>Ga0209579_10001475_pt1 | contig 19355 bp, 13 predicted proteins | sample Coa_R1_2_FD_187152 | JGI IMG/M metagenome (GOLD analysis project Ga0209579, IMG submission 187152) | Surface soil microbial communities from Centralia Pennsylvania, which are recovering from an underground coalmine fire - Coalmine... | ecosystem: Environmental > Terrestrial > Soil >... | reverse complement strand
CCCACTTCTTCTTGACGATGCCGCCGTAAAGGACCGTCAGCCCTGGAATGCTTTGCAGCCCGACAAAGGTCGCCGCTGCCAGCTGCCAGGCATTGTCCCCGGTATCCAGCCACTTTTCCGCTGGTAAAAGTGCGAGTTCGACTGCCATTTGCGTCCCCCACGGTGGTGAATGGCCACACGCTGGCAAAAGTTATGCCACATGATCAATAATTGGTCGGTGTTCTGCGAAAGGGCCCAGAATAGCGCCCTTTATCCCCTTCTGTCTTCAATCCTGTATCCCAAAAATCACACCCATTGAGAATTTGAAATGAAGCATAAAAACTATGCATATGCATAAATATTGATCTTGGATATAACACGATACCAAAAATATCATTCGGATCGTTGTTGTTGTGTTGATTCTGTGCCCGGTCCTCGCGTTTGTCGGCGTCCGAGTGCAGTTGGGGACAAGGGGCAAGTAATGTATCGAGTTGCGTATTCGCTGGCCGTTTTGGCCAGCTTGACTGCGTCTTCTGCCTTCGCCGCCGACATGGCCGTCAAGGCTCCGCCTGCACCACCGCCGCCGTCATCGCCCATTTGGGACGTGGTCGTGACCACCGCGCTGATGTCGGACTATAACTTCCGCGGCATAACGCAGTCGAACCATAAGCCGTCGGTCCAGGGCGGCTTCGAACTCCGCACCAACTGGTCGCCGACGTTCCAGACCTACATCGGCACGTCTGGAGAAAGCATCGACTTTCCTAATAATGCCGCGGCCGAGATCGACTTCTACGGTGGCTTCCGGCCCACATTCGACAAGCTCGCGCTCGATTTTGGCGTCTGGTACTACTATTACCCGGGCGGAAATTGCTACAACGCGGCAGCACTTTGCGGCAGCAATTTCGCCGGCACGGCCGTGCCGCCGACGCAGCTAACCCTTCTCCCGCTTAGCGGATTTGGCAACGTCAGCAAGGCTGACGACAGCTTCATTGAGGGGTACGCCAAGGCGACTTACACCTTCAACGATCAATGGGCCGTGGGGGTTCAGGAATGGTACTCACCCTCCGTAGTCAATACCGGGGCGTGGGGCTGGTACACGACCGGCAACATAACTTACACGGCGCCTTCGAACACGTTCCAGAATGGCCTCGGAATGTATATATCGGCTGACGTCGGGTATTGGGACCTCGGCACCAGCGATACATTTTATGGCCCAGTCACGTACACCAGTTACCTCAACTGGGATGCCGGCATCGGCTTCACCTGGAAGGTGCTCACGCTCGACCTGCGTTACTACGACACCAACCTGAGCAAGAGCGAGTGCGATGCCTTCACCAGCGCACAGAATGCCAGCTTCTCGCTGGGTAACGTCACGGGGCAAAACCCGAGCGGAGGCGGCACCAACTGGTGCAGCGCTTGGTTCATTGCCAAGCTTTCCGCGTCAATCGACTTCAACACGAACCTGAAATAAGCCGAGCCAAATCAGGGCCAATACGGGCGGTGACGGCAGCGTCACCGCCCTTTTTGATTCGCCATTGCAAAAGAGGGCGGGAGTCCGGAACCGAACGGAGCCGTTCACCAAATTGCGACCAACAGAACGAGCACGAGGGGGACCGCAGCAAGCCCAAGATAAAACCAGGTCTGATAAGCGTGCGCATCCTTTGGTCCGTAGAAAAGCTGTACCGCAAGGAAGATGCTGACGACGATACCCAATAGCAAGCGAACGAGGTCCGCCGGCGTGTCATCGATCGTCCAAATGGTTTCGTTTTGCGGCATGGCGACCCGCAGGGTCACTACGATCAACAGGCAAATAAACAGTATTCGCAAAAGAGTGGCCACGACGCGCCGAACCGATACAGGCACGGAAGCAGGCAATCTCCGAGCTCCAAAAATAGCGAAAACCGCAATAGCAATGTATATTCAATATCATGGCGAAAGGCGAGCGGTTTTTGGCTGCAGCGGCGTTGACCGGGAGACGACTCAAAGGCGCACGAAAACGGCCGCCAAGCCGTGCCGGCGGCCGGAATAAGGTCGCCAGGCCTGAAGTTGGTCGTGGCGTACCCTGGTAGGACTACCAAATACCCACGATACAGATCACGACAAACGTATCAGTACTCTGGCCGCATCATCGAGCCGTTAAGACCACCGGTCATTTTTATCTGGCCGCCCAGGGTGGCAGGGCCGAACCCGCGATGAGGAAAGCTATTTCCGCTGATCGCGGCTCGATTGGCGAAAGGGGGACCTGTATCCCTGTTCGGATGGAATACGCCTGAGGGGCCCGCGCCGGGAACGACCTTGACTGCGCCCTCTCGCACGTTCGGCCTATCATCGGACGGCGCGTCTGCGCGCATTGCACGTTGTCCCGCCGAGACCTCTCGCGGCGCGGCCGAAACTCCGATTGTGTTTCGCACAACGGGATTATTGTTGTGCCGAGTGAATGTCTGCCGCGTGCGAAAATACTTGCCGTTTTTCGCATTAATTTTGCCAACACCCGGCCGCATCATCCCCGCCTTCGCACCTTGCAGGCTCGGCCTCACAGTGGTGACGCGCGTGTCTACCGGCCCGAGAGCTTTCATGTCGGGCCAATTATTTCCTTTTGTCTCGCTGCCGCCATTCGCCGCGCCCGGCGTTCCGTCATTGCCGCCCGGCCCGGCGCCAACGGAGTGCTCACTAGATTTTTTGTCACCGTAAGCCTTGTCGGTCGTAGCTTCGGGCGCATTGTGCTCCACGTTTTTTTGCGCGCCGTGGACGGCGTTTTGGTTCGATCCCGGCTTGGAGGCGTTTGCGGGCGCAAAGTGGGCCGAATGGGCCGGGTGGTGATGGTGCGCACGGGACTCCGCAGCAACACCGACCGTCAGTATGGGCAGACCAAACAGGACGCCTGCGACAAGATAAAAGCCGATGCGCATGGGCCGTTCCCTCGTTACCGATGCTCACTATGAAAATTCGGCCGCCTGCGGTGCGCCCGCATCGCCGACCGGACCTTCACGATCTGCCCACTCAAGGAGGAGTGTCTGCAGCGCCGGAACCACAATGAGCAAAATGATCGGACCGATGAACATGCCGCCAACCACGACCGTCGCCAGCGGACGTTGGACCTGGCTGCCGATACCGGTCGAAACCGCCGCCGGCAGCAAGCCGATGCAGGCTGACAACGCGGTCATGAGCATCGGCCGCATTCGTTGTGAAGCGGCGTGAAACATGGAGTCCCTGATGTTCATGCCATGGGCCTTGACCTCGTTGTAGTAGGTCATAATCAAAATTCCATTCATGACCGACACACCGAACAATGAGATAAAGCCAACCGCCGCGGAGATCGAGAAATTCAAACCCGAGAAATAGAGGGCGATCACACCGCCGCCAACCGCAAACGGTATGCCCGTCAGCACTAACAGACTGTCGCGCAGCGAGTTGAACAGGCCGTACAGAAGGACCACGATCAAGAGCAACGCAATCGGCACGATGACTTCCAGTCGGGCCTTTGCATTGATCAGATCTTCGAACTCTCCCGCCCACAAAATGCGATAGCCGACCGGCAGCTTGACATTCTTTTCAATGCGCTCCTGCGCTTCCGCAACAGCGCCTGCCAGATCGCGGTCGCGGACGCTGAACTTGATGGGAATGTAGCGCTCTCTTGACTCATGGTAGATGTACGCTGCTCCCGTATCGAGCGAGATATCGGCAAGTTCCTTCAACGGAACGTACGCATTGGTGCCGTTCTGCGTTTGATACCCGACCTTAATATTGCCGACCGCTTCGAGACTGGCGCGATCCTGCGGGGGCAGCCGAACCTGCACGTTCCATGAGCGGTCGCCCTCGAGCAAAGTGGTGGCCACGGCGCCGCCCATCGCGGCCTGAATGACCGTGTTGACGTCGCCGGTATTGAGGCCGTAGCGCGCGGCTTTTTCCCGATTCACTTTGACGTCCAGGTTTGGCTGCCCCTGCACGTGGAAAATGCCGAGGTCGGCAATGCCCCTGACCTGCTGCATCTGGCGTTGCACCTGAAGGGCTAAGTCCTCCAGAACGTTTTGATCGTGGCCGATGATCTTGACCGAGTTTGCGCCTTTGACGCCGGACAAAGCCTCCTCAACGTTGTCTTGGATATACTGCGAGAAGTTGAATACTATCCCCGGCAGCTCTTCATTGAACTCCTTCTGCAGATCGTTGATCAAGTCATTCTTCGTGTAACCCCTCGGCCATTCATCGTATGGCTTCAGCGGCACAAACAACTCGACATTGGAGAAAGGGGAGGCATCACTGCCGTTGTCGGGCCGACCGTGTTGCGAAACCGCGTGGATCACTTCGGGATGACGCAGCAGAATCTCGCGCATCTTGTTGGTGGCCGGCGAGCCGGCCTCCAGCCCCATGGTCGGCGGCATCGATGCGCGTATCCAGAGATTGCCTTCTTCGAGCGCGGGCAGAAACTCACTGCCAAGACGCGACCCCAGCAAGGTAACGAAGGCGAGAAAGCCGACAGCGATCGCCACCATGATCTTGCGATGATCCAGGGACCAGGTCAGCACCGGCACGTAAGTTCGGCGCAGTACGCGCACGACGATCGTTTCCGTTTCCTCAAACTGTTCGGGCAGCAGAATTGAGGCGAGCACAGGCGTGATCGTGAATGTGGACAACAGGGCCCCCACCAGCGCCAAACCGTAGGTGCGCGCCATGGGGCTGAAGATCTGACCCTCAACTCCTTGCATGGTGAACAGGGGTACGAAGGCCGCCACCGTGATCATTGCAGAGAAGAGAATCGCCATATCGACCTGCAGAGCACTGGCCAGGATGAGCCGCAGTCGATCGGTCCAGTGCCGAGCGCTGGTCGTCCCGGCTACTCGGGTCGGATCGTCGCCGAAACGACCCTCAGCGAGTTGCTGGAGCAGGCTCAGCCGGTCTGCAGGGTGCTGAAAGTTCCTGAAAACGTTTTCTATGAGGATCACCGCGGAATCGACGATGATGCCGAAATCCACCGCGCCGACGGAGAGCAGGTTCGCGTCTTGTCCCATCAACACCATGATGATGACGGCAAAGAACAACGCGAACGGAATGTTGACGCCGACGATGATGGCGCTGCGCAGGTTGCCGAGGAATACCCACTGAATGATGAAGACGAGAATACAACCAAAGATCAGGTTGTGCAGGACCGTATGGGTCGTCACGTTCACGAGGTTGCTACGGTCGTAATACGGCACGAGCTGTACCCCCGGCGGCAGTTCGCCATCGGTATTTAGCTTTTCAACTTCGGCTTTGACGCGCGGTATGACATCGTTGGTGTGAAACGTTCGACCCATCACAACAATCGATAAGGCAGCGTCGTCGTCGTGGTCGATGCCCGCGATGCCGAGCCGTGGCACGTAGCCGACCGAAACCTTAGCTACGTCCTTGACCTGAATGGGGACGCCGTTGAACTGGCCGAGGACAACGTTTTCAATATCTTCGACGTGGTAGCCTTTGGTCAGATCATCGTTGCCGCCGCTATTGAACAGCCCGATGCCGCGGATGTTGACAGATTGCTGGCCAACGATGATCTCGCGGCCACCGACATTGATGTTCGCATTGCCGAGAGCGGCGATGACCTGGGGGATTGTGACATTATAGGCATCAAGTTTGTTCGGATCGACATCCACATTGTATTGCTTGGTAGTTCCGCCCCAAGAATTCACCTGTACGACGCCGTCAGTGACTGTGAACAGGCCACGCAGCGCAATCCAGTCCTGGACGGTGCGCAGATTGGTGAGTCCGAAATGCGGTGGGCCCTTCACTTGGTAGCGATAAATCTCGCCCACCAGGCTCGATTGCGAGATGCTCGGTACCTGTCCGCCCGGCAGGGTGACGTTCTGCGCCAGACTCAACGCCGCTTGCGTGTATGCGAAGAAGAAATCAACGCCGTATCTGAACGTGACGCGAACGAACGACAGGCCGTAGAACGATGTCGAGCGTATATTATCGATCCCGGGCGTAGGATAGAGCCCAATCTCCATGGGAATGGTGTAGTAGCGCTCCATTTCCTCAGCTGAGAGACCAGCGGCCTGGGCGGTGATTTCAAGAATGACCGGCGCGGGATTGGGGTAAGCTTCGATGTTCAGCCGGCTGAAGGCGACTAGCCCAGCGGCGACAAAGACCAGCAGCCCCAGCAAAATGATAGGGCGTCGGGTCAGTCCGAATGCCACTAGACCTTTGAGCACGGCGTGTCTCTACCCGCGGAGCTGCAGACAGCCCCAGCTTTCATTGGTTCCCGGCGGCGATGGACACCATGTTGTCGAGGAAAATGGCGCCGTCTGTGGCCACCAGTTCGCCAACCTTCACGCCGTCGAGAATTTGCCGGTAGCCATCGCGCACGTCACCGATCGTCACCGTGCGTCTGGTGAAATGGCGGCGGTCGGCGGTCACCCAGATAGTCTGCGTGCCGTCACCTTCCCGCACCACACCGTCGAGTGGGACCGCTGGCGAACGGACCGGCGCCCCTATGGTGATGGTGAAATTTCCGAACATGCCCGAGCGCAGCTCGTGCTGCGGATCGTTGATTTGCGAGCGCACCAAGACACGACGCGTATTCGGGTCCACAACCGCACCGATCGTGGTGATCTTGCCGTCAAACGCCCGATTGGGGAAGGCATTTAGCACCACTTTCACCTGCTGGCCGATCTGAAATGCGGGACTGTCGGTCTCGGCGACGTTCGCCAGCATCCACATCGTATCGATGTCGGCGACCACGAAGGGCGGCGGCGGGTTGGCCGGCTGCACAAATAACCCAGGTGATGCATTGCGCTGTGTGATCCGACCGGAGATCGGACTTGACACGACGAGCGTCGGATCCGCGAGCCTGGCGGCGACAATATGATCGATCTCGGCATCGGTCTTACCGAAGATACGAACTGCGTCCCTTCCTGCGCGCAAATTGCCTTCAGCCGTCTGCTGATCGGAGATCGCCTGCTCGAGAGTGGCCTGCGAAACAGCCCGCGTCGTGTAGAGTTCCTGCATGCGTTTCAAATTGCGGTCCGTCAGGTCCAGAACGCCCGCGGAAGCGATCAAATTCGATTCGGCCGCCAGAAGGTCCGGGCTGTCGATGGTAAAGAGCGTCTGGCCCTTCTTCACGTCATCGCCAACTGCGGCGTAAAGCGCGATGATTTTGCCCTGATAAGGGGTGAAGACCTGCGTCTCCATATCCTCGTTGAAATCGATACTGCCGACAGCTTCCTTCTCGACAGGGAATTCATGCTCGGCCACCGGCTCAACCTTCACCGAGGCGAGTTGGGTGTCCGACAAGTCCACGCTGTTCGGATCGTGCGGCGCGACAGCACCGGTACTGTTTGGAGCGGCGCTCGCGCTCGTTGTGGCGCCGAGGCTCGCGCTTGCATCATCGCTGGGACGTAGTGCCCAATAGGCAAGGATCGCGGTAGCGATGATGCCGCCGACAGCGATCGCGCCTGCTTTTGCCTTTGTCATCGGCACAGCTCGAAGAAGAAATCATCCACCTCAGCGGTCAACACACTTTACCACTGGTACCACTCAGGGAATGGGCCACTATATGTGTTTTGGTCTACTGATATTAGTGACAGAGTCGTATTAGTCACAGAAAACAGTGAGTCGAGCACGCTTGCATTAGTCACATCGCGCTGATCGTAGTTTATCGGAAAGATACCAATTCGCTATCTTCGTGGCCGCGGTTTGTTGAGCAAACAGTCACGACGCGATTTGCTCCGACGACAATCACGCCTCACTCAGTCCCGCAAGTAAGTCCGCGCCTTAGATGACGAACGCAGCCCGGCGCGTTTTTGCATCGTCGACCAACTCCGGTAAACCTTGGAAGGAGGCGGCCTGATACCAAGTGAGACTTCACCTCCATGTGCTGACCGAAGTCGGCAACCACATCTTACGGTCCCGGGGTCCGAATCCGAGAGGCTAACCGTGGATGCGTCGACGCCCGAGTGGTCCAACGCGTCACTGAATAGAGAAAAAGTATAGACGCATGGCGAAGTCCAACGCCGTCACAGCCAGGAGCGCTCAAGCGAGTTTTTTCCGTTGGGGGCGACGCCGTGAAAAGGCCTTCGCGATCTCACAGAAAGCAAAGTAATCGAAGCTAGCGAAAGTCTATTCGCCGATTTACCCTGAGTTTTTTCTAGTTCTGCTGTTATAGATGACAGTAGAGCGGCTCGTTGAGCGCTCCTGCCGAATGATTGAATAATCGCCGGTGTGGCAGCGAGGGCACAGCCAAGCTTGACGGATAATGTGTACAGTCGATGGCCGCGAAATTTCGCGGCAGCTTGAGTTGAAGAATTAGCTCAGTCGAGTAGCGCCTGCGTCCGCATGTGTGTTGCGTCAGTGAGGCATTTAAGCAAAAGCGCCGCTGTTTTTGCGGCCGTGGCGTTGCTGACCGGCTGTGCCGTCGGACCAGATTTCAAAGTCCCTGCCGCGCCCGAAGTCGACCGCTACACCAAGGAACCGTTGACGCCACGTACGTCCTCCACCGATGCGGCGACCGGCCTCTCGCAACATTTCGCACCCGGCCGCGACATTCCGCAGGAATGGTGGACGCTGTTCAAATCGCCGGCGCTCAACGCGCTGATCAAACAATCGCTCGACAAAAATCCCACGCTGCAATCTGCGCTCTCGACGCTCCGCGCCTCGAAGGAGGCGGTCTATGCGCAGCAGGGAAAATTCTTTCCTTTCGTCCAGGCGAACTTCAACCCGACCCGCAATCAGACCTCGGCGGTGCTCGCGCCCATCCCATCGTCAAACGCAAGCGTGTACAATCTCTACACGGCGCAAGTTGCGGTGTCGTACACCTTCGACGTCTGGGGTCTAAACCGGCGCACCGTGGAATCGCTGCAGGCGACGGCCGACACGCAGCGCTTTGAGGTGGAGGCGGCCTACCTCACGCTCACTTCCAGCGTGGTCCTTGCGGCGATCAACGAAGCCTCGCTGCGCGGCCAGCTTGACGCAACGAACCAGCTCATCACCATCAACACCAAGATGCTCGATATCCTGCGCAAGCAGTTCGATACGGGCTATACCAACCGCAATGATCTCGCGTTGCAGGAGGCGGCACTGGCGCAAGTCAAGGCCACTCTGCCGCCGCTGCGCAAGGCGCTGCAACAGAACCGCGATCTCATTTCGGCGCTTGCCGGCGTTTACTCCAGCCAGGAGCCGCGCGGAACCTTCAGGCTCGACCAGCTGCGTCTGCCGGTGGATCTACCGGTAAGTCTGCCATCGGAGTTGATCGAACAACGGCCGGACGTGAGGGCGGCGGAGGAGCAACTGCACTCGGCGAGCGCCCTCATCGGCGTGGCCGTTGCGAACATGCTTCCCAACTTCACTATCAGCGCCAACGGCGGATATATGAATACGTCGCTGGCCAGCTTCCTTTCGCCCCAGAACGCGTTCTGGACACTGGCCGGCAATGCCACGCAGACGGTGTTTGACGGCGGCACGCTGCTGCACGATTTGCGCGAGGCTCGGGCGACCTATGACGCGGCGGCCTGGGGCTACCGGAGTACGGTGATAACGGCGGTGCAGAACGTCGCCGACTCACTGCGCGCAATCCAGAACGACGCCGATGCGCTCAAAGCCGCGCGCGACTTCGAACGCGCGTCCAAGATCAGCTTCGACCTGGCTCAGCAACAAATTCAGACCGGCAACGCCAGCATCCTGATCCTCCTCACCGCGCAGCAAACCTATCTGCAGGCAGTGACCCAAGTGGTGCAGGCACGCGCCGCGCGCCTCGCTGACACGGCGGCGCTTTTTCAGGCGCTCGGCGGCGACTGGTGGAATCGGGGCGAAGCGCCGGCAGAAAAGGTCCTCGACGTCGGCAACGGGCAAGCCGAGCCTCTTGCGGACAAACTGAGCCACATCGACGAAGCGCCGAGCGCCATGCCGACGCAGGGCGGCTCGAGCCCTCAGCCGTAAGAACGACACCTTGGCGATTGCGGCCCCGCCGCCTGGATGCGATTGTGGCGGCTCGACCCTTCGGCGAGCCCTGCGCCCGTCATAACATCCCGCAATCATTGATATGGACATCTTGAGCGAAACAAATTTCGGCTTTCTCGGCCACAAGACGGCCGGGAAAGTGCGCGACATCTACGCCCAACACGGCAAGCTCATTCTGATTACCACCGACCGGCATTCGTCGTTCGACCGCATCATTGCGTATATTCCTTGGAAGGGGCAGGTGCTCAATCAGATCAGCGCCTGGTGGTTCGAGAGAACTAAAGACATCGTGCCTAATCACGTGATCGCCGTTCCCGACCCGAACGTGACAATCGCGAAAAAGTGCACGATGCTGCCGGTCGAAGCCGTGGTGCGTGGATACCTCACTGGCGTTACCGATACGGCGGCTTGGACGAGATACTCGGCCGGTCAACGTAATTTCGGCGGCATCGCCCTGCCCGAAGGCATGAGGAAAAACCAAAAGCTTCCGCAACCGTTGTTTGACCCCACAACGAAGGAAGCCGAGCATGACCGCACCCTCTCCCCGGAAGAAATGATCGCTGAAGGCTTCATCACGCGGGAATTATTCGACCGCATCAAGGCGACAGCGTTGGCGCTCTTTGCGCGCGGGCAAGAACTGGCTGCGCGCAACGGACTTTTGTTGGTCGATACGAAATACGAATTCGGCACCGACGAGTATGGAAGTCTCGTGCTCATCGATGAAATTCACACGCCGGACTCTTCGCGATATTGGCAGCTCGGCTCCTACACAACACGCTTCGCGGCGGGGGATGAGCCCGATTATTTCGACAAGGAGTTCTTGCGGCTGTGGTTCAGGGAGCATTGCGACCCCTACAAGGACGCCAACTTGCCGCCCGCGCCGCCGGATTTGGTCGAGGAACTTTCGCGCCGTTACATCACGATGTATGAGCAGATTACGGGAACAAAATTCCAGTACGGAGAAATGCCAATCCTGCCACGCATCGAGAGAAATCTGAAACCATTCGCCCTTTGACGCGTGTACTTGCCGGCTGGCAGACCTCCCCAGAGACCATTGCCGCGCTGGCAACCTAACCTCGGCCGGACTTGACCAGCAATCGCGCTGTAGACCTCATCGCTCGTCCTGACGAATCAATCGACGGCAGCGATCGCGGTCGTGCTTTGCGCGGCGCAGCACCATCACCGGGACAGCGCGGTAGCTCCGATTGACTACGAACCGGTCGAGCGCGTGAGCAACTTTTTGCCGAAACGCTTGGAATTCGAAGCCGACGCTGCCTTCGGCCCCTTTGCCATCGCTTGGAATGACGCTCATCGGTCGCTCCTGAGTCCGTTGCGTTGCCCTCCAATTTGCTCGTAGACGCATAGGAATTCGAGATGGGGCAACCTGCTCTCTCATAGGAGCCGCATAGTGGGCCGGGTTACTCGGCAGATGGGCGGCGGTGGTTCGCGCCACGCGCCAACGCGCCCGCCGATTGTATGCTGCCGTACAACCCATGTCCCGAGGTCCATCGGGAACCCAAATACCCACATGGGACCTCAACGCGTTCCCGGCATACTCACTTTCCGGATTAATAGTTCGTGCAAATACTTAGCGCGGCTAAGCGCGCACCGGCTTTTATGGGATTCCTATAACTGAACCAACCCTCTCGTCTCGAATTCCTATGCAATTGGTGGCAGATAATCCGCGTCGGACGAAGTCCGCCGGCTGCGCCAACGTTTCGATTGAACCCCGACCCGCCGGCCGCCGTTTGTAGCGCGTTTAGCCTGTTGAACACCTGGAGCAATCCCATGATGGACGTCGTCATGATGGCGATTGGTTTCGCCTTCTTCGCGTTGTCGATCGCGTACGTCTATGCCTGCGATTTGCTGTGAGAGAGGCATCAATGATCTTCGATTATTCGCTTGCCGCCCTCGTGACAGCAGGTCTGCTCGTTTACCTGGTGTACGCGCTGCTCAAGCCCGAGCTGTTCTGAAGGAATAAGCGCCATGACCGCCATTGGTTGGGCTCAGATTATTCTCTACTGCGCAATCATCATCGCCATCACGCCAGTCCTCGGCGCCTATATGACGCGCGTCTTCGGCGGCGAGCGAACCTTTCTTTCGCCTGCTCTTAGGCCGATCGAGGTTTTGATCTACAAGATGGCCGGCGTGGACGAGCGCCATGAGCAGCACGCCGTCACCTATACGGTCGGCATGCTGCTGTTCCACGTCGGCGGATTGTTGATTCTTTACGTCCTGATGCGCGTGCAGGGCTTTCTGCCCTTCAATCCGGCGGAACAGCCGGCAGTTGCCCCCGATCTCTCTTTCAATACGGCGGTCAGCTTCATCACTAACACCAACTGGCAGAACTACGGCGGCGAAAGCACGATGTCATACCTCGTGCAAATGCTGGGCCTTACGCATCAGAACTATCTGTCCGCCGCGACCGGCATCGTGCTCGCGGTTGCGCTGATCCGCGGCTTCGCCAGGCATTCCGTTCGCACAGTCGGCAATTTCTGGGTCGATATGACCCGTTGCACGCTCTACATTCTCATCCCCATTTGCGTGCCTTTCGCGCTGTTCCTGGTTTGGCAAGGCATACCGCAAACGCTTGGACCCTACGTCGACGCCACCACACTGGAAGGCGCCAAGCAGACTATCGCGGTCGGCCCCGTCGCCTCGCAGATCGCGATCAAGATGCTCGGCACCAACGGCGGCGGCTTCTTTAACGCCAACGCCGCGCATCCATTTGAGAACCCAACCGCTCTGTCCAACTTTGTGCAGGTGATCTCGATCTTTGCGATCGGCGCCGCGCTCACCAATGTCCTCGGCCGAATGGTCGGCGATCAGCGGCAAGGTTGGGCGGTTCTTGCCGCCATGGGCATTCTGTTCGTTGCCGGCGTCTTATTTTGCTACTGGGCCGAGGCTCACGGCAACGATGCGCTTAATGCCCTGGGCCTCACCGGCGGCAATATGGAAGGCAAGGAAGTCCGCTTCGGCATCGTTGGCTCGGCCCTGTTTGCCGTCATCACCACCGCCGCGTCCTGCGGAGCCGTCAATTCCATGCACGACTCATTCACCGCCCTCGGCGGGATGATTCCGCTCATCAACATTCAGCTCGGCGAGGTCATCATCGGCGGCGTCGGCGCCGGCATGTACGGCATGCTGCTGTTCGTCATCATCTCGATCTTTGTTGCTGGCCTCATGGTCGGCCGCACGCCCGAATATGTCGGCAAAAAGATCGAGGCCAAGGAAGTCAAGATGGCGATGCTCGCCATCCTTGTCCTGCCGCTGATGTATCTCGGCTGGACCGCCGTCGCCATGATGGTTCCGTCCGCCGTGTCCGCCACGGGCAACCCCGGCCCGCACGGCTTCACTGAGGTGCTGTACGCTTACGTGTCGCAGGACGGCAATAACGGCTCTGCATTCGCCGGGTTGTCCGCAAATACGCTCTTCTACAATTTGAGCGGCGCGGTCGCCATGTTTGTCGGCCGGTTCTGGATGATCATCCCGACCATGACGATTGCCGGCTCGCTTGCCGCCAAGAAGTCCATACCGGCATCTGCTGGCACGTTCCCGACCACAGGCGGCTTGTTTGTTGGCCTTCTCGTCGGCGTGATCGTGATCGTGGGCGGCTTGACCTTTTTCCCGGCGCTGGCGCTCGGCCCCCTCGTCGAGCAGTTCTCCCTGAACGCCGGCACTCTCTTTTCCGCAAATTAAGTCGGAGCCATGTCAATGGACTCGTCAACCCCGCGCAAGCGCGTATCAGGATCGGCACTCTTCGATACCAAGGTGGTCGTGCCTGCGATCGGCTCCGCCTTCGTCAAGCTTGACCCGCGGACGCTGATCAAAAATCCGGTGATGTTCGTACTGGAGGTTGTCACCATACTGACAACGTTGATCCTTATTCGCGACCTGTTGACGGGTAGCGGGAACATCGGTTTTGAGTTTCAGATCATTCTGTGGCTGTGGTTCACCGTCCTATTCGCTAATTTCGCCGAAGCCGTCGCTGAGGGTCGCGGCAAGGCCCAGGCCGACACACTGCGGCGGCAACGTACCGAGACTCAAGCCAAGCTGATTGCCGGTCCGGGCGATCAGCAGAATTATCGGCTCGTGCCCAGCACGAACCTCAAAGTTGGCGACCTCGTTCTCGTTGAGGCCGGCGACATGATCCCGTCCGACGGCGAGGTGATCGAGGGCATGGCCTCAGTGAACGAAGCTGCAATCACCGGCGAGTCGGCTCCGGTTATCCGCGAGTCGGGCGGCGACCGTTCTGCGGTCACCGGCGGCACGCAGGTGCTTTCCGACTGGATCCGCGTTCGCATTACCGCCGCGCCGGGCTCGACATTTCTTGACCGTATGATCCGGCTGGTCGAAGGGGCCGAGCGGCAAAAGACGCCGAATGAAATCGCGTTGAACATATTGCTCATTGGCCTGACCATCATCTTCGTATTCGCGACAGCAACGATTCCAAGCTACGCGCACTATGCAGGCAGCGCGATTTCGATTGTGATTCTGGTCGCGCTATTCGTCACTTTGATTCCGACCACCATCGGGGCGCTCCTCTCTTCCATCGGTATCGCTGGCATGGATCGCCTCGTGCGCTTCAACGTGCTGGCCATGTCGGGCCGTGCCGTGGAGGCCGCAGGCGACGTCGATACACTCCTGCTCGACAAGACCGGTACCATTACGCTCGGCAATCGGCAGGCCACGGAGTTCACCCCCGTACGCGGGGTGACGGAGCAGGAATTGGCGGACGCGGCACAACTCGCTTCGCTCGCTGATGAAACACCCGAAGGTCGCTCTATCGTGGTGCTGGCCAAGGAAAGATATGGAATCCGCGGCCGCGAACTCGCGGAAATGAAGGCCAACTTCATTCCGTTCAGCGCCCAGACCCGGATGAGCGGCGTAGAAGTAGGCAGCTCCTGGGTCCGTAAGGGCGCAGTGGACGCGATTCTCAGCTACCTGAACACGTTGCCAAGCGCCGTCGGCCCAGGGGGCGTCGTACACGCGCTACGCCCGGCTGTCATGCCTGAAACCGTGCGCGAGTTGAACGCGATCGCCGACACCATCGCCAAATCGGGAGGGACACCGCTGGCAGTCGCCAAGGATGGCCGCGTGCTTGGCGTCATTCACCTCAAGGACATCGTGAAGGGCGGCATCCGCGAGCGCTTCGCCGAACTGCGCCGGATGGGTATCCGGACTGTGATGATCACCGGCGATAACCCCATGACTGCGGCCGCAATCGCAGCGGAAGCGGGCGTCGATGACTTCCTCGCCCAAGCCACGCCTGAGGAAAAGCTGCGGCTGATTCGCGACGAGCAGTCAAAGGGCAAACTCGTCGCCATGTGTGGCGACGGCACCAACGATGCCCCGGCGCTGGCTCAGGCCGACGTTGGCGTCGCCATGAACACAGGCACGCAAGCCGCTCGCGAAGCCGGCAACATGGTGGATCTCGATTCCAATCCGACCAAACTCATCGAGATTGTCGAGATCGGCAAGCAATTATTGATGACGCGCGGCGCGCTGACGACTTTCTCAATCTCCAACGATGTGGCGAAATATTTCGCCATCATCCCGGCGATGTTCGACGCGTTCTATCGCCAGCCAGGTCAGGTACACGGGCCGCTCTACGCCCTCAACGTGATGAAACTGGAAACGCCGGAGAGCGCCATTCTTTCGGCGATCATTTTCAACGCGCTGATCATCATCGCACTGATCCCGCTGTCGCTGAAAGGCGTGCGCTACCGGCCGATCGGCGCTGGTCCGCTGCTTCTGCGCAATCTATTGATCTACGGAATCGGCGGCGTGATCATTCCGTTCATCGGCATCAAGGCCATCGACTTTTTGGTCACGGTCCTGCATCTAGCTTGAGGAGGGCAACGTCATGTTGCGCGAAATCCGCCCGGCAATCGTCGTTTTCGTCGCGCTTACTCTCATTACTGGTCTCGTCTATCCGTTGCTGATGACCGGTATCGCTCAGGTCGTTTTTCCATATCAGGCAAATGGGAGCATGATCGAGCGCGACGGCAAGGTCGTTGGTTCCGAATTGATCGGCCAGGAGTTCACTGGCGACAACTATTTTCACGGACGCCCTTCCGCGACTACCGCTCCCGACCCCAAGGATCCGACGAAAACGGTGGCCGCGCCCTACAACGCTGCGAACTCCAGCGGATCCAACCTGGGCCCCTCCAACAAGGCGCTGATTGACCGCGTTCAGACCGACATCGCAACGCTGCAAAAAGAGAACCCCGGCACCCCGGTCCCGATCGATCTGGTGACGACGTCCGCAAGCGGCCTAGACCCTGAGATTTCACCCGAAGCGGCATTATTCCAGGTCCCGCGGATCGCCAAAGCGCGCAAACTGCCCGAAGGCCAAATCCGGCAGCTCGTCGACGATGCCACGGAAGGCCGTCTTCTGGGACTGTTAGGCGAGCCGCGCGTGAACGTGCTGAAGCTCAATATTGCGCTCGACCGCCTGACCGCCGGGTAGGCTGGCAAAAACGGGCCGGTCGCGATATCTAATCAGGATGGCGGAACAGCGCCGCGAATCCGAACATCGGCCCTCGCCCGAGGCGCTCCTGGAAGCTGCGCGCCGTGAAGAACGGCGCGTCGGCAAGCTCAGAATCTTCGTCGGCGCCGCGCCCGGCGTCGGCAAAACCTACGAGATGTTGCAGCAGGCGCAGGCGCGCAAGAAGGACGGCTACGACATCGTGGTCGGCATCGTCGAAACGCATGGCCGCAAAGACACCGAGGCCCTGCTCGCCGGCCTTGAAGTCATTCCGCGGCGGCGCGTTCTCTACAAGGGACAGTGGCTCGAGGAAATGGACCTCGACGCGATTATCGCCCGCCGGCCGCAGATCGTCCTTGTTGACGAACTCGCCCACACCAACGTCGAAGGCAGCCGGCATCCGAAGCGCTACCTCGATGTCGAAGAGCTGATGAGCAATGGCATCGATGTTTACACGACTATCAACATTCAGCACATCGAAAGTCTCAACGATGTTGTCGCACAGATCACGCATGTGCGCGTGCGCGAGACGGTGCCGGATACCGTGTTCGATCGCGCCGACGCCGTGGAACTGGTCGATCTCACGCCCGCCGATCTGATCGCGCGGCTGAAAGAAGGAAAGGTCTACGTCCCCCGACAGGCCGAGCGAGCGCTGGAACATTTCTTCTCGCCCGCCAATCTGACGGCGTTACGGGAACTGGCGTTGCGCCGCACCGCCGAACGCGTCGACGAGCAATTGCTCAGCGAGATGCAGGCGCATGCGATCCAGGGGCCGTGGCCGGCCGGCGAGCGCATCCTGGTGTGCATCAGCGACGACCCGCGCGCCGCCGGACTGGTTCGCTACGCCAAGCGGATCGCCGACCGCCTGCACGGGCCATGGGTCGCGCTCTATGTCGAGGGGCGGCGGAGCGCCCAGCTTTCCGAGGTGGAGCGCGACCGTGTCGCCGACACGCTTCGGCTTGCGGAGGCGCTGGGTGGTGAGGCCATCACCCTTCCGGGCGGCAGCCGCGATATCGCCGACGACGTCATCAGCTACGCGCAGTCGAACAACGTGACGCAAATCGTGATCGGCAAGTCGAACCGGTCACGCTGGTTCGAGATCCTGCACGGCTCCGTGGTGCACGACCTCGTCCGCCGATCCGGCAACATCACCGTCCACGTCATCGCCGGCGATACGATTGCCGGACAGCCCATACCAAAAAAATCGGTTCGACCTGCGGAGAAAGACGAGACATTCGATCCTCAGCCGTACGTCGCTGCGCTGGCGGCCGTTGCCGTCGCGCTTGGGTCCGGCGAGCTGATTTGGAGATGGGTCGGCCGTGTCAACATAGACCTCGTGTTTCTGACGGCCGTGGTCGCGGTCGCCGTGCGCTTCGGATTGTGGCCGTCGCTGCTGGCAAGCGTCGTATCCGCGCTTTGCTATAACTTTCTGTTCGTAGGACCCAATTACCGGTTCACTCTCACCGATCCGACGAATTTCTCCGCCTTTGGTTTCTTTACTCTCGTGGCCATCATCGTTTCCAATGTCGCAGCGCGCGGTCGCACGCAGGCGATGGCGGCGATGGAACGCGCCCGAACGACGGAATCGCTTTACGCGTTCAGCCGTAAGCTCGCCGGCGCCGGAACCCTCGACGATGTGCTTTGGGCAACGGCATATCAGGCAGCACTTATGCTGAAAGTGCGCGTTGTGCTGCTTTTGCCTGAACACGGCACCATTGCGGTAAAGGCCGGCTATCCGCCGGAGGATATTCTCGACAGTGCCGATCTCGCGGCCGCGAAATGGGCCTGGGAGAATGACCGCGCGGCCGGTCGCGGCTCTGACACGCTGCCCGGTGCGAAGCGCTTATTCCTCCCTATGCACACCGGGCGCGGTGCCGTCGGCGTGATGGGCATCGACAGCGATAAGCCTGGGCCCCTCCTCACCACCGACCAGCGCCGGCTGGTCGACGCCCTGCGCGATCAGGCAGCCTTGGCTATCGAGCGCGTCAAGCTGGTCGAGGAGATGGATCGCGTCGAGCGCGTTGCCGAAACCGAGCGCCTGCGGTCGGCGCTCCTGACCTCCATCTCCCATGACCTGAAGACGCCGCTCGCGGCCGTGCTCGGAGCGGCGGGAACGCTGCGCGACCTTTCAGAAAAACTTAGCGCCGGCGAAAAGGCGGACTTGCTGGGGACAGTCATAGACGAATCCGAAAGGCTCAACCGCTTCATCTCCAACCTGCTCGATATGACCAAACTCGAGTCCGGAGCGGTCAGGCCGAATGTGGCGCTTCACGATATCGGCGAGATCGTCGGCAGTGCCTTGCGCCGGGCAAGCCGGATTCTGTCCCGGCATAAGGTCGAGCTTGAACTGGCGCCGGACCTGCCGATGCTGGAGGTCGATGCTGTTCTGTTCGAGCAAGTCTTGTTCAACCTCCTCGATAACGCGGCCAAGTACGCTCCGGCGGAAACGACGATCCGCATTCAAGGCTGGCGCAACGGCGAAGCGGTCTGCCTGCGTGTTCTCGATGAAGGCAACGGCATTCCGCCAGGCGACCTCGAGCACATCTTCGACAAGTTCTACCGCGCGCAAAAAATCGACCAGGTTCGCGCCGGAACTGGACTGGGGCTAGCGATCTCGCGCGGCTTTGTTGAAGCGATGCACGGCACCATCGTGGCGGCCAACCGCTCCGACCGTGCTGGCGCGATGTTCACTATCAGCTTGCCGGTCCCGCGCCAGCGGCAGAACTTGGACACCGCCGCATGAGTGCAGCTCCGCTCCGTGTCCTGGTAGTCGACGACGAGCCGCCTATACGCAAACTTCTGCGTATGGGCTTGTCGGCGCACGGATATCAGATTCTGGAAGCACCCAACGGCAAGGCTGCCCTCGACATGCTCGGCCAGTCCCCCGACCTGATCATCCTCGATCTTGGCCTGCCTGACACGCAGGGGCACGACTTGTTGCGGACCATCCGCGCGCGCA
>Ga0209579_10001471_pt1 | contig 19408 bp, 5 predicted proteins | sample Coa_R1_2_FD_187152 | JGI IMG/M metagenome (GOLD analysis project Ga0209579, IMG submission 187152) | Surface soil microbial communities from Centralia Pennsylvania, which are recovering from an underground coalmine fire - Coalmine... | ecosystem: Environmental > Terrestrial > Soil > Unclassified... | reverse complement strand
CGAAGCCGTCGCGCACCATGCCGGCGACCAATGAGCCAGCCGCATGAGCGCTTGGCCTGGAGCCCTCCAGGAGATGCTCGAGCGCCCCCCGGTCAGGACGCACCCCCGTCTCGAGCAGCCACAGCCATTCGACGTCTGTCTTGATCGCCTGCCGCAGGGCGTCCGCGCCGGTGAATACGGCCTCGATCGCGCCGGCCGGCTCGGGAGGCGGCAGGCTGGGAGGTTCCGTCAGGACTACAACGACGCGCTCGGAGCTCATCGCAGCTCGCGTCGAGGTCCGTCCTCAACCGTGGCGGCCACGAGCGCCGACGGTCGTGATCACGCGCAAGCTGTCAACTGTGGTGACGTAAGCTCCCATGGGCAATTCTGGACAGGGCGAAGCTTGCGATGGTCCACGCGCGTCGCCGCGCTGCTCTGGCAGCACCCACTCTATGCCACACACGGTTCCATCGAGCAGGCATCTCACTCTTGTGGCGTCCGACGTGGCGCCGATTGGTGGGATGGAGCGCGTCGCGTTCGAGCTGACCTCGCGACTGTTGGAGCGGGGCTGGACCGTGACCGTGATCGCCCGCAGCTGCGCCCTGCCCCGGCAGGAAGGGCTGCGGTTCGTGCGGCTCCGATCGCCCTCGCGGCCCGTGAGCCTGGCGCTGTTGTGCGACTTTGTCTTTGGTTCCATCGCTTTGCGCCGTCACCGCGCGGGCATCGTACAAACGAATAACCCGGTGCTTCCGAACCGGGTCGACGTGATCCATGCTCATTTCTGTGAGGCCGCGTATCGGCGCACGGTCGGCTTGTCTCGCAGCCGCAGCACGAGTCCCGCCCATAGGCTGAACTCGATCTTTGTCTCCGTGTTCACGATGCTCTGCGAGCGATGGTCCTATCGCCCGCGCCGGGTCCGTCGCGTCGTCTGTGTATCCGCGGGCTTGAGTCGGGAGATCAGCCACAACTATCCCCGCGTGTCTCAACTCGTACGTGTCATCCCCAACGGGGTCGACCCCCCGGTGGAGCCCGGCGGAGATCGAGATCCTGCCGTCCGGGAGCAACTCGGGCTGAGCGAAGATGAGCGGCTCGCGCTGTTCGTGGGCGGGGATTGGCATCGCAAGGGGTTGAAATACGCGATCGAGGGTGTGGCCGCAGCTGAGGGTTGGTGGCTCGCCGTCGTGGGCGCCGGCAACCGACACCCCTTCATGGATCTCGCTGCCAGGCTCGGCGTCAGCGAGCGGTTGATCTTTGTCGGCGCGGTCAGTGATCCGGGCCCGTATTACGCGGCGGCCGATGCCTTCGTCTTCCCCTCGCACTACGAGGCGTTTTCGATGGCCGCGATCGAGGCCGCCGCGGCCGGTCTGCCGTTGGTCGTACCACGTCTGAACGGCACCGAGGATTACGTCGAGGATGGGGTGAACGGGTGGTTCATCCAGAGGGACGGAGCTGCGATAGCGCATCGTTTGCGAGAACTCGGTCGCGATCCGGCCGCTCGAGCTCAGATGGGAGCCGCCGCCGCACGTGCCGCAGAACGATTCACGTGGGCGCGAATCCTGAACGAATGGGAGTCTCTGTACGCCGAGCTGATGGCCGAGGTCACACCCAGCCGGTGAGCGGTGGCTGAGCCTCGGCGTCGGGCCTAGGTGAGAGCGCCACGGATGGCGCGTAGGGCGAGCGGATCCTTGACCGGATGGATGAAGACAGCGCCGTCGGTGAAGCGCGCCATCGCCTGCTCGGCGTCAAAGCGCGGCATGTAGCGGACGTCTTGATAGAGGTCGCTGTGAGCATCCACGTCGACGAGCCGGAAGCCGAGGTGATGCAGCAGCGTCGGCACGTACACCTCGCAATAGCAGGGAGGGTGATCACCGACCTCCACGTACGCCCGCACGGCGCGCCGGGATATCCACATGCCATCGCCGAGGCATCTGAACAGCCGGGTCGGCTCGTCGCGAACCGAGAGGCTGCGCAGGTGCGCGAGGAGGCGCTCGTCGCGCCTGAACCTGACGTACTGGGCTTCGTTCGTCGCGGTGCAATCGACGCAGTTCTTACCCATGAAATCGGCTCGAGTCTGCGACGCAAGCTCGCGCAGCCGGGTCTCGAAGCGTGAGTCGAGGACGAGATGGTCGTACTCGATGACGTACAACGAGTCGACGCTCTCGTCGGCCTCGAAGTACGCCGCCCAGACGCGTTCAAGGACGGTGGTCAGCGATTGGAGATGCCGCTCCGGCCCCCGAAGCGTCGGGTCGTCGATGAACAGCTTGTGCCCGTAGTCGATCCGCTCGAATTCGTCGATCCTGCCTCCATAGCAGACGACGAAGCGGGCGTCGGGTGCCACCGCCTGCAGCAGCTGAAGGCTGTCGTGAACCTCGGGAGCGCCGAGGTGCGAGAGAACCGCGGTGACCGTGCTCACTCCGGCCTACAACGGTCGACGTGGAGGTGGCGAAAGGTCATTCTGTTCATCTTGTCGAAGTCCACGCGCACCTCGGCTGATTCGGCGCCGAGCAGCTTGAGCCGCCCGCGCCAGATGAACGGCATGCCTTTGAACAACTCCTGACCGCACGCCTCGCAGTACACCGGACGACCGAAGGTCTCCGTGATGTTCGTCCGGACCTGCCGCAGCGACAGGTGCAGCCAGCGAATCAGCCGAGACCACGGACCGGGTCGCCTTGCGGGTAACCCGAGCGGCGGCAGTTCGTGTTCGACTTCGTCCAGCCGGAGGGCTCCACCGGAGCGCAACGCCGCGCGCGCCTGTTGGTCGAAGCGGAAGGCTCGCCGGCTGATCGGCCGGCGTCGGTCGCGGTTGGCTACACAAAGGCGCACACCGAGGCGTATTCCGACAAGCATGTTGCGGGCCCGGCCGGCGCGGATGCCTGCGCTGAGGCCTTTGATCGCGTAGCCGCACATGGCCACGAAGTTCCAAGGGAACGGGAAGTACGTCCAGGAGATGAAGAACTCATTCCGGCGGCCATAGATGTCCTGGCGGCGGAAGTCACGTTTGGGCGAGGTGTGGTGATGCACGGGGTCGGAGCGTCCGAGGCGGATCACGTACCCAGCGTCGAGCAGCTTCATGGAGAGATCCCACTCCTCGCCGACCCAGCCGATTTCCGGGGTGTATCCGCCGACCTCGATCACCACGTCCCGACGCAGGGCACAGGCGTTGTTTCGGTAGACCGAGCCCACCCAACGATGTTGTGGCTCGGGGGCCCGCTGATACTCCTCCGGGCTGATGCGGACGTCGATCACCGGCATCGCGACCACGCCGATGCGGGGGTGGTCGAAATCCTTGACCGTATCGGCGACGACGCGCGGGGAAGAGAGGACGGAATCGTCGTCGATCGAGACGATGATCTCGCCGCGGGCCAGGCGCGTGGCATCGTTCTTGCGCGCCGGCACGCCCGCACCATCGTCGAACCGGGCGGTACGAACTTCGGGGAACTCGTCACGGAGCATGTCCAGGGTCCCGTCGGTCGACCCATCGTCGATCACCAGCACCTCGAGGGAGGCGCCTTGCTGCTCCAGCGCAGATCGAACCGCGGCGCGCAGATCATCCTTGCGGTTGTGCGTGACGATCGCGATAGTGACCTGAGGGCGTTCGTTCCCTCGCGGGTCTCTCAGCGTCGGCGCGGCGTGCGGGTCTGAAGGTAGGCCAGTCATCGCGTCTCGCCCTGGAGTCCGTCCCGCAGCGCCCTCGCGAGAAGCGCCCACCGCCGGGGTTTGCGGCGGTTGACGCGCAGGAACTCGGCGAGGGTGCGTAGGTAATAGCGCGCGTAGCTGAACCGCTCACGGCCGGTCAGGCTCGACCCTCGCAGCAGCCACAGCGAGTTGCGCGCGTGGTAATAGAAGCGGTCGCTGGTGGGGGTAGCAGGTGGATGCGGGGAGGGGGTCCAGTGGTAGGCCACGCTGTCCGCCACGAGGTACCCGACGTCGTCGCGCAGTACACGCGCGGTGAACTCGACATCGTCTCCCCAGATGAAGTAACGCTCCAGCGGAAGTCCGAAGCGGTCAATCGCCTGCCGGTGGATGGCGACCGATACGAACGTCGTGTAGCGCAGCAACAGGAGCCCGTCCGCCACTCCCTCCGCCAGCTCGCTCCGCCAGCGCCAATGCGGCACCGGGATGTTCATCGGATGGAGACGCTCGTCCTTCCAACGCACCTGACTGCAGACGAGCAACGGACGCCCGTGGGGAGCCCGCGCCGCCCCGGCCAGAAGCGGACCGAGGGTGTTGCCGCTCGCGATGGTGTCGTCATCCATCAGCCACAGCCAGTCGTAGCCCTCCGCGTGGGCCCGCTTCATTCCCCTGGAGAATCCGCCCGCACCGCCGACGTTCGTCGTGAGGCGAAGCATCTCGGCCTCGGGGAACTCGTCCTGGACCATCTCTGCCGTTCCGTCAGAGCTGGCGTTGTCGACCACGAGGACCGCGTCCGGGGCACGACGCTCCTCCCTCAGCGCCGACAGGCACCGACTCAGCATGTCACGGCGGTCTCTGGTCACGACGATGGCGCACACGCGTTCCGGCTGCCGGGATTCCGGCCCGACGACCGTGTTCATAGCTGCAGAGACGCTCGCTGCGTGGGGTAGTAGCGGGCGCGCTCGCTGTAGTAGCTGGTGTACCGGTTGCTGCGCTGTGCCTCCACCGCGGCCTTGTCTCGGCGGGAGCGGAGGCGCTCGCGCAGCGAGCGGGTAAAGGGCCATGGGCCCGCAAACGGGTGGAAATTGCGGCGGTAGGCGCCGGACACGATCGGCCGTACGGGCGTCCTCCTCCGCGCTCCGGCCCGGCACCCGGCCAGAACCTCCATCACGGCCCCGAGCGCCACCCGGTTCACGAGCACGGCGTCGACCATGGCCTGCTGCATGATGTTGAGGACGACTGCCGCGGCGTCGACCGGCGTCATCAGCTTGGCCGCGATGTACCCGTGATGACGCGCGTTGACGAGGTAGCGGCGAGGCTCGAATTCCACGATCCGTGCCTTCATGTGCACTGCGCGGATCTCCGGAATGTGCAGATGACGGAACCCGTGATCCAGCAGCCTCATGGTGAGGTCAACTTCGTTCGCCCAGATGAACATGTTCGGGTCGTACCCGCCTACGGCCTGGAGCGCGTGGCGGCTGAGGAGTGCCGCACAACCCCAGTAACTCAGCAGGCCGGTCCGCCAGTCCACGTTGAGTGGATGCTCCTCGTCGGAGGAGCTGACGACCGAGAACGAGACCAGGCCGGCTTGCTCTGCTTCAGCGGCTCGAACCACGCGCGCGAGGTCGCCCGGGCGGAGGTATGCATCGTCGTCGAGGATCAGGACGTAGTCCCCCCGGGCAAGCGCGAATCCGGCATTCCAGCCGGGGGCGCCGAGATTGCGCTCGTTGCGCACGAGCCGGACCGAGGGAAACCTCTCGGCGACCGCGCCAGCCGTGCCATCGTCGGAGGCGTTGTCGACTACAAGCACCTCGAGTCGCGCCGCCGGATAGCCACTGTGGCCAACCATCTGATCGAGCGCGTATAGCAACTCGTCTCGGCGGTTGTAGGCAAGGAACACGACCGACACGACAGGCAGCTCTGCCTCGGTGTCGCTGCCGCCGTTCGCGGCCTCGACCGAGATGTCTCCACCCTGGCCGGCGTCACCGGTCCCGGACTCCGAACGTCCATGTTCAGACGCTGTGGTCATGACCCCCGATCTCAAGTCCCTTCGGACGCATTCGGCCGTTCGATCCCGCTCAAGAGAGCATACCCAGGGTGGTCCCTGGAGGGCTGTTAGGCTCAGACTTGCCGCTCGTTCGAAGGCGGTGCGGTTGTATAGTTCCTGACGGGCATCCGGGGGGGTGCCCGGGGGTTTCAAAAGCAAGCGGTATTCAGCGGGGGGCTGAAGATTCTCGCATTGGGGGTTTTCCGTACACAACTTGATGCGCCGTCAACCTGCCGAGGCCTGATCGAGGGACCGGTCCCCATCCGCCTGGGTGAGCGATGAGTAGCGAGCGTGCGGTAGCCGTGGTGGGCGTCGCCTGCCGCTTCCCGGGCGCGGCCGACCCGAGCGCCTTCTGGAGGCTGCTCCGGGAGGGCCGGGACGCCATCACCGAAACTCCTGCCGAGCGCTGGGCCATGTACGGACTGGCCGAGTCGGATGAGGCCCTGCCCGGGCTCCGCCGCGGCGGCTTCCTCGAGCAGGTGGACAGGTTCGATTCGGGCTTCTTCGGTATCTCGCCGCGCGAGGCCGCGCTGATGGACCCCCAGCAGCGGCTGGTCCTGGAGCTCAGCTGGGAGGCGCTGGAGGACGCGGGAGTCCCGCCCGATCAGCTCGCTGGTGGCCAGACCGGTGTTTACGTGGGGGCGCTCTCCAGCGACTACGCGGACCTGCTCGACCTCGCTGCGCCGGATGCCATCAGCCGTCATGCCTTTACGGGCACCGAGCGCGCGATCATCGCCAACCGCGTCTCCTACCTCCTCGGTCTTCGCGGTCCCAGCCTGACCGTCGATACCGGGCAATCCTCAGGCCTGGTGGCCGTACATCTGGCGTGTGAAAGCCTGTTGGCGGGCGAATCGTCGTTCGCGCTGGCCGGCGGGGTAAACCTCAATCTCGCAGGTCGGCGCGCGATCGGGCTGGCCCGCTTCGGCGCGCTGTCTCCCGACGGGCGCTGCTTCACGTTCGACGCCCGGGCCAATGGCTTTGTCCGCGGCGAGGGCGGTGGCGTGGTGGCGCTCAAGACACTCGAGCGCGCGTTGGCGGACGGCGACGTGATCTACTGCGTGATCCGCGGCGGAGCTGTCAACAACGACGGCGGTGGGGAGGGCTTGGCCGCCCCGGATCCTCGGGCGCAGGAGGAGTTGCTGCGCTTGGCCTATGAGCGGGCCAAGGTCACGCCGGCGGAGATCCAGTATGTCGAGCTACACGGGACGGGGACACCGCTCGGAGATCAGGTGGAGGCGACCGCACTCGGGGCGGCGCTGGGGTCCTCGCGCGGCGAGGCCGGGCCCTTGGTCGTCGGCTCGGTCAAGACCAACATCGGCCATCTGGAGGCCGCTGCCGGCGTCGCCGGCCTGATCAAAGCGGTCTTGAGCATCAGGCATCGCGAGCTCCCGCCGAGCCTGAACTTCGAGAGCCCCAACCCGGAGATCCCACTCGAGCAGCTGGGGCTTAGCGTCCAGACGACGCTGGCCGGCTGGGCTGACGCTGACCGCCCGCGGGTGGCGGGAGTCAGTTCCTTCGGGGTCGGCGGCACGAACTGCCACCTTGTGCTCGAGCAGGCGCCGGCCGTGGATCGCGAAACGAGCGGCGCCGCCAACGGTGGCATCCCCTCGCTCGGGGTCGTGCCCTGGGTCATCTCCGGGAAGACTCGCGCGGCGGTCGAGGCGCAGGCCCAGCGGCTGGTTTCGTATCTCGAGGAGGAACCTGATTTGCGACCGGGCGATGTGGCGTACTCGCTCGCCACCTCACGCCAGGCGTTCGAGCATCGCGCGGTGGTGTTGGGAAGCGCCCGAGCCCAGCTGGTCAGCGAACTCCAGAGTCTGGCGCAGGGCATGCCGGCAGCGAACCTCGTCGAAGGCACGGCGCTCCGCGGCGGGCGAGCTGGCGAAGCGGTGTTCGTGTTCCCGGGTCAGGCGTCGCAGTGGGTGGGTATGGGCGTTGACTTGATCGAGCGCTCGCCGGTGTTCGCCCGTCATATGCGTGAGTGCGAGGAGGCGCTGAGGCCGTTCATCGATTTCTCCCTCGGGGACGTGTTGCGAGGTGTTCCGGGCGCGCCCGCCATGGATCGCGTCGAGGTGATTCATCCTGCGCTGTTTGCCGTCACCGTTTCGCTGGCGCGATTGTGGGAGTCGGTCGGCGTCCGGCCTGCTGCCGTGGTCGGGCATTCACTCGGGGAGATCGCCGCCGCCCATGTTGCCGGCGGGTTGTCGCTCGAGGACGCAGCTCGCACGGTGGTCCTGCGCAGCCACGCGCTGGCTCGGGTCGCCGGCGGTGATGGCGCGCTGCTGTCGGTTGCCCTCTCGGTCGATCAGCTGACCGATCGCCTGGGTGAGCTCGACGAGCGGCTCTGGCTTGGAGTCGTGAACGGTCCCGGGTCGGTCGTCATCTCAGGCGATCGAGCGGCCCTCGAGGAGTTGCGCCGGCGTTGTGAGGCCGAGGACATCCGCGCCCGTGAGATCGCCGATGTCGCCTCCCACTCGCCCTATATGGAGGCGATCCGTGAGCCTTTGCTCGAGGCGTTGGGCCCGATCTCGCCCCGCGCCGGCCAGGTGCCTCTGTATTCGACCGTCACCGGCGAGCTTCTGGACACGGCCAGGATGGACGCCGAGCACTGGTATCGCGGCGTCAGTCAAACCGTGCTGTTCGATTCGGCGACGCGCGAGCTGGTCCGCGAGGGATATCGGACGTTCATCGAGATCAGCCCGCACCCCGTGCTCACGTTCGCCGTCGAGGGGATCCTGGACGAGGAGTGCGAGGAGCCTGGCGGCGCAGTGGTGCCGTCTCTGCGGCGTGGCGACGGAGGCCCCGAGCGGTTCATGGGCTCGCTCAGCCAGGCGTACGTCAGCGGAGCGGCGATCGATTGGGAGGCATTCTTTGCAGACTCGGAAGCTGGACGCGTGGCTCTGCCCACTTATGCGTTCCAGCGCGAGCGCTACTGGTTCGATGCTGGGCCGCGGCAATCGGCCGCGAGCGCCGAGCGCACCGTTGGCATGGCAGAGCCCGGTGCTGCCGAGGAGGAGGCGCGCGACGATCGCCCTGCTTCAGCGTTCGCGGCACGAGTCGCCGAACTGCCCGACGCAGACCGGGCGCAGCTCGTCCTCGATACGGTGCTGACGCAGGTCGCCTTCGTGCTTGGACACGCGTCGGCCGATGCCGTCGACGCTCGACGGCCGTTCCGGGAGGCGGGCTTTGACTCACCCGCCGCGGTGGAGCTGCGCAACCGGCTGAGCGCGACGACCGGGCTGAGGCTCCCGGCCTCGCTGGTGTTCGATCACCCGTCGCCGGTGGCCGTGAGCGAGTTTTTGCTGGGCGAGTTGACGGGGGTGGTGGCGCAGGCCTCGCCGGTGGTGTCGGTGGCGCGGGTGGAGGAGCCGTTGGCGGTGGTGGGGATGGCGTGTCGTTTTCCGGGTGGGGTGTCCTCGCCGGAGGAGTTTTGGTCTTTGTTGGTGTCGGGTGGGGATGCGATTGGGGAGTTTCCGTCTGATCGGGGTTGGGATTTGGAGCGGTTGTTTGATCCGGATCCGGAGCATGCGGGGACGTCGTATACGCGTCATGGGGGGTTTGTGGATGACGCGGGTGGGTTTGATGCGGAGCATTTTTCGATTTCGCCGCGGGAGGCGTTGGCGATGGATCCGCAGCAGCGGTTGCTGTTGGAGGTGGCGTGGGAGGCGTTTGAGGATGCGGGGATCGACCCGTCTTCGCTTCGGGGTTCTTTGACGGGGGTGTTCGCGGGGGCGTTTGATTCGGGGTATGGGCCGCGGGATGGTGGAGCGCCGGAGGTGGAGGGTTTTCGCCTGACGGGCGGCACGACGAGTGTGGTGTCGGGTCGGGTGGCGTATGCGTTTGGGTTGGAGGGGCCGGCGGTGTCGGTGGATACGGCGTGTTCGTCGTCGTTGGTGGCGTTGCATTTGGCGGCGCAGGCGTTGCGTGAGGGGGAGTGTTCTTTGGCGCTGGCGGGTGGGGTGACGGTGTTCGCGACCCCGTATTTGTTCATCGAGTTCTCCAGGCAGCGGGGTCTCTCGCCGGATGGGCGTTGCCGGGCGTTCGGGGCGGGGGCGAACGGGACGGGGTTCTCGGATGGGGTGGGGTTGGTGGTGCTTGAGCGTTTGTCTGATGCTGAGCGCAACGGTCATCGGGTGTTGGGTTTGTTGCGGGGTTCGGCGGTGAATCAGGATGGGGCGTCGAATGGGTTGACGGCGCCGAATGGGCCGTCGCAGGAGCGGGTGATTTCGCGGGCGCTTTTGGCGGCGGGGGTTGGGCCGGGTGGGGTGGATGTGGTTGAGGGGCATGGGACGGGGACGGAGTTGGGGGATCCGATTGAGGCGCAGGCGTTGTTGGCGACGTATGGGGTTGGGCGGGAGGATGGGCCGTTGTGGTTGGGGTCGGTGAAGTCGAATATTGGTCATGCGCAGGCGGCGGCTGGGGTGGCGGGTGTGATCAAGGTTTTGTTGGCGATGCGTCATGGGGTTCTGCCTCGGACGCTTTATGCGGATGTGCCTTCGCCGCATGTGGATTGGGGTCAGGGTCAGGTGAGGTTGCTTTCTGAGGCGGTGGAGTGGCCTCGGGGTGCTCGGCCGCGGCGGGCGGGGGTGTCGTCGTTTGGGATTTCGGGCACGAACGCGCATGTGATCTTGGAGGAGCCGCCGGTGGCTGAGCCGGTGGGTGAGTTGCCGGTGGCGGTGGGTCCGGTGGGGTGGGTTGTCTCGGCGCGTTCGGAGGCGGGGCTTAGGGCGCAGGCCGGGCGGTTGCACGCGTATCTCAGTGAGCGTTCGGAGCTTTTGGTGGGGGATGTGGCGTCTTCGTTGGTGTCCGGGCGGGCGCGTCTTGAGCGGCGGGGTGTGGTGTTGGGTTCTTCGCGGGAGGAGTTGTTGGGTGGGCTGGGCGTTTTGGCGGGGGGTGAGAGCGCGCCGGGGGTGGTTGAGGGGCGGGTGCTTGCGGGTCGTTCGGCGTTTCTGTTTACGGGGCAGGGGGCGCAGCGTCCGGGGATGGGCGCGGGTTTGTATGGGACCTATCCGGTGTTTCGGGAGGCGTTTGACGGGGTGTGCGCGGGGCTTGACCGGTGGCTTGAGGTTCCGCTCAGGGAGGTGTGCTTCGCGGCTGAGGGGTCTGATCGGGCGGGGTTGTTGGATCGGACGCAGTTCACCCAGCCGGCGTTGTTCGCGCTCGAGGTGGCGCTTTACCGGCTTGTGGGGTGGCTGGGGGTCAGGGCGGAGTTTTTGTTGGGGCATTCGGTGGGGGAGATCGCGGCGGCTCATGTGGCGGGGGTCTTCTCGCTTGAGGATGCGTGCCGGGTGGTGTGCGCGCGGGGCCGGTTGATGGGCGATTTGCCTGAGGGTGGGGCGATGCTCGCGGTCGAGCTTGCGGAGCCGGAGGTGCTTGAGGCGATCTCAGGGTTTGAGGGCCGGGTGTCGTTGGCGGCGCTTAACGGTCCGCGGGATGCGGTGATCTCGGGGGATCGGGAGGTGATCGACCGCTTCGAGGCGGGCTGGCGCGAGGCGGGGGTCAGGGTCAAGCGGCTGCGGGTTTCGCACGCGTTTCATTCCCCGCGGATGGACGCGATGCTCGACGCGTTCGCGGCTGTGCTCGGGGAGGTGTCGCTAAAGGCGCCGGAGATCCCGGTCGTCTCGAACCTCACGGGCGAGCCGCTCACGGCCGAGCAGGCCACCTCGGTCGAGTACTGGGTCCGTCATGTCCGCGAGGCGGTCCGGTTCGCTGACGGGGTCGCGTGGCTTGAGGCCCAGGGCGTCTGCCGCTATCTCGAGCTCGGCCCCGCCGGGGTGCTTAGCGCGCTCACCCAGGCCACCCTCAACGACGGCGGCCAGGCGCTCACCGTTCCCGCGCTCAGACCCGACACCCCCGACCCGGAAGCGCTCACCACCCTGCTCGCCCACACCGAATGCTCAGGCCTGGCCGTCGACTGGGCCACCCTCACCCCCGGCCACCACACCGAGCTGCCCACCCACGCCTTCCAACACCACCACTACTGGCTCACGCCGGGGGTGGATGGGCGTGATGCGGAGGCGTTGGGGCAGGTGTCGGTGGAGCATGGTTTGTTGGGGGCTGGGGTGCGTTTGGCGGGGGGCGCGGGTTGGGTGTTCACGGGGCGTTGTTCGGTGCAGTCGCAGCCGTGGTTGGCGGATCATGCGGTGTTGGGGTCGGTGGTGTTCCCGGGCGCGGGGTTTGTGGAGTTGGCGTTGGCGGCGGGCGCGCGGGTGGGCTGGGGGTATCTGGAGGAGTTGGTGGTCGGTTCGCCGTTGGTGCTCGCGGCGGGTTCGGCGGTGCAGTTGCAGGTGAGTGTCGGCGCGGTGGATGGTGAGGGCGCTCGCGGGGTGCGGGTGTTTTCTGCGCCGGCGGGGGTCCTGGAGGGCGAGGAGGAGCCTGAGTGGGTTGAGCATGCTTCGGGTGTGTTGCTTGAGGCGGGTGCGGCGCCGGCTGCGGGCGCCTTGGCTGGGGTGTGGCCGCCGGCGGGTTCTGAGCCGGTGGATGTGGAGTATTTGTATGACCGTTTGGCGGAGGCCGGGTTTGAGTATGGCCCGGCGTTTCAGGGTCTTGAGCGGGCGTGGCGGTTGGGCGAGGAGGTGTTGGTCGAGGTTCGCTTGCCGGAGGGTGAGGCGGCGCGGGCGGGGTCTTTTGGGGTGCATCCGGCGTTGTTGGACGCGGCGTTTCATGGTGTGTTCTTGCGTGAGCGTGAGGTGGGGTTGCGTTTGCCGTTCTCGTTCTCTGGGGTGGGGTTGTGGGGTTCGGGCGCGTCGTCGTTGCGGGTTCGTGTGGCCGGCGCGGGTGAGGGTGCGGTGAGTGTTGTGGGGGTGGACGAGCGCGGGGGTGTGGTGTTGGCGCTTGAGTCGCTGGTGCTGCGGCCGCTTGAGCGGGATTTGTTGCGCGCGGGTTCGGGTGGTGGTGGCGAGGGGTTGTTGGCGCCGGAGTGGGTGGCGGTGGATGCGGGCGTCCCGTTGGCGGAGCTTCCGGTGCTGTTGGGGGATGGGTTGCCCGGGTTGGAGGGGGTTGAGCGCTATCGGGATCTGGCGGCTTTGCTGGCGGCGCTTGACGCGGGCGCGGCTGTGCCGGGGGTGGTGTTGGCCGCGGCGCCGGTGCCTGAGGGCGGGGTGCCGGTGCTGGCGCGGCGGGGGTTGGTGGCTGGGTTGGGTTTGTTGCAGGGGTGGCTGGCGGATGAGCGGTTGGCCGGTTCGCGGCTGGTGGTGGTGACCCGGGGTGCGGTGGCGGCGGGGGATGGCGAGTCGCCGGATTTGGGCTCCGCGCCGGTGTGGGGTCTTGTCCGTTCGGCGCAGGTTGAGCATCCGGGGCGTTTTGTCCTGGTGGATGTGGATGGGGCGGCCGAGTCGTGGCAGGCGCTTGGAGCCGCGCTGTCGCTCGAGGAGCCGCAGGTGGCGTTGCGTTCGGGGGCGGTGTTGGTGCCGAGGCTTGTGCGGGCGCGTTCGCTTGAGGTTTTGTCGCCGCCGGCGGGTGAGCGGGCGTGGCGTTTGGATGTGGCGCGGCGCGGTTCGCTTGAGGGGCTTGAGCTTTCGCGGGGGGATGGGGATCGGCCGCTTGAGGCGGGTGAGGTTCGCGTTGCGGTGCGGGCGGCGGGGCTGAATTTCCGGGATGTGCTGGTGGCGCTTGACATGTATCCGGGGGAGGCGTCGATCGGGGCGGAGGGCGCGGGGGTGGTGCTCGAGGTCGCGCCGGATGTGCGTGATCTGGCGGTCGGCGATCGGGTGATGGGGTTGCTCTCGGGGGCGTTCGGGCCGTTGGCGGTGGCGGATCATCGGGCGCTTGTGCGGGTGCCGGAGGGGTGGTCGTGGGCGGCCGCGGCGTCGGTCCCGATCGTGTTCATGACCGCGTATTACGGGCTGGTCGAGCTCGCGGGTCTGAAGCCGGGGGAGCGGGTGTTGATCCATGCCGCGGCGGGCGGGGTGGGGATGGCGGCGGTGCAGCTGGCCCGGCATTTGGGGGCGGAGGTGTTCGCGACTGCGCACCCGGATAAGTGGGGGGTGTTGCGCGGCCTGGGGTTGGATGAGGCGCATATCGCTTCCTCGCGCGATCTGGAGTTCAAGGAGAAGTTCTTGGCCCAGACCGAGGGTCGGGGTGTGGATGTGGTGCTTGACGCGTTGGCGCGCGAGTTCGTGGACGCGTCGTTTGAGCTGTTGCCCGGAGGGGGGCGGTTCATCGAGATGGGCAAGGCGGATATCCGTGAGGCGGGTTGGGTGGCTGAGCGTTTCCCGGGGGTGGCGTATCGGGCGTTTGATCTCTTTGACGCCGGCCCGGAGCGTTTCCGGGTGATGTTGAGCGAGCTGCTGGCCCTGTTTGAGGCTGGGGTGCTTGAGCCGTTGCCGGTCCGCGGTTGGGATGTGCGTGACGCGGTGGCGGCGTTTCGGTTTTTGCGCGAGTCGCGGCATACGGGGAAGATCGTGTTGCGGGTTCCGCAGCCGGCGGATCCGGACGGGACGGTGCTGATCACGGGTGGTACGGGGGCGTTGGGCGCGGTGCTGGCGCGGCAGCTGGCGGCGGCGGGCGCGCGGGCGCTGCTTTTGGTCTCCCGTCAGGGGGCGGGGGCGCCGGGCGCGGGCGAGCTGGTCTCAGAGCTTGAGCAGCTGGGGTGCGAGGCGCGGGTCCAGGCGTGCGATGTGGCCGATCGGGCGCAGCTTCAGGGACTGATCGACGGGATCGCGCCCGAGCGTCCGTTGAGCGCGGTGTTCCATACCGCGGGGGTGCTTGATGACGCGACACTCGCCGCGCTGACGGCGGAGCAGCTCGAGGCGGTGTTGGCCCCGAAGCTTGACGCGGCCCTGAATTTGCACGAGCTGACCGCGGGTCTTGAGCTGTCCGAGTTCGTGTTGTTCTCCTCGGCGTTGGCGACGCTCGGGGGGGCGGGGCAGGCGAACTATGCGGCGGCGAACGCGTTCCTGGACGCGCTCGCGCTCTGGCGCCAGCGCCGCGGGCTGCCTGCCCAGGCGCTCGGCTGGGGGTTGTGGGCGCAGGCCCGCGGGTTGACCGCGGCGATGAGCGAGACCGACCGGGCGCGGATGAGCCGCCTCGGGGTGTTGGCGCTCGATGACGAGCAGGGGCTCGAGCTCTTGGACGCCGCCCGGCGGCTGCCCTCGCCGGTGCTGTTGCCGCTCCGGCTCGATCTGGCGGAGTTGCGCGCCCAGGCCCGGTCCGGGGCGCTGCCGGCGATCTTCGGGGAGCTGGTGCACGTCGGGGCGCGGCGCGCGCCCGCGCGCGAGGGCTCGTTCGCGCACCGCCTCGCCGAGCTCCCCGAGTCAGAGCGCGCGGCTGCGGTGCTGGCCGCGGTGCGCTCGGAGGCCGCCGCCGTCCTCGGCCACAGCTCCCCTGACGCGGTCCGCGCCGAGGCCGCGTTCAAAGAGCTTGGCTTTGACTCGCTCGGGGTGGTCGAGCTGCGAAACCGCCTGGCCAAGCGGACCGGGCTGAGGCTCCCGGCCTCGCTCCTGTTCGACTACCCCTCGCCGGTCGCGGTGAGCGAGTTTTTGCTGGGCGAGTTGACGGGGGTGGCGGCGCAGGCCTCGCCGGTGGTGTCGGTGGCGCGGGTGGAGGAGCCGTTGGCGGTGGTGGGGATGGCGTGTCGTTTTCCGGGTGGGGTGTCCTCGCCGGAGGAGTTTTGGTCTTTGTTGGTGTCGGGTGGGGATGCGATTGGGGAGTTTCCGTCTGATCGGGGTTGGGATTTGGAGCGGTTGTTTGATCCGGATCCGGAGCATGCGGGGACGTCGTATACGCGTCATGGGGGGTTTGTGGATGACGCGGGTGGGTTTGATGCGGAGCATTTTTCGATTTCGCCGCGGGAGGCGTTGGCGATGGATCCGCAGCAGCGGTTGCTGTTGGAGGTGGCGTGGGAGGCGTTTGAGGATGCGGGGATCGACCCGTCTTCGCTTCGGGGTTCTTTGACGGGGGTGTTCGCGGGGGCGTTTGATTCGGGGTATGGGCCGCGGGATGGTGGAGCGCCGGAGGTGGAGGGTTTTCGCCTGACGGGCGGCACGACGAGTGTGGTGTCGGGTCGGGTGGCGTATGCGTTTGGGTTGGAGGGGCCGGCGGTGTCGGTGGATACGGCGTGTTCGTCGTCGTTGGTGGCGTTGCATTTGGCGGCGCAGGCGTTGCGTGAGGGGGAGTGTTCTTTGGCGCTGGCGGGTGGGGTGACGGTGTTCGCGACCCCGTATTTGTTCATCGAGTTCTCCAGGCAGCGGGGTCTCTCGCCGGATGGGCGTTGCCGGGCGTTCGGGGCGGGGGCGAACGGGACGGGGTTCTCGGATGGGGTGGGGTTGGTGGTGCTTGAGCGTTTGTCTGATGCTGAGCGCAACGGTCATCGGGTGTTGGGTTTGTTGCGGGGTTCGGCGGTGAATCAGGATGGGGCGTCGAATGGGTTGACGGCGCCGAATGGGCCGTCGCAGGAGCGGGTGATTTCGCGGGCGCTTTTGGCGGCGGGGGTTGGGCCGGGTGGGGTGGATGTGGTTGAGGGGCATGGGACGGGGACGGAGTTGGGGGATCCGATTGAGGCGCAGGCGTTGTTGGCGACGTATGGGGTTGGGCGGGAGGATGGGCCGTTGTGGTTGGGGTCGGTGAAGTCGAATATTGGTCATGCGCAGGCGGCGGCTGGGGTGGCGGGTGTGATCAAGGTTTTGTTGGCGATGCGTCATGGGGTTCTGCCTCGGACGCTTTATGCGGATGTGCCTTCGCCGCATGTGGATTGGGGTCAGGGTCAGGTGAGGTTGCTTTCTGAGGCGGTGGAGTGGCCTCGGGGTGCTCGGCCGCGGCGGGCGGGGGTGTCGTCGTTTGGGATTTCGGGCACGAACGCGCATGTGATCTTGGAGGAGCCGCCGGTGGCTGAGCCGGTGGGTGAGTTGCCGGTGGCGGTGGGTCCGGTGGGGTGGGTTGTCTCGGCGCGTTCGGAGGCGGGGCTTAGGGCGCAGGCCGGGCGGTTGCACGCGTATCTCAGTGAGCGTTCGGAGCTTTTGGTGGGGGATGTGGCGTCTTCGTTGGTGTCCGGGCGGGCGCGTCTTGAGCGGCGGGGTGTGGTGTTGGGTTCTTCGCGGGAGGAGTTGTTGGGTGGGCTGGGCGTTTTGGCGGGGGGTGAGAGCGCGCCGGGGGTGGTTGAGGGGCGGGTGCTTGCGGGTCGTTCGGCGTTTCTGTTTACGGGGCAGGGGGCGCAGCGTCCGGGGATGGGCGCGGGTTTGTATGGGACCTATCCGGTGTTTCGGGAGGCGTTTGACGGGGTGTGCGCGGGGCTTGACCGGTGGCTTGAGGTTCCGCTCAGGGAGGTGTGCTTCGCGGCTGAGGGGTCTGATCGGGCGGGGTTGTTGGATCGGACGCAGTTCACCCAGCCGGCGTTGTTCGCGCTCGAGGTGGCGCTTTACCGGCTTGTGGGGTGGCTGGGGGTCAGGGCGGAGTTTTTGTTGGGGCATTCGGTGGGGGAGATCGCGGCGGCTCATGTGGCGGGGGTCTTCTCGCTTGAGGATGCGTGCCGGGTGGTGTGCGCGCGGGGCCGGTTGATGGGCGATTTGCCTGAGGGTGGGGCGATGCTCGCGGTCGAGCTTGCGGAGCCGGAGGTGCTTGAGGCGATCTCAGGGTTTGAGGGCCGGGTGTCGTTGGCGGCGCTTAACGGTCCGCGGGATGCGGTGATCTCGGGGGATCGGGAGGTGATCGACCGCTTCGAGGCGGGCTGGCGCGAGGCGGGGGTCAGGGTCAAGCGGCTGCGGGTTTCGCACGCGTTTCATTCCCCGCGGATGGACGCGATGCTCGACGCGTTCGCGGCTGTGCTCGGGGAGGTGTCGCTAAAGGCGCCGGAGATCCCGGTCGTCTCGAACCTCACGGGCGAGCCGCTCACGGCCGAGCAGGCCACCTCGGTCGAGTACTGGGTCCGTCATGTCCGCGAGGCGGTCCGGTTCGCTGACGGGGTCGCGTGGCTTGAGGCCCAGGGCGTCTGCCGCTATCTCGAGCTCGGCCCCGCCGGGGTGCTTAGCGCGCTCACCCAGGCCACCCTCAACGACGGCGGCCAGGCGCTCACCGTTCCCGCGCTCAGACCCGACACCCCCGACCCGGAAGCGCTCACCACCCTGCTCGCCCACACCGAATGCTCAGGCCTGGCCGTCGACTGGGCCACCCTCACCCCCGGCCACCACACCGAGCTGCCCACCCACGCCTTCCAACACCACCACTACTGGCTGTCCAACCGTGGGCGGGCCGGCGACGCTGGCTCGCTGGGCCTGTCGAGCGACGAGCATCCGTTACTCGGCGCGATATTGCCAGTGGCCGATGGCGAGGGAACGCTTCTCACGGGCCGGCTCTCCCTCCGGTCCCACCCGTGGCTTGCGGACCACGTGGTGCTGGGCACGAGCCTATTCCCCGGCAGCGGCTTCTTGGAACTGGCCCTGCATGCGGCTCGCAGCGTGGGATCGCCGATGATCGAGGAGCTGACGCTGGCCGCGCCTCTTGTCCTTGACGAGCGGCACGACATCCAGCTCCAGGTCAAAGTCTCGACCGCAGCCGAAGACGGGCGGCACGAGCTCTGGATTTACTCGCGCGCTGAACCCAGCGACGACTCTGACGCAGGCTGGACGTTGCACGCGGCGGGGCGACTCGCTCCCGACGGATACGCAGATGTCAGCGTCCCGCCCCTCGAGGATCTGGACGGTTCCTCATGGCCTCCACGCGACGCGGACCAAGTCGATGCGGAACTTTTCTACGACAGCCTCGCTGAAGCGGGCTATCAATATGGACCCGCCTTCCAGGCGGTGCGAGAAGGATTCGCGGCGGGTGATCGGCTGTACGCGGAGCTACGTCTCGACGCTGACCGCGCGCTTACGGCCGGAGCCTTCGAGCTCCATCCCGCACTGGGCGACGGCGCACTACAAGCCGCCGCGCTGGGCGCCTTGGATGACCTGAAAACTGCGCGGCCGCAGGTCCCGTTTGCCTTCCGAGGTGTTCGGCTCTACGGCTCGGGCTCAGCGGCGTTGCGCATACGGATCAGCGGAGCGGCCGAGGCGCGGCAATTGGTCGCGGTCGATGAGTCCGGTACGGCGGTCCTGTCCGTCGAAGCGATGCAGATGCGCGAGTTCGATCCGGGTCAGCTGCGGCTCGGCAGGAGGCTTACGCAGGACACGTTGTTCGCGGTCCGATGGGTGGATACGCCCTCTGAGGAGACGGAAAGCCGACCGCTTGACGTGGCTGTGCTCGGCCAGGGCCTGGAGGCCAGCGGCCTCGTCGAGGATTTGGGGGCAGACAGTTATAGGAACCTCGAGGCTCTTGAGGCCGCGGTTGCCGATGGTGTCGCGGTGCCTGAGCAGGTTGTGGTGCAGGCTCCGGCGGCGGGGAGCGAGGAGTTTCCACGAGCCGTTCACCAGTCCACTGCGCGAACGCTCGAACTGTTCAAGGCTTGGCTGGCTTCCGATTTGCTGGCCGAGTCCAGACTGGTTCTGTTGACGCGGCGCGCGGTGGCAGTGACCGCGGATGAGGAGCCGGATCTCACACTGGCGGCTTTGCCTGGTCTGTTCAGAAGCGCCCACGCCGAGCATCCGGATCGATTTGGGCTGATCGACCTAGATGGCAGTGAGGCGTCGCGGTCGGCGCTTCGGGCTGCATTGCTCGCCGAGGAGGCCGAGATCGCCGTGCGCAACGGCTCACTCCGCGTCCCGAGGATTGGGCGTCTGGGTTCCGGTGATGGTTTGGTTCCGCCGGTTGGTGTGGGGGCGTGGCGGTTGGGGGTTGAGTCGCCGGGGTCGTTGGAGAGTTTGGCGTTGTCGGCGAGCC
>Ga0209579_10001470_pt1 | contig 19416 bp, 19 predicted proteins | sample Coa_R1_2_FD_187152 | JGI IMG/M metagenome (GOLD analysis project Ga0209579, IMG submission 187152) | Surface soil microbial communities from Centralia Pennsylvania, which are recovering from an underground coalmine fire - Coalmine... | ecosystem: Environmental > Terrestrial > Soil >... | reverse complement strand
GCTCGGCGCGAACCCGGAGGCGCTCATCGAGACCGCGCGCGCGGTCCGCGACACGAACAAGGCGCAGTTCGTCGACGTGAACGACAACCCGCGTGCGCGTGCGCGCATGAGCGGGATCATGGCGTCGGTCGCGATCGAGCGGTTCACCGGCGTCGAAACGATCCCGCATCTGACGCCGCGCGACATGACGCTCACCGGGCTCGAGTCGATCCTGCTCGGCGCGCACGCGGAAGGCGTGCGGAACATCCTCGCCGTCACCGGCGACCCGCCCGAGTCAGGCGACTATCCCGGGCGTGGCGGCGTGTACGAGGTCGACTCGATCGGGCTCGTCGAGCTTCTGGCCGGACTGAACCGCGGCGAAGATCATCACGGCCGCGCTATCGACGCGCCGACGTCGTTCTACCCCGGCGTCGCGGTCAACCCGACCGCCGACGATCTCGGCCTCGAGGCGGAGCGCTTCCACCGCAAGGTCGCCGCCGGCGCGCGGTTCGCGATGACGCAGATCCTCTTCGACCTCGACCCGCTCGAGGCGTTCCGCGAACGCATCGGCGCGTGGCCGATCCCGATCCTCGTCGGCGTGTGGCCGATCCGCACGATCGAGACGCTCGTTCGCGTGCACAACGAGGCGCCGGGGATCGTCGTGCCCGAGCACGTGCAGGAGCGGTACCGCCAGGCCGGCGCGAATGCGCGCGAGGTCGGCGGCGAGCTCGGGCACGAGCTGATCGCGCGCGCGCGCGGCCTGGCACAGGGCGTGTACGTGATGGCGCCGTTCCGCACGCCGATGAACGTCGTCGATTTTCTGCCCGAGCTCGATCAGCCCGCGGCGCAGGAGCCCGTCGACACCGCCGCGGTCGTCGCCGAGTCGAGCACACGGCGCACGACCGAGGCGGGCACGCCGTAGCCGCCTGAGGTGTCGATCCGGGCGGCGAAGATCGTCGCCTCGACGGCGCCGCTCTCGTCGATGGCGGGCGCGCCGGAATCGCCGGGGCGGATGTCGCCGCTGACTGCCGTGATCTCGCGCGACACCGGGCCGTTCCCGTACGCGTCCTGCGTGAGCGCGACGGCGGTGCGGCCGATGCTCGACGGCGTGTCGGTGAGCGGGCCGTCCTCGGGATAGCCGACGATGTCCGCCGACGCGCCGGGCCGCGGGTCGACGAGCGGAAGCGCCGTGGCCGAGGCGCCGGCGACGCGCAGCACGGCGACGTCGTTGTGGGAGTCGAACGCAACGACGGTGACGCTGTGGAGACCGGACGTCCCCTGGATCTCGAGGCTCGTGTCGTGCTCGCCGGCGACGACGTGCGCGGCGGTGACCACGAGGTCGCGGGTCGCGAACCAGCCGCTCCCCTCGATGCCGACGCCGCAGGCGGTGCCGAGGACGCGCACCACCTCGGTCGCCGCGCGGCGCACGTTCGCGTTCCCCGCGATCTGCGGCGACGGCACCTCCGACGGCGGGGTCGGGCCCGTGATCGACGGGAACGGGTCGATGCGCGCGAGCAGGTCGAGCAGGTTCTTCGGCGGGATCGCCTGGTCGAGGCGATGGACGACCGCCGACTGTAGGACGTCGCGGCGGAACTGTGTCTGTCCCGGGACGAGCAGCGCCGCAGCGCTCAGGACCCAGACGAAGACGAGGCCCGTCGCCGCGCCGAAGACGAGGCCGCCGAACGAATCCACGAGCCGGAAGGGACTCAGCCGCAGCCCGCCGCGAACGACCGACCCGGCCATCCCTGCGACGACCTGGAGCACTCCCGCGCCGACTGCCGCGCCCACGAGCCCAACGACCGGCGTCCACCCGGAGTGCGACCCGCCGCTGAGCAGGTGCGGCGCGATGCGCGATCCCGCGTAGGCGCCGCCCGCGAGCCCGGCGAGCGAGAGCGCGCTGACGATGAGCCCACGGCGCATGCCGGCGAGCGCGCTGATGACGACGACGGCGAGCGCGATCCAGTCGACGATGTTCGGCCGCACCGCGCCAGTCTCGCGGACGGCCTGGACGGGCCTGGCTAGACTGTGCCGTCCCCGGGGGCGTAGTTCAGTTGGTTAGAACGCCGGCCTGTCACGCCGGAGGTCGCGGGTTCGAGTCCCGTCGCTCCCGTTCTAAGGCTTGCGCTCGAAGCGAAGCGCAACCCCATCGAGCAGATAGTCGAGACCTCGCTGGAAGCGCTCGTCCTCGGTGACGGAGTCCTGCATGCGCCGGAAGGCGGCCGCGGGATCCTCGCCATCGAAGAGCGCGGCGACGTGCGGGAACTCGCCCGTCGCCACGAGGTTCCGGATCCACGTGGCGATCGCCTCGACGAACTCGTCCGTGCGCTCATTCTCCTCCTGATGCTCGCGCGTGACGACGCCGAAGGCGTAGTCGTCGACGAGGGAGATGACCTCGAGCCGCTCGATCGGCTCGAGCCCGAGCTCTTCGACGGCAGCGAGCGACTGCTCGAAGTGGCGCAGGCCGTTCGGCCCGAAGCGCGGCTCGTTCTCCTGGATCGCCAGGATCCACGAGTGCTTCCGCATGACGGCGCGGCTGCGCCGCGCGATCGCAGTCAGCGCGTGACGCCAGCCCTGCTGTAGCTCCGCCTCCGGGACGAGGAGCTCGCCCATCATCAGGTCGGCCATGAGCGCCAGGAGGTCGTTCTTCGTCGGGACGTAGTGGTAGAGCGTCATCGTCCCGGCACCGAGCTCGGCCGCGACGCGGCGCATGGAGACCGCCTCGAGGCCCTCGGCGTCGGCGAGGTCGATCGCCGTCTGCGCGATCTGCTCGCGCGTGAACCGCGGGCGCCGGCTGCCCGGCTCCGGCGTCGTCCAGACCGGCCGTTCGATTCCGCTTGACATCTCGTACACTGTACTGCTAGCTTAGCCGTACTATGTACGAATACAGAGTACACCGTACGCCCGATGGCATCGCCATTCGGGCCGAGGGCCTCGGCAAGCGCTACGGCGACCTGTGGGCCCTCCGCGACCTCGACCTCGAGGTCCCCGCCGGATCCGTCCTCGGCCTCCTCGGCCACAACGGCGCCGGCAAGACGACGGCGATCCGGATCCTCACCACCCTGACCGCGCCGACGACCGGATACGCGACCGTGGCAGGCCTCGACGTCGTCGCCGACGCGAAGCAGGTCCGAAGTCGAATCGGCCTCGCCGGCCAGAACGCGGCGGTCGACGACCTGCTCACCGCCCGCGCGAACCTCGAGATGATCGGCCGCCTCTACCACCTCCCCCGCACCGCCGCCCGCGCACGCGCCAGCGAGCTTCTGGAGCGCTTCGACCTCGCCGGCGACGTCGACCGGCTCGTGCGCGAGTTCTCCGGCGGCATGCGCCGGCGCCTCGACCTGGCGGCGGCACTCGTCGCCTCGCCGCCCGTTCTGTTCCTCGACGAGCCGACGACCGGCCTCGATCCGCGCAGCCGCAACGAGCTGTGGGCGCTCCTGAGCGAGCTGGTCGACGACGGCGCGACGCTCGTCCTGACGACGCAATACCTCGAAGAGGCCGACCATCTCGCCGACGAGATCATCGTCCTCGACCACGGGCGCATCGCCGCCGAGGGAACGCCGGCCGGACTGAAGGAACGCGTCGCACGCGAGCGCGTCACGCTCACCGTGCCGAGCGCCGATCAGCTCACCGCAGCCGAACGCGCTCTCGCGCCCTTTGCCGACGGCCCCGAGACACGCGACGACGACGCGCTCACGCTCACGATGCCGGTCGTTCGCGGAACGCGGCTCGTCGAGCTGGTCCGCACGCTCGACGCGGCCGGCGTCGAGGTAACCGACGTCTCGCGCAGCGAGCCAACGCTCGACGACGTCTTCCTCGTCCTTACCGACCCGACGCGAAAGGCAGCAGCATGACCGCAATCACCGAGAGCCTCGTTCTCGCACGGCGCAACCTCGCGCACGTGCGCCAGGTCCCCGAGAAGCTGATCGACGTCACCATCCAGCCGCTCATGTTCGTACTGCTGTTCGCGTACGTCTTCGGCGGCGTCATCCACGTGCCACACGGCAGCTACCGCGAGTACCTCATCGGCGGCGTCCTCGTGCAGACCATCACCTTCGGGATCATGGGACCCGCGGCCTCGATGGCCTCCGACCTCAAGGAGGGCATCGTCGACCGGTTCCGCTCGCTGCCGATCAGCCGCGCGGCCTTTCTCATCGGGCATGTGCTCGCCGAGTTCCTCGCCGCGACGCTCGCCGTGCTCGTCATGGTGGTCGCCGGCCTCATCGTCGGCTGGCGCATCCACACCGATGTTCCGCACGCGCTGGCGGGCTTCGGGCTTCTGTTGCTCTTCGCGTTCGCGATGCTCTGGCTCGGTCTCCTGCTCGGAGTCTCCGTCCGGACCCCCGACGCAGTCGTGGGCGTCGGCTTCATCGTCCTGTTCCCGCTGACGTTCGTCTCGAACGCCTTCGTCCCGGCTGGCGGCCTTCCCAACGCCCTGCGCCAGATCGCGGAGTGGACGCCGATCAGCGCGATGGCCGCCGCGGTGCGGACACTGTTCGGGAACCCGACGGCGCTGCCGGCCCGCAGCGCGTGGCCGCTGGAGCACCCGGTCGTCGCCGCGCTCGCATGGGCTCTGGCCATCCTCGCCGTCGCCGTGCCGGCAGCGACGCGGACGTTTCGCGCGCGGACGACCGGATAAATGCTGCGGGTCCCGCTTCAAGGAGGTTGTCATGGACACGACGTGGCACGCCCACGAGGGGAATGAGCCCGAGAGCGAGCTCCCCGACAGCGTCTTCGCCTTTCCGAAGCAGCGCAAGGAGCCGCTGACCGACGCCGAGCACGTCCGTAACGCGCTCGCGCGGTTCGATCAGGTGGAAGACGTCTCGGACGCCGACCGCGACCTCGCGTTCGCAAACATCGAGAAGGCGGCGCGGCATTACGACGTGGAGGTCTCCGAGTCGAGTTGGCACGAGCTCGGCGCGCGGACGTAGTCGTCAGGCGAGCTCGGCGAGCGGAAACGAACGCCGGGCGCGCGGCGGCACGAGGAAGTTCTGCCGGTGGGTCGTGCGCAGGATGCTGTTGAACCCCAGCTCGGGATCGCGCGAAGCGAGAACAGCGCCCTGCGCCCCGCCCCGGATCGTCTCGCCGTTGGGGTAGTGGCCGTCCATCGCGCTGCGGACCCGCTCGAAGATGCTCGCCGTCGCCGTGAACGAAACGAAGTGGAGCCCGGCGGCAGGCCCGGCCTCCCACCCGTCCGCGCGCTTGTCGGCCGTCCACCCGAACGGATTCTCGAGCGTGTTGAAATCGGCGCGCTGGACGAGCGCGGTTCCCGCCGCGTAGCGCTCGCCGTAGTTGTCGACCGTCTCCGATGAGAGACGCGACACCGGCTGCAGCGAGGCGCTGTGACCGACGATGCCCTGATTGGCGAAGCCTTCGATCACGTCCGCTTCCGTCTGGACGACGCTGTCGTTCTCGGCGAGCGTCTGCGTGCCTTCCGGAGGAGTGAGCCCCGGCCGGAAGGCGGCCCACACGCGGAACAGGTAGTCGCGGTCCGCATACCAGGCGTCGAGATCCTCGAAGACGTGCGAGAGGTGCATCACCGTCCCGTGCCTGAAATACCCGCCGGGCCATTGGTCGGTCACGCCGCGGAGGGTCTCGAAGTTGGCGATGCGCGTCGGCCCGAGCGCGCTGCGCTGCGTCGACGTGAAACCGAGGAAGAGCTGCGCGTCGTCGGGAATGGCGTCGGCGCCCGGAACGCCGGCTGCCGTGGCGAAGCGTTTGGGCAGCCCGGCGCCGACGAAGCCGCTGCGGAAGCTCGTCGGTTCGACGATGCCGTGCATGCGCGCGAGGAGCCGCTCGCGCGCAGTCGTGACGTGCGACCGAACGTCGCTGCGAATCAGCACGACGAGGTCGTTGCGCTCGAGTACGGTCGTCTCCGGGTCGCTCGGGAAGCGGATCGCGCCGACGAGCGCGGGCACCCGGCGGCGGAGCCGTCGCGACGCCTCGTGGTCGACCGGGAGGTAGTCCGGGAAGCGCCGTCCGTCCCGTAGGCGGGGAAGATGCCTGCGGAAGTACGAGGTCCCCCACGCGACGGTGACGAGCAGGCCGCTCGGGCCGACGACGTGACCTTCTTCGATCTCGTGCAGCGCGAGGCGGAGCTCGTCCTGCGCGGCGGACAGGGATCGGCCGGCCTCGGGCGTGAGCCGAGCCGTGACGATCTCGTGGTAGAGCGGCGGGACGACGATCTCGACGCCGTTGTCGGTGGTGATCCGCAGGCCGGGAACGACGTGCTGCTCCAAGGGCGGAGCTCCGACAACCAGCGGCCTGGCGAGCGCGACGCCGTCGAGGAGCCCCAAGAGCGGCGCGCCGAGGACGGCCGCACCCATCCGACGGGCGAATGCGCGTCGCGTGAAGTGCTCCACCCTGGAGGCTTCTAGCACAGCCCGTCGGCGAACGTTGTCAATGGACCGCCGTGGGAGCAGACTTCTCGACATGCAGGCGCCAGAGGTGAGATACGCGAAGAGCGGTGACGTCAACATCGCGTACTCGGTCGTCGGGGACGGGCCGTTCGACCTCGTGTTCGTCGTCGGCTCGGTTTTCACCGCGCTCGACTACGCCTGGGAGGGGCCGCCCGCCGAGTTCTTCGCGAAGCTCGCGTCCTTCTCGCGGCTGATCCTCTTCGACAAACGTGGCACCGGCCTCTCGGACCGCGTTGCCGACTTCGCGTCGAGTGCCGTGCGGATGGACGACATTCGCGCCGTGATGGACGCGGCCGGCTCGGAACGCGCGGCCATCCTCGGCGTCTCCGAGGGAGGCCCGCTCGGAGTGTTGTTCGCGGCAACGTATCCGCAGCGAACCGCTGCACTCGTTCTTTATGGAACCGGGGCGTCGTACAGGCTCGGGGACGACTATCCGTGGGCGGGCACGCCCGAGGAGACAGAAGCGGCTGCGGCGACACGGGAGCGGCGTTGGGGCGACCCCGAGTACTTGAACGGCCTGCTGAGGAGGTTCGCGCCGAGCATCGCCGACGATCCGGAGACGCAGCGCTGGTGGTCGCGGTACGCGAGGATGAGCGCGAGCCCGCGCGACGCGGCACATCTCGCACGGATGAACGGCGACCTCGACGTTCGGCATGCGCTGCCGACCGTGCAGGTGCCGACACTCGTGCTCCACTGGCGCGACGAGGTCGTCTTCGAGCTCGCGGAGGCGGAGTACCTCGCGGATCGGATCCCCGGCTCGGAGCTCGTCGTGCTGGAAGGACGCGACCATGCCTGGTTCGTCAACCCCGAACCGATCGCGAAGGAAATCGAGCGCTTTCTCACCGGCATCTGGGATCGCGGCGAGTGGGACGCCGTCGAGCCGGACCGCGTGCTCGCGACGATTCTCTTCACCGACATCGTCGGCTCGACAGCGAAGGCGATCGAGTTGGGCGACGCCCGCTGGGGAGCGGTGCTGCGAGAGCATCACGGAGTGGTACGCCGACAGCTTGCGCGATTCCACGGCAGGGAGCTGGATACGGCGGGCGACGGATTCTTCGCAAGCTTCGACGGTCCGGCGCGAGCCATCAGGTGCGCAGATGCGATCCGGGACGGCGTGCGTGAGCTGGGCCTCGAGATCCGCGCCGGGCTGCACACGGGCGAGTGCGAGGTCATCGACGGCAAGATCGGCGGGATCGCCGTGCACATCGGCGCGCGCGTCGCACACAACGCCGAGGCCGGCGAGGTGCTTGTGTCCGGAACCGTGCGCGACCTCGTGGCCGGCTCGGGAATCTCGTTCGAGGAGCGCGGCGTCGCGGAGCTGAAGGGCGTTCCCGGCGAGTGGCGGCTTTTCGCGCTCGCAAACGCGGCCCGTTAATATCCGGCCCCGATGGGCAGGGGGGTCCTCGCAATCGCAGTCGTCGTCGCGGCCGTGCTCGCCGCCAGTGCGTCGGCGCAGCGCAACGTCTGCCCGCACCCGGGCACCGTCGGCGGAGCAAGCGTGTTGATCGAGTGCGGGTCCGCGAAGGCGAGCATCGCGTTCGGCTCGACGCACCTCGCCCTGAAGAACGGCCTGTGCACGAAGGTGGCCGGTCTCTTCACGCTCGCGTTCGGGGACATCGCCGCCGGGCCGCCGAGCAAGCATCCGCCCGACTCGTTCCAGGTGATAACCGGTGGGAACGTCAAGGCGTCGCACGATGGCACGTACACCGCGACGGTCATGGCGACCGAAGCGGGGAAGAACTACATCGGCGACTCCGTGAAGCTGAAGCTCACGAAGAACGTGACGGCGGGAACGGTCTCGGGGACGGTCACGTGGGCGCTCGGAAACAAGAAGGTCGCCGTGAGCGGCTCCTTCTCCTGCTAGACGTTCCCGCGTGACGGTCCTCGAAGACCGGTACGAGCTCATCGAACGCCTTGGCCGCGGCGGGTTCGGCGAGGTGTGGCGGGCGCACGACTCCGTGCTCGATCGCGACGTCGCCGTGAAGCTCGTCACGCTCGACGACGACGATCTTCGTCGCCGCTTCGACCGCGAGGCCCGCGCGCTGGCGCGCCTCGACCATCCGAACGTCGTCGCCGTCTACGACGTCGGCGACGGCTACCTCGTCATGCAGCTCCTCGCCGGGCCGAGCCTGGCCGCGCTCCTCGCCGACGTCGGCGCCCTCCCGCTCGAGCAGGCGCTCGACTACACGCGACAGGCGGCGTCCGGGCTCGCCGCTGCGCACGCCGCCGGGATCGTGCATCGAGACGTCAGCCCGTCGAACCTCATCCTCGACGGCGCCGGCACGCTGAAGCTCGTCGACTTCGGCGTCGCGCGACTGGACGGGACGTCGGGACTGACGGCGACGGGAACCGTCTTCGCCACCGCCGGTTACGTCTCGCCCGAGCAGGCGGAGGGACGCCCCGCGGACGCGCGGTCCGATCTCTATTCGCTCGGGTGCGTCATGTACGCGCTGCTCACCGGTGCGCCGCCGTTCACCGGCGAGCATCCGATCGGCGTCATCCAGCAGCATCTGACCGCGACGCCGCCTCCACTGCACGTGCGACCCGACGTGGACGCGCTCGTGGCCGAACTGCTCGCGAAGGATCCGCGCGACCGGCCGGGGAGCGCCGACGCGGTCGTGCGCCGTCTCAGCGGGGAGACGGCCGAGCCGACGATCGCGCTCCCCCGTGCTCGGCGCCGGCGGCCGACCGTGCTGATGGCGGCCCTCGCCGCCGGGCTCGTCGTGCTCGGCATCTTCCTCGCGACGACACTCGGCTCGGGCGGAGGCTCGAAGGCGGGAACGACCGCGGCCGCGCCGCCGCCGACCACGACGCAGCCGCCTCCGCCCACCACCACTGCGCCCAAGCCCACGCCTCCCCAACCGACGACGCCCGCAGACGCGATCGCCGCCGTTCGCCGCGCGATCGCCGCCGCGCAGAGCGGCGGGCAGCTCGACCCGGGGGCCGCGAACGATCTCGAACACCGTCTCGACGACATCTCGCAAGCGCTGACGCACCCGAACCCGAACGACACCGCGCACAAGGCCGCCGATCTCGTGCACCAGATCGGCAACCTGCAACAGAACGGGCAGCTGACCGGCGGCACCGCTCTCCAGACAGCAGTGCAACGCCTCGTCGCCCTCCTTCCCACCGCACCCGCGCCACCGGGTCACGGCAAGAAGAAGGGCGACGGCAACGACTAGGGAGGAGGGTCAGCCCTGGTCGAAGAAGGACACGAGCGGGTTCGTGCTCGAGAACAGGCCGGACGGGTTCGGGTACCACAGCCACACGTGCATCGTGATCAGCAGCGGGTGCCAGAAGCTGAACTTGGCGCCCGAGGTCGCGGTCGCGGGGCAGGCCGACTGTGCCTGCGCCGGGATGTACGACCCATCGGTGTAGTGACAGCCGGCGCCGAACGATCCGTACTTCGCGCCGGGCAGCGGCGGAGTCGCGGGCTTCGACGTCCACACCCACTCGAGCGCGCCGAGCTGCCACGTCGAGCCGTGGTGTTCGTACACGAGGATCGGCGGCTTCTGCACGTTGAACCCGGTGATCTTCGGGTTCATGTAGTGGTAGCCCATGCTCGGGATCATCTTCGTGATGATCGTGTAGCCGTTCGCCTTCGCGAGCGGCAGGTTGTTCACGTACTTGGCGGTGGCCAGCCGCGCGAGCGCGAGCTGCGACGTGAGGTTGTTCGTGCTCTTGGCTGCCGAGGCCGTCGTCGTGCCGGCGGCGCCGGCGACGCATGCGGTGAGCAGCCCGATGATCAAGAGGCGACGCATTGCTCCCCCTTAGAGGTAGAAGTACGGGTCGAGGACGCGCACCTGCGTGATGCGATCGACCGGTAGGTCGTTGCGCGAAGCCGCGGCCCGGATTGCTTCTGGACTCGGCGCGTCGTACACACAGAATGTCGAGCCCTTGTCTTCGCTGACGTACGAGTGAACCCAGGTCACACCGTGGTCGGCGTTCCGGTCGACGACCGATCTGCAGACCTGCAGGCCCTCGGGAGAGGTCGGAATGTCCAGACCGTCCGGGAACGTGCGCTCGACGATGTACCGCGGCATCTCGCTTCTCCTTTCGGTGCGCGATTGCATGCCTCGACGGTACGGGCGCAGGACCTCCCTGCACATCGGCGGAAGTGCCTACATTCGGCGCGCCGCGCTACCGAACTTGCGCGATGCCCAGGCGCGCCGCTTCGGCGCTCGCTTCGGTGCGCGTCTTCACCGAGAGCTTGCGCAGGATCGCCGCGACGTGATGGTCGACGGTGCGTTCGGAGAGCACGAGCCGGGCGGCGATGTCGGCGTTCCGCAGGCCCTCGGTGACGAGCGTCAGCACCTCGAGCTCGCGGGCGGTGAGGCCTGCGGGATTCTCCCGCGTCTGCTGCCTCGGCCCGCGTGAGACAGGTCGGTCGCCGAGAGCCCGGAGCTGCCGAGTGACGACCGCGGCTGCGGGCGCAGCGCCGAGCGCGTCGAGCTCCGCCAGCGCCGCCCGGAGGGACTCGACGTCGCCGGCGTCGACGAGCGCGAGCGCCGCCTCGTAGGGGCACCCGATGTCGAGCCACAGCTCGCGGGCACGGGCGACGTCGCCTGCCAGCTGTGCCGCGAACGGCTCGGGGATGCCGTCCGGCACCGGTTCGTCGATGCCGGCGCGACGGCGCCAGAAGAGCAACTCTCCCGCCACCCATCCCGCGTGGAGCTCGAGCGCGCGCTCGAGGACCTCGTCGGAGGCGGCCTTGGCCAGCGCCGCGTCGCCGGCCGCGGCCGCGGCTTCGGTCCGCCCGATGGCGGCGGGGGCGCAGTGCTGCAGACCGATGTCCGCCGGCGCCACCTCGAGAGCCTCGTCCAGGGCGGTCCAAGCCTCGGGGTCGCCGCGCCGGACGCGGACCGTTCCGAGCACGCTCAGCGCGAGCGTGCGCAGGAGCGGGACGCGATGGGGTTGGTCGACGAACGACACCGCCTCGGCTGCCTCGGCCCACCGGCCCTGGTCGAGGAGCGAACGCGCCTTGAAGGTGAGGATGTACAGACGCCAGAGCTCAAGGCCGTGATCGGTCGCATAGTCGATGCCCTCGTCCATGCGGCGCATGAGCTCGAAATCCCGGAGTCGCGAGGCGGTCCAACCGAGATGGATGTAGCCGCGACCGATGTGATCCGCGAGACCGGCGGACGTGGCGAGCGCGATGCTCCGGTCGAGCATCTCGGCGCCCTCGCGGTTGCCGGCGAGCAGGTGCGCCGTGCCAAGGTTGTTCAGCTCGTAGGCGTAGATCTCGACGTCCTCTTGCGGATCGAGCAGTGCGAGCGCCCGCTCACCCCACTCGATCGCCTCACCGACGCGTTCGCCGTTCATCGCCATCGACGACCTCGTCGCGAACGCGCGCCCGAGCTCGGTGTCCGTTCCCAACGGCTCCAGCAACGTGCAGGCGCGAGACGCCGCGTCGACCGCGCTCTCCAGGTCGCCCGCGCACCACATGCGCTGCGCGAGCGAGCACGTCGCGGTCCCTTCCTTGCGCACGTCGCCGGCGGCGCGGTAGTAGCCGATCGCCTCCTCGAGCGACTCGACAGCGTCCTCGTGGTAGTCGGTCAGGTAGCACTCGAACGACCTCCGCTCGAGCAGCCGGGCACGCTCACCGTCGCTGAGCCGGTCGGCGTACCGAAGGGCGCGTGCGAACTGCGCCGCCGACTCGCGATGCGCACCGGCTGCCGCCGCGCGCTCCGCCGCGGCCGGCGCGAACTCGAGGACAGCAGCGGTGTCGCCGGCGGCGTCCGCGTGATGGGCGAGGCGCGCGAGATCGGGCGCGCCCGCGGGCGGTTCCCGCAGCGCGTCGAGTGCGCGACGGTGCAGCCGGGCCCGGCGATGGGGGTCGATCGACTCCTCGATCGTGAGGCGAGCGAGCTCGTGCCGGAAGGCGACGCCGTTCCCTGCAGGTTGAAGCATCCCGGAAGCGAGGCATTCGTCGAGTGCGTTCACCGACTCGCGCGCCAGCACCTCGAGCAGCCACACGTCCACCTGCTGCGGAACGACGGCGACTGCGTCGAGCAGGTCGCGAGCGGTCGGTGTGAGCCGGGCGGCGCGTGCAAGCACTGCGTCGCGAACCGTGGCAGGGACGTCGCCCGCGCCGCTCTCGATCGCCTCGGTGACGAAGAACGGGTTCCCAGCCGTCTTCGCGTACAGATCGGCGGCATCGATGTCGTAGGGCGCCGCCAGCTCGGCGACGGCTGCCGCCGACAGCGGCTCGAGGCGGATGCGCGTCACGCCCGGTGCGGTGGCGAGATCTCCGAGGAGGATGCGAAGCGGATGCATCCGCGACAGCTCGTCGGTGCGATACGTGACGACGACGAGCGCTCCGACCGAGGCGATGCGGCGGGCGAGCAGTCCGAGCACGTCGAGCGTGGCCTCGTCCGCCCAGTGCGCATCTTCAACGACCATGACGGCGTGGCTCGATCGGAGATCGGCGGCGAGCTCGTCGAAGACCTCACGTGGCGTGTCGCCGAGAAATCCCATGTCGACGAACGGCCCGAGCGGCCGCGGCGTGCGCAGGCCGTCGCACGACCCGGCGAGGATGCGTGAACTGACACCGGTTCGGAACGCGCGCACGAGCGCGCTCTTGCCGACGCCCGCGTCACCCGAGACGAAGACGAGATGCCCCTCTCCCTCGACCGTTGCGGCCAGCGCAGCCTCGAGAGCCGCGCCCGCATCGTCGCGTTCGAGGAGATCGACGGCAGCCGCCACCCCCATGGCGCATATGGTGCGCCTCCGGGCGGCCTGGGCGCAAGCGGCCGGGCCGATCCCTAGCGACGATGCGGCGCGCCGCACACCGTGTGCGTCTCGCCGCCCATGAACCCGGCCACGATCTCCGTCCTGCATCCCGGCGGCGTCGCTTGCCGATGGCCGCTCAGCAGGACGGCCACGGGGGTGAAGACCGCGACCGCGACGGCCGCGAGGCCGAGGAACCAGCGGTCGCGGGCGGACATCAGATGATCACGGCGACGCCGCGCGGCAGGACGACGACGGGGCTCCGCGACAGCTCGATGAGGTATTCGGCCGCAGCGCTGATGGTGACGCGGCCGTTCACCGTCCCCGGCTTCGAGCCGACGACGAGCAGGTCCGCCTCCCCGCTCGCGCGGTCGACGACCTCGGCCCCGAGGCCGCGCGCGATCGCGTCGGCCGTCTCCCGCGTGCACGGGTCGCCGTCCTCGCTGATCGGGCGCACCGTCTTCACGGTCTTCCCGCTCGCGGCGAACCCGGCCGGTGCGAGCGCGAGCGCGACCGGCCCTCCTTCGAGGAGGCGCCGGGCCGTCGCTTGGGGATCGACATGGCCCGGCGCCGTCCGATACTCGGAGCCGAACACGATCAGCTCGGCTCCTTGCGCGAGCGCGAGCTCGCGCAGCCCGTCCGCGGTGCTGGCGCTCTCGACGACATGGAGGGGTATGTCGTCGGGAACCTCGCGGACGCTCTCGCCTTCGTGGCTCACATAGGCGAGCTCGAGCGAGGCGCCCGCCCCGGCCAGGACCCGGCCGAGGGCGAGCGCGTCGCGGTCGTTGTCCGTCCCGTCGTAGGAGACGATGATCGTCGTCACGTCGCCGGCGCGGCTTCGGTCGGCGCGGCCGCCGCCAGCGCCGCCGCCGGGATCCCCGAGGGATACGCGAGCGACGGGATGTCGGACGGATACACCTCGTGGCCGTGGACGGCGAGGTCGCCCATCTCCATGTCCGCCTCGCTCATCCGTAGCGGCACGAACACGCCCACCACCTTGAGCAGGATGAAGGTCGCGGCACCGGAGAAGAGGATGACCCACGCGGCGGCGAGCGCCTGCCATTTCAGGAGATGCATGCCGCCGGTGACCGAGACGCCCGGGACGATCTGCATGGCCGAGTCGGCGAGCAGACCGGTCAGCAGGCCTCCGAAGAGGCCGGCGAAGCCGTGCGTGTAGACCACGCCGAGCGTGTCGTCGACGTTCCGGAAGGGACGCAGGAGGGCGAGGTAGTTGTAGGCGATGTAGACGAGCACCGACGCGGCGACGCCGATCGCCATCGCGCCCCAGCCGTTGACGAAGCCCGCGGCCGGCGTGATCGCCACGAGGCCGACGATCATCCCGTTGACGCTGCCGAGGAGTGACGGCTTGCGCTTCGTCGCGTAGTCGCATCCGACCCACGTGAGGAACGCGACCGCGGTTGCGAGGTTCGTGTTCAGCACCGCGGACGCCGCGTCCGCGCCCGCGTTGTAGGGGTCGCCGCCGTTGAATCCGTTCCAGCCGAGCCACAGGAGGCCGGCGCCGACGGCGACCATGGCGAGGTTGTTCGGCGCGTCGATCTCACGGTCGCGCGCGAGGCGCGGGCCGATCACCCACGCGGCGATGAAGCCGGACACGCCCGCCGACAGGTGGATGACATAGCCGCCGGAGAAGTCGACCGCGCCCTTGTGCGCGAAGTAGCCGCCGCCCCAGATGAGGAACGCGTTCACCGTGTACACGCAGCTTCCCCAGAGGAGCGTGAACGGGATCCACGCTTTGAAGTTCACGCGGCCGAGCACCGAGCCGAGCATGAGGATCGGCGTGATCGCCGCGAACACGAACTGGAAGTACGCGAGCGTAGACGTCGGGAAGTCGACCTTGCCGACGAGGGGGATGTTCCCCTGGCCCTGGAGCTCCTTGTGGTCGAGGATGGCGCCCGGCTGCCCGATGAAGTTCCCGAAGAAGCCGGAGTGCGAGAGCCCGTGCCACGGGTTGCCGAAGCCCATCTTGTACCCGTAGAGCACCCACTCGACGAGGATGATCGCGAAGGCGATGAACGCGAGCATCATGCTGTTCACGGACCAGCGCTTCTGCATGACGCCGCCGTAGAGCACGACGAGGCCGGGCACGCTCATGAGCCCGACGAGCGTTGCCGCAGTCATCTGCCAGGCGTTGTCGCCCGGGTTCAGGTACGAGGGGTACAAGGCCGACGCGAGCACTACCTACTCCTTCCGTTGGTCCAACAAAAAAGCCCCAGGACTCCGGGAGTCCTGAGGCAACACCGCCTCCGCGATCGGCTTCTTTGCCGACCGCGTGGGCGGGACGATACACGGGCTTTCGGCCGGACAACACGAACAAACCGGTCAACGTCCCGGCGTACAGTCTCCGGATGGAGGTCGTCCGCCGCGAAGCGGCAGCCGCGCGCGCCGCACTGCCGCAGCTCGACGACGTGCGCGTCGACGATGCGCTCGACCGCGTCGTCGAGCTCCTTTCGGAGCGCGCAGACGAAGTTCTCGCCGCGAACGCAGCCGACGTCGCCGCCGCCGATCTCGGCACCGGCGCTCTCGACCGTCTTCGCCTCGATGCGCAGCGCCTGCAGGCGATCGCCGACGGCGTCCGCGCAACGCGCGACCTGCCGCCGATCGAGCGCGACCTACACGCATGGACGCTGCCGAACGGCCTCGAAGTGTCGGAGCGCCGGATTCCCATCGGCGTCGTCGGCGCGAACTTCGAGGCGCGGCCGAACGTCGCGGTGGACATCGCGTCGCAGGTGCTGAAGAGCGGGAACGCCGTGGTGCTCCGGACCGGGTCGGCGGCGCTCGGAACGGTGACCACGATCGTCGACCGCGTGCTCAGGCCCGCGTTCGGCGACGCCGTCGGGCTCGTGCGCGTGCCGGACCGCGCCGGCGCAGAGGCGCTCGTGTCGATGCCCGACCTCGTCCCGCTCGTCATCCTGCGCGGGAGCGGCAGCTCGACCGCCGCGCTGGCACGGATCGCGGCCGAGCACGGCGTGCGCGCGCTCGCGCACGCTGAGGGCGGCGGCGTGCTCTACGTGCACGCGGCGGCCGATCCCGCGAAGCTGGAGCAGCTCGTGCGCGCGAGCCTCGACCGGCTCGGCGTGTGCAACCGCCTGAATCTCGCGCTCGCGGACACACGCGAGCTCGCGGACGTGGTCGCGCGCGTCTGCGGCGAGCTCGGCGTCGCCGTCGCCGACACGTTGCCGCCCGGCCGCGAGTGGGCGAACGAGCCCGACCGTGTCGCGACGATCACGCTCCGGCTCGCCGACGGCGTCGCCGACGCGGTGGGCATCGCGAACGACGAGACCTCGGGCCTCGCGGCCGCGATCGTCACCGAGGACGGCGATGCCGCGCGGGCGTTTCTCGACGGCTATCGGGGCACGGTCGCGTTCTGGAACGCACCCACGCGGTTCGCCGACGGCTTCGAGCTGCTGGGCACGCCGGAGACCGGCATCAGCGTCGACGGCTTCCCCGGCCCGCGTGGGCCGGTCACGTATCGCGACCTGTGCCTGCGCCAGTACGTCGTCGTCGGCGACGGCACGCAGCACCGGTGACCGTCGTCGTGAAGCTCGGCTCGTCGCTCGTCACCGACGGCGCGGGCCGCATCCGCCGCTCGGTGCTCACGCAGCGCGCGGCCGACGTCGCCGCGCTGGGCGAGCCCGTGTGCGTCGTGTCGTCGGGCGCGATCGCGCTGGGACTACCGGTGCTCGGCCTCGGCTCGAGACCGCGCGCCACCCCGCAGCTGCAGGCGGCCTCCGCCGCGGGCCAGGTGCGGCTGCAGCTCGCCTGGGAGTCGGCGTTCCGCCGCCATGGGCTACGGGTGGCGCAGGTGCTCCTCTCGGCCGGTGACCTCGCCGAGCGCGCGAGCTACCTCAACGTGCGCAACGCGCTCAACGCATTGCTCAAGATGGGCGTCGTCCCGGTCGTGAACGAGAACGACGCGACCGCCACCGACGAGATCACCTTCGGCGACAACGACGCCCTCGCCGCGCAGGTGGCTGTGCTCCTCGGCGCGCGGCTCCTCGTGCTGCTGACCGAAGTCGAGGGCGTCTACGGCGCGAGCGCCGAGCTCGTGACGAGCGGCGACGCGATCGACGAGGCGGCGCTCGGGATGGGCAGCGCGCTCGGCCGTGGCGGGATGGCGAGCAAGGTGGCGGCGGCGCGCGTCGCCGCCGAGGCGGGAATCCCCACGGTGATCGCGTCCGGCCGTGGCGACGGCGTCGTTCGCGCCATCGCCGCCGGTGAGGCGCGCGGCACCGCGTTCGCGCCGGCGAGCACGACGGCGAACGCGTTCAAGCTCTGGCTTCGGCACGCGAAACCGACGGCGGGCCGTCTCGTCGTCGACGACGGCGCGCGCGAGGCGATCCTCACCGGCGGGAAAAGCCTGCTCGCGGTCGGCGTCGTCTCGTGCGACGGCTCGTTCGAGGAAGGCGACGCGGTCGAGATCGTGGCCACGGACGGATCGTCCATCGGCAAGGGCATCGCGGGAGCGTCGGCGGACGAGCTGCGGTCGAGGCCGCGCGGCGTCGAGGCCGTGCACCGCGACCGGCTCGTCATCGTGCAGGCCTGACCTCGATCCGCCTCCCGATCTCACGCCGCGCCGACAGGAGCTCGCGGTGCCGCGCGGCCGCTGCGAAGAGCGCGGGCGCGACGTCGCCCTCGCGGAACGGCTTCGTCAGATACCCGAAGACGCCGGCGTCGATCGCCTTCTGCACCGTCGAACGATCGCGAAACGCCGTCAGCATGACGATCGGGATCGGCCGTTCGGCGTGGATGCGACGCGCCGCCTCGATCCCGTCGAGCTCGGGCATCCGCACGTCGAGGAGCGCGATGTCGGGCTGAGACGAGCGCGCCAGGTCGACGGCCTCGAGACCGTCCCTGGCCTCGGCGCAGACGGTGAAGCCTTCACGTTCGAGAATGCCGCGCAGGTCGAGACGGATGAGCGTCTCGTCTTCGGCGATGAGGACCTTCATGCACGCCTCCTTCGGTCGAGTGACTCGCGAAGGCAGCGTCGCCTTGTCAGGAACGTATCAGAGCGCCCGGCGGATCCCACGCACCGCTTGCGCAATCCGTTGTTCGTTCTCGACGAGCGCGAAGCGGACGAATCCCTCTCCGTCGGCGCCGAAGCCGCTGCCCGGGGACACCGCGACGTGCGCATCGCGCAGGAGGCGCAGCGCGAACTGCTGCGACGGCTCGCCGGTCGGGATCTTCGCCCAGACGAACATCGTCGCCCTGGGCCATTCGACCGGCCACCCCGCGCGCGTGAGCCCGTCGCACAACGCGTTCCGGCGGCCCTCGTACACCGCCGCGGCGTGCGCGGGCTGCTCGCGCGCCTCGCGCAGCGCGACGGTGGCCGCGATCTGCAGCGGCTGGAAGCTCCCGTAGTCGAGGTACGACTTCAACCGGGCGAGCGCGCCGACGACGTCGGCGCGGCCGAGCACGAACGCGACGCGCCATCCCGCGAGCGAGAAGCCCTTCGTGAGCGAGTAGAGCTCGACGGCGACCTCGCGCGCGCCGTCCGCCTCGAAGATCGACGGCGGCCGGTACCCATCGAACGCGAGATCCGCGTAGGCGAAATCGTGGACGAGGACGAGCTCGTGCTCGCGGGCGAAGTCGACGAGGCGCTGCAGGTCGGCGAGCTCGACGCACGCCGTCGTCGGGTTGTGCGGAAAGGACGCCAGCAGCACCCGCGGCCGGGGATGCGCGGCCTCCCAGGCCTCCTGCACGCCGGCGACGTAGTCGAGCGCGGGGACCCGCTGCACGACGGCGCCGGCGAACCCGGGCGCGAACAGGTGGATCGGGTAGCTCGGGCTCGGGACGAGCGCCGCGTCGCCCGGGCCGAGCAGCACCCACAGGAGATGGACGAGACCCTCTTTCGCTCCGAGCGCGAGGGTCGCCTCCGTCTCGGGATCCAGCTCGACGCCGTACCGGTCGCGGTACAGCTCGCACACGGCGGCGCGGAGGTTGGGCAGGCCGCGGCTGGACGAGTACCGATGGTTGCGGGGGATGAGCGCCGCCTCCCGGAGTTTCTCCACCGCGATCTCCGGCGGCGGCACGTCGGGATTGCCGAAGCCGAGGTCGATGACGTCCGCGCCCGCACGGCGCAGCTCGAGCTTCAGCCGCTCGACCTCGGCGAATGCGTACGGAGGAAGCGCGTCGACGCGCCGGAACTCGGTCACGCCGCGAATCGTCGCACGGACAGCAGCGCGCGGACGCCGACGACGTCGCCGATGACGACGAGAGCGGGCGTCCCGGGTGCGGCCGCGACCGCGCCGAGCGGCGAGACGATCACCTGCTC
>Ga0209579_10001467_pt1 | contig 19431 bp, 13 predicted proteins | sample Coa_R1_2_FD_187152 | JGI IMG/M metagenome (GOLD analysis project Ga0209579, IMG submission 187152) | Surface soil microbial communities from Centralia Pennsylvania, which are recovering from an underground coalmine fire - Coalmine... | ecosystem: Environmental > Terrestrial > Soil >... | reverse complement strand
ATTCGCGAAGGTCGTCGTCGTAGGACTTGTATTGGTTCCGATCGGTGACGACGGAAGAGAAGTCCCGGATCCTCAACCACTGCCCGGTGAAGTTGCGAACGAAGCCGATGGCCTTGGGGTCGGCGATCATCCGCCGGACCTGGGCCTCCAGGATCTTGGGCTCGTGGAGCCGATGGTCGGCTGCCAGATGCGCCAGCTCGGCATCCGGCATCGTGCTCCAGAGGAAGTAGGACAGACGGCAGGCCAACTCGTGGTCGAACAGCCGGCGCGGCGCCGCCGACGGCCCCGCCGGCTCCTGAAGCAGGAGGAAGCCCGGCGAGCAGAGCACCATCTTCACGCCTTCCCGTACCGCTTCGGTTCCGGAAAGCTGGTTCGCCGCCTGCGCCTTCAGCACCCAGGCGACGACGGCGTCGACCTCCCCGGGCTCGACCGTCCGACGATAGGCCCGCGGCAAAAAGCGGGTGAAAATCTCCCTGATGTACGCCTCGTCGACCGCCCGGCTCTCGCCTTCGAAAAACAGGTCCGTTCGCCCCGGCGGGGGCCAGGTCGCGACCGGCCCCTCGATCTCCAGCCACTCGATCCACAGGCGCGGGATGGCTTCGAGATCGACCTCCGGGTTGAACACGTAGGCGACCTCCACCTCCTGCATGCCCTTGCGGTACCGCTGTGCCATGTCCTCAAACTTCTTCTTGGCCGCCTCCAGGTCCGCCGGAGGGGCCGCGGGCTTCTTCTTGAAGATGGCCTCGTTGGCGTAATACAGGTTGCTCGCTTCCTTCTCCAGCTTGAGATAGGCGGGGCTCGAGACGACGAGGTTCTTCGGACCTCCGTTCCAGCCCAGGTTCAGGGATTTGGGCAGGTCGGGGGTTCCGGCCCGCAGGAAGATCATCAGTTCGAAGTCGCGGGGCTGGTCCATCGGCGCATCAATCACCATCGATTCCTTCGCGGCCAGCGGGGTGCCCGTGCTGTACTGCAGCCACACCCGGACCTCGTCGACGGCGTATTTCCCGGTGCCCTTGAAGGCCCCGGCCCGGCACCGCAGGCGGTACCACCCGTCCGCAAAGTCTCCCGAGGACCAGGGACTTTTCCAGGAATGCCAGGTGCCGCCGTGAAAATCGATGCTGCCGCTGCCGTGATATCCGGTCCCGACGAATTCCATCCCGCCCCGGGTCACCTTCGCCCAGTTCGCCCCGAGGGGGACCGTCACCTGCTCCTTGTCCCGTAACGCATGTCCCACGGGGTAGGTGGCCAGATCCGTGTAGCGACCCAGATACTTCGTCGGGTTCCAATTGATCTTCTCGGAGGGGAACGATTTCCCGCTGCTGGTCCACTTGGGCTTGTCCGCGAAGACGCCCCGCGCCAGGACGACGTCGGCCGTCTCCAGATACCGGGCCATCTGCGCCCCGTCGATGAAGAGCCCCGCTCCCCCTCGATCGAATCCGTCCACCTTGCCATCCATCGGCAAGTCCTGCTCGAGGGCCCGGACGAAGTTCTCCTCGAGACCGAACAGATCCCGCAGGGTGTTGGCGTATTCCGTCCGGTTCAGCCGCCGGGTCGGGATGCGGCCGGCCATCCCCTTGGCCCTCTTCTCAGCGGTGCGCAGTTCTTGAATGATCCACTCCGTCACCGTCGACGCCTCGGCCGCATCGGGTCGTGGCTCCTTTTTCGGCGGCATCGCGCGATTGCCGATGCGGTCGTAGACCTCCCTCCAGACGTCCCCGGTCTTTCCGCTGAGGAAGTCGGTGCCGAGGGTGTCCAGGCGCAGCCCCGAAAGCGTCTTCTGTTCGCCGTGGCACTTCAGGCAGTGCCTTTGGAGAAAGGGTTTGACCGTGGTGTCGTAGACCGCCTGCGACTCAGGAGACAAGGGGCCGCCTCCGGAAGCGCCCGCTGCCGCCGACAGCAGAACCAGAAGTGCAAGGACATCGACCGGACGTCGCGGCAAGCTCATGAAGGGCATCCCCAAGGATCAGTTCGGAAGGATCGCATCGTCCTGTCGGGGAATCTGCATTTTGAAAGAGGGGGGCGATCCCGATCTTCCATCCCGGCGGCCGGGGTCCGGCGACCGAATCCGGCCTGCAGTGAGATTCGAGCCCTGAGGGTGTAATAGCTCATGCTTCGACGGTAAGGAAGGGTTGCCGATGAGACCGTACTGGTTCCTGCCGATCGCGCTCCTCTCGGCCTGCGCTCGAGGTGGATCCGGGGCCTCCGGCGGTCCCGGCCAATAGGTCGCTGGAAATCCCGGAGCGAAGACCGGCATGGCCATCCTGGGGCTCCTGTTCGATGTCTTCGGGACCCTTGTCGACTGGCGGACTTCCATCAGCCGGCAGGCCCGGGACATCCTCTCCCCCCTGGGATTCTCGCCTTCCTGGGACGGCTTTGCCGATGCCTGGAGAGCGGAGTATCAACCCGCGCTCGAACCCATCCGATCAGGACGCGAGCCGTTCCGCCTGCTGGATGAGATCCATCGCCGGAATCTGGAGAAGGTATTGAAGGACCTCGGCATCGGGGCTCTCGACGAGCGAACCCTGGACCACCTGACGTTGGCGTGGCACCGGCTGGATGCCTGGCCCGACGTCCGCGAGGGGCTGACGCGGCTGCGCCGCAACTTTCGGATCGCCCCGTGCTCCAACGGCAACATTGCGCTGGTCGTCGATCTGTCCCGGCACAATCACTGGACGTGGGATGCGATCCTGGGCGCCGAGGTCGCGGGCGATTACAAGCCCAAACCTTCCGTGTATCTGAGATCGGCGGCGGCGCTCGGATGCAGGCCGGAGGAAACCCTCATGGTTGCCGCTCATCCCCTGGACCTCTCGGCGGCGGCCGAGCTTGGGATGAAAACGGCGTTCATCGCCCGGCCGTTGGAACAGGGACCGGACAATCCCGTACGCCCTGCGGGGATTCGGTTCCATTGGACCGCCGACACCCTTCTGGAGCTCGCGGATCAGCTTGGGGGCGACGACTGAGTGGGGGCGCGGCGCCACGGTCTTAAGCAAATCTCGGCGCGGACTCCCTCCTCGACGGACCGGGCAACTCCAAGGGGATTGGCGCCAAACGTCACCCTCCGCGACGGAGTTCCTTCGACCCCGGCCGCTTAGAGATTCTCTTCCAGCGTGATCGATAGCACTTCCTTCAGGTCGGTTTGCCCCTTGAGCACTTTGCGGATCCCGTCCTGCTTCAGCGTCAGCATTCCCGCGTCGCGGGCCGCCTTCTCGATCCCCTCCGCTTGCGACTGCTGCTGGATCAACTTCCGGACCCCCGGGGTCACGACCAGGAACTCATGGATCCCGACGCGTCCCCGGTACCCGGTGTTGAAACAGGCCTCGCACCCCTTCCCGCGAACGAGGGACAGCTTCTTGCGATCCACCTTGAGAGCGTCGAATCTTGAAGGGTCGCCGAACTGGGCTTTCAGCTCCTGGAACTCGTCCGACGCCGGGGTATAGGACTCCGAGCAGCGGTCGCAGAGCCGGCGCACCAGCCGCTGCGCCAGAACTCCCAGCAGGCTGCTCCCAAACGTGAAGGAGTCCAGCCCCATCTCCAGCAGCCTCGTCACCGTCTCCGGCGCGCTGTTCGTGTGGAGCGTCGACATCACCAGGTGTCCGGTCAACGACGCCTCGACCGCGGCGTCGGCCGTCTCCCGGTCCCGGATTTCGCCGATCATGACGACGTCAGGGTCGCAGCGCAGGAAGGCGCGCAGCGCGCGCTCGAACGTCAGCCCGATCTGCGCGTGCATCTGAACCTGCCGGATCCCCTCCTGGGTGATTTCAATGGGGTCCTCGGCCGTCCACACCTTCACCGTCGGCCCCTTCACGTGGGAAAGCGCCGCGTGCAGCGTCGTTGTTTTCCCCGATCCCGTCGGCCCGACGCAGAGCACGATCCCGTGAGGCTGCTCGATCACCTTTCGGAAGCGCTCCAGGTTCTCGCGTTCCATCCCGATCTGGTCGAGCTTCAGCACCTGGTACTCCGGGAGCAGGCGCAGGACGACGTCTTCGTAGCCCCCGGTCGTCGGCATAATCGCGACGCGCAGATCGGTCTTCCGGCCCCGCTTGTCCTTCAGGCGGATTTTCCCGTCCTGGGGAAGGCGGTGCTCGGCGATGTTGAGCTGAGCCATGATTTTCAGCCGGGACACGACCGGTCGAGCACAGGCCTCCTGGACCTGCAGGTAGTCGTGGCAGATGCCGTCCACCCGGAAGCGGATCCCCAGTCCTCCGGTCGCCGTCGTCTCGAAATGGATGTCCGACGCGCCGCGGTCCACCGCCGCCTGGATGGCATCGTTCACCAGACGGATGGTCTTCGAGTCGATCTGGGCGTTCTGTCCCTTGGCGAGGTCGTAGCCGGACTCCTCCGCGAGGAGCGGCTCCCACTCCGACTCCTCCGCCGCCGTCTCGGTCCGCGCCGCCGGAGCGGGGCTCCCGACGGGGGCCAGCACCTGGTCGAGCGCCGCCAGAATATCCTCGCGCACCGCGACGATGAGCGCGATCCGCTCCGTGCCCAGCTGCCGGCTGAGGTCGTCGACCAGCATCAGATTGTGCGGATTCACGACGATGACCTCGACCCGGTCGCCTTTCCATCCCACGGGCAGGACCGCATGCGTCCGGAGGAATTCCGGCGAGAAGCGGCGGAGCAGATCCGCGGCGGCCGGCCGGTCCGCGGGCGAAGGCGAGAAGGGACACTCGAAATGTTCCGCGAGGCTCCGCCCCAGCGCGACCTTGTCGACCCGATGAAGCGTGAGCAGGATATGCTCCACCGAGCGGCCCTGCTTGACCGCCTCTTCGCGCGCCTTGCGGAGCCCGTCGCGGGTGATGCCCCCGCTTTCCAGGAGGTAGTCGTAGGGCGTGGCGCGCACGGATTCGGAGAGAATCTCCTGGAGCCGCTTGCCCACCAGAAGCGCGAGCTCGTTGAAGATCTTGAGCCGCTCCTCGTCAACGACGGCGTCCTTCGCCCCGTGCGTGAGTTCCATGACGCCGGCCAGGTCGCCGCCCGACAGAACCGGGACCGCGACGACGTAGCGCTTCTCGCCCAGGGTGGGATCCCGCTTCCATGCGAACGAGGTCTTCCGGGTGATCGCGGCGTAGCCCACGACGCTCGAGGGGTCGGCCGCCACGCGCGTTTCGCGGAGGCGCGAGCCCTCGGGGGTCCGGGTATAGAGCTCCTCGGTCAGCGGATCGCGGAGGAAGAAGCGGATTCCTCCGGCGCCCAGCAGCGAGGACATCTCCGAGGGGATGCGGTGATACAGATCGTCGAGCCGCGCCTCCTTCAGCGAAGCGGCGATCTTCCTGCGTCCGGCATCGAGCTGCGAGCGGGTGATGCCCAGGCCGGTTTTCGTGCCCATCTTCCCTCCCCTGAAGAATCCTGAAGGAAGTCTATCCCGTCCAAGCCCGAAGTTCTCGGAGAGTCGATTCCTCCGGGTCCGGAAGATCCCGCGACGGCCGCCGGCGCGAAATCGCCAACGCCGGGTCGCCGGGAACCGTTTTAGTGGCTGAGCCGCGCGTCCGGGGGAGCCTTTCGCGCGGAACACGGAACGGGTCGCCAGGGTCGGCCGTCCCTGGCGTCTCGGCGACTCCTGGAGCGGGAGCCGGGTCCATTGGTCCGGGAGCACGCTCATGAACCTCTCCCTTGCCCTTCTCGCGGCGCTCGCCCTCGCGCCGGACGAGCAGATCCAAGACGCGAAACGCGACATCCCGTACGCCACGCCGGCGCTCGACCGCCAGCTCCTGGACATTTACGCCCCCAAGGACGCCAAGAATCTGCCGGTGGTCTTCTGGATTCACGGCGGCGGCTGGCAATCCGGGGATAAGTCGAGCGTGCAGGAGAAGCCCAAGGCGTTCGTGGACCGGGGTTTCGTGTTCGTCTCGACGAACTACCGCCTTCTGCCCCAGGTGGAGATGGAAACCATCTTCCGCGACGTCGCGAAATCCCTGGGCTGGGTGTACCAGCACATCGGTGACTATGGCGGCGATCCCCGCCGAATCTTCGTCATGGGGCACTCCGCCGGAGCGCAGCTCGCCGCGCTCCTGTGCACCGACGAGCGCTACCTCAAGGCCGAAGGGGTGCCCTTCTCGGCTCTCAAGGGCTGCGTGCCCGTCGACGGCGACACCTATGACGTCCCCGCGATCATCGAAACCGCGGAGACCCGCCGCCGCGTGCACGGCGAGCCTCAAGCGAAATTCGGGCATCGCGAAAAGTTCGGCAATGATCCGGACAAACATCGGGACTACTCGGCCGTGACGCACGTCGCCAAGGGGAAGGGAATCCCGCCGTTCCTGCTGCTCTACGTCGCCGACCATCCCGATACCACGGCCCAGGCGAAGCGGCTGGCGTCGGTCCTCAAGGACTCCGACATCCCGGTCATCGCCTTCGGCGCGAAGGACACGAACCACACGAAGCTGAACGACACCCTGGGCGTTGCCGGCGACCCCGCGACCGCGGCGCTGGATGACTTCGTCTCCAAGTTGCTGAAGTAGCGACGGGCAGGAACGCCCCCTCCTCCGCCGCGGGGCGACCCTCGAGACCGGGGCCTGATGGTCGCCCCGAGGCTCGCGGCGATCGATCCTGGGGACTCCCGCCCTTCCCAATCCCGGAATCCCCCAGGAAGCACTCGGAACGTCGGGCGACCGTGGAGCTTTAGCCGGGCCGGGAACACGACCCTTGCCCCGACTCTTAAGGGGCGCGGGCGACCGGGGGAACTCAGGATGCGGTGAATCCGAAGGGGGGGAGGAGTGGGGAACAGAAGTGGGGAAGCGGCGGAACGCGGGGCCCGCTCCTGCCCCGCGTTCCGCGCGAACGTTCAGATCAGGTCTTCTTTTTCTTCTTGCCGTCGCCCAGGAGCTCGTCGAACTTCTTCTGCTGGTCCGGGGTCAGGACCTGCTTGACGGCATTGATGCAATCCTGCTTGCCCGAGGAGGCTCCGGATTTGTCCTTCGCCTGCATCTCCTCGTGTTCTTTGTGCTTGTAGTCATTGTAGACCCGGAGCACCGCCTGTTCCTCATCGTGCGACAGGGAGCAGGCTTCCGCGACCTTCTTGAGGGCCGGGAGCCCGTAGGGACCGTGATCGGTGTTCTGGCCTCCCTTGGGAATGCCCGCATAGACGGCGCTCGCCGCCCCCAGGAGGAGGACCGCGCCGGCCACCAGAGCCACGCGTCGCGACATGTCCTTCAGGTCAGCGTTCAAAGGTCACCTCGTTTCGAGCCCGTTTGGCCCTCCGGGTCCACCCCGAAGGATCCACTCTCCAAGTACGCCACCCCGCTAATTCAGACCGGAAAAATGAAGCCCGGATGGAATTCGGGGTCTTTCATTTTTTCATGTCTGGAACGGCCCCGACCCGTACATATTAGGCAGGAAACCCCCATGGCTGATGAACCGCTGATCAAGCAACTTCTCCGACATCAGGCGCCGTTCATGGGCTATCTCGTGGCCATGACCCGCGACCTGGCGGCCGCCGAGGAGATTTTCCAGAACGTCGCGGTGGTCGTTCTCGAGCAGGGACCCCAGGAGCGCATCCGAGACTTCCACGCTTGGGCCAAGGAGATCGTCCGGCGCCAGGCCCTTCATTACCTCCGGGAGCGCAGCCAGTCCCGCCGTCTGTCCATGGCCCCGGAACTGATGGAAGGCCTCTCCCTGGCTCTGGAGGAGGGATCCGCGGAGCCTGCGGCGGTGCCCAGGGACCGGGAGGCCCTGGTCCAATGCCTGAAATCGCTCCCCCCGCGCTCCCGGCGCATCATGACATTGCGCTACGAGAAGCAGCGGTCCTTCGAAGAGATCGGCGAAGCTCTCGAGTCGTCGGCCCAGGCGATCCAGAAGACCTTGAGCCGCATCCGCAGAAGCCTCCACGACTGCGTTCAAAACCGCCTCCTGATGGCGGAAGGGAGTCCGAAGTCATGACTCCCGACCGCCTTTCGGACTTGGCCAGCCGCCTCTGGGAGGCGGGCTCGCTGACTCCCGAGGAGGAGCGGGAGCTGGGCGTGGCCCTCCGGGACTCCGCAGAGGCGCGCCGGCTGCTCCATTCCTATTTCCGCCTGGAAGGAGCCCTCCTGGAACAGGCCCGGGCGGGACTGCTGTCCGCCCCCCTCCCCGCGCGTCCGGCAGTCCATGGCCGGCGCCCTCCATCCGGGGCATCCTGGGGAGCCTGGGCGGCAGGACTGGCGGCCGCCGGCCTGCTGGCCGCCCTTTTCTTCCTTTCCGGGCACGACTCCAGTTCGGTCCCGGCCAATCTTCAGGCTCGCTCGTCCCCACCTCGCCCCTCAGTCCCGGCGTCGATTCCGACCACTCCGACGGCGCCCGAGATCCCGGCGCCCGCGGCGACGCCGCCGGCCCCGGCTTCCGGCCCTTCCGTCACCCCGGAGAAGCCCTTCCCTTCCGAGCCGACCCTGGCTACGCCCCTGCCGCCTCCGCCCGCCATACCCGGCGCTCCGAATCCTCCCCTGCAAGCGCCGAACGTCCCGGACGTCGCGCCGAGTCGCGATGCGGTGGCGGCGGAGGTCGTGATCGAACGCGTGGAAGGAGAGGTCACGATCTCGGAGGCCGGAGCCCGGACGGCAGGACGGGCAGGGGACGCGGTCCGCGCCGGCCAGAATCTGGAGACCGGCTCGGGCAAATCGCTCGCGGTGCTGACCTTCCCTGACGGAACCCGAATCGAAGCCCGTCCCGAGACACTGCTTCGGGACATCCGGGAGAAGGGCGGCAGCGGAGGCCGAACCCTCACGCTCCAGAGAGGCATGGTCTGGGCTCAGGTCCGCCCCCAGCCTCAGGACCGACCGTTCCTCATTCTCAGCCCGCGCGGAGAGGCCCGGGTGCTGGGAACGGTGTTCACGCTCCGGGCGGATCCCGACCCGAAAGGTCTCCTTCGCCTGGATGTCCAAGAGGGCAAAGTCCGGTTTACCCGCTCCTCCGACAGCCGTTCCGTCGATGTCGGCGCGGGGCATTCCGTCAGCTCCGGGCAGGGGACCGACCTCGTCCTGCTCCGCTCCCAGGACGTCGTGCAATCCTTCCAGGACGGCCGTTTCCCAACGGCCGACTACGCCGGGACGCGGGACACGATGATCGCGGAGAAAAGCCCGCAGACGACCTATGGCGGAGCGCGGGCGCTCGTCGCGGAAACCGAAGACGCGAAAGAGAAGAGGAAGGCCTCCTGGGCGCTCTTGCGCTGGGACCTCGGGTCCCTTCCCCCCGGAAGTGTCGTCCATTCCGTCTCCGTATCGCTTCACATCCTGGAGCCATCGCGCGGGCAGGCCTTGCACTTCTATGAGCCGGCCAGATCCTGGTCCGAGTCCGAGGCGAGCTGGAAGTATGCCTCCGCCGGCAATCTGTGGCGCTTCCCCGGGTCTCTGGGAGCCGCCGATCGCTGGCCGGTCGCGCTCGGCACCCTGGCTCCGCTCCAGAAAGGCGAGTACACGGCGGTCCTGGGAGAGGCCGGCATCGCCCTCGTGCAATCCTGGATCAATACCCCGTCGACGAACCTCGGTCTGCAGATCGCCGTGACGTCGCCGGGCGGGGGAATCCACTTCAGCTCGCGGGAGGCTCTGTCTCCCGAAGCCCGCCCCCGCTTGACGGTGATTTACACTCCCAAGAAGTAGGCCGCGACGGGCCCCGCCGAGGTCCCCGGCCCGATCCGGTGCGATGTCTTCCGAGGGATGTGCCCCCCGCTTCCCCCGCGCCTCCTTCCCCTAGGGCGGAGAGGACCGGTACGCGGAGGACCGATGCGGACCGACGCCGGGCGGACTCTGAGCGCATCCGAGTGGGATGGGGATCCCGGACGACGAACGGGACCACCCCGCGCCGCCGATGTCGGCGGGAACCTGGGGCATCCGCCGATGCTTCGCCTGGCCCCGCGACACCGAGGGGAGAGATCTCCCGCGGCATCCCAGCGACAGGGGGAACCGGCCCGGGCCGCTTCTAGATCTCGGCCAGCCGCTCTTTCGAATCGCCGAACGAGTCCAGATGCACGCCCATCTTGTCGAGCATCGACAGGTACAGGCTGCACATCGCGCGGTTCGGCTTGCCGAGATAGTCGAGCGCGCGGCCCGTTTGGATTTTGCCGCCGCCTCGGCCGACCAGCACGACGGGGAGCTGGCCGCACTCGTGCGTGCTGCCCTGAAGCATGCTCGACGCGAAGAGGATCATGGAGTTGTCGAGCGCCGTCCTCTCGCCCTCCTGGATCTTGTCGAGCCTCGTCGCGATATAGGCCAGCTGCTCCGTGAAGAAGCGGTTCACTTTCAGCCAGTCCGCATTGTCGTTGTGGGAGAGGAGGTGATGGATCATGTAGTCCACGCCGAGGTGCGGGAAGCGCATCGAGGAGTGGTCGTTGTTCAATTTGAGCGTACAGATCCTGGTCGTATCCGTCTGGAACGCGAGCACGAGAAGGTCGCACATGAGCCTCATGTGGACGTCGACGTCCTGAGGAAGGCCGTCGGCCGGCCGCGGCCGATCGGGCTCGTCCAGCGTCGGCTTCCAGGAATGGAGGCGGAGCTTCTGGCCGGCCTGCTGGATGCCCTGCTCCACCTCGCGCACGGAATTCAGGTACTCGTCGATCTTGGCGCGGTCGCCGTAGCTGACCTTCTGGCTCAGTCCCTTCGCCTCGTCGATCACCTGATCCAGGACGCTCGCATCGCCTTTTCCCGCCTCGTCGCGGAACAACCGGTCGAAGGCCAGCGCGGGATAGAGCTCCAGCGGCGTGGGGGTCGTCGGCGAGCTCCACGAGATGTGGGAGCTGTAGATCATCGAATAGCCCTTGTGGAGGGCGGACATGGACGCCTCGCAGCCCAGCACGAGGCTCGGGACCTTCGTATCGCGACCGATTTTCTGAGCCGCGAGCTGGTCCATGCTGATGCCCGAGCGGATTCCTCCGCCGCCTTCGAGGACGGCGCCGGTGAGGAGGTCGCCGGTCTGGGCGCTGTGGATCCCGCCCTTGCCGGAATGCTGGTTGTAGAGGCCGCGGAAGAAGATCATCTTCTCCTTCACGGCCGACAGCGGCTCGAGAACCTTGCCCAGCTCGAGGGCCTTGCCTTCCCCTTTGGCCCACCACTCCTTGCCGTGGAAGCCGTTGCCGGCGAAGAGGACCGCCAGCCGGACGGGCGGCTCCGCCTTGGCCGACTCCTGGCCCCAGGTCCGGACCGACTCCAGCCAGGGAAGCGCGATCGAAACGCCGGCGCCTTTCAGGAACGTGCGTCTGGTCAGCATGGTGAGTTCTCTCCTCAGTCTACCCTATTCTTCCCGCGTCGCGTCGATCCCGCGGTGATAGCGGAACTGGCGGCTGGTCGCGATGCGGACCAGGGCTCCCGACAGGGGGCCGCCCTTCTCCAGCGCCTCCATCATGTCCTCGATCAGCGGCTGGTCCGAGAGCATCACGGAACGCCCCAGCGCGTATCCCAGCAGCTTGCGGCAGAACGTCCGTTCGACCTCCTTCTTCTTCGCGCCCAGCAGCCACGCGCGGAGGCCGTCCAGACCTTCGAACTCCGTCCCGTCCTTCAGGCGGACCCGGACGTCCACCGGGCGGCCCGCCAGATCCTTCTCGCGGAAGCGGCCGATCGTGTCGTACTTCTCCATCGCGAAGCCGAAGGGGTCGATTCTCACGTGGCAGGTCTGGCACTCGGGGACGCTGGTATGCCGGGCGACCATCTCCCGCACGGTGCTCTCGCCCTCGGACTCGGCCTCCGGCAGGCGCGGGACGTTGGCCGGCGGCTTCGGCAGCTTCTCGCCAAGGAGGGTCTCCACGAGCCAGTTGCCGCGAAGGATGGGGCTCGTCCGGGACGCGCCCGATTCCTGGGTCAGAACGCTGCCCAGGGCGAGCATCCCGCCGCGGCCGGCCTTCTTCACGCCGTCGACGCGCCGGAAGGCCGGGCCCTTGACGCCGGCCATGCCATAGTGGCCGGCGAGCAGCTCGTTGACCATCGCGAAGTCGCCGTCGATCAGCTCGTGCGACGCGCGCCCCCCCTGGAACATCTCGCGGAAAAAGAGGACCGTTTCCTCGAACAGCGCGTCGCGCAGCTTGTCGTCGAAGGTCGGAAAGAGCTTCTCGTTTTTCTCGCGGTTCTGGCGGAAGTCCTTCACGTGCAGCCATTGCGCCGCGAACTCGACGCAGAGTCCGCGGATCTTCGGATCCCGGATCATCCGGTCGACCTGGGCCGCCAGGACGGCGGGCTCTTGAAGCGTCCCCTCCCCGGCCAGGCGGCGGAGCTCGGCGTCAGGCGCGCTGGCCCAGAGGAAGTAGCTCAGGCGGGTCGCGAGCTCCCAGCCGGTCACCGGCTGCGCATCCGCTCCAGCCGCCGGGGTTTCCAGCCGGAAGAGGAAGGCCGGGGACACGAGCAGCCGGGCCAGGACCAGGCGGAGCGCCTCGGCATGCGCCATCCCGGTTTTCCGGAGCTCGGCATGGAGGGACCGGATCTGGGCCCGTTCCGCGTCGGACAGGGGGCGGCGCCAGGCCGCGGCGGCGAACCGCAGCAGCGCCTCGATCTGCCCCGCCTCGCTGCCGACGACGCTCCTCTCAAACTCCTCGGCGCGCTTCTTGAACGGCTCGCGCAGGCTTTCGAAGTACTTCACCGCCTCCGCTCCTCCGTCCTGGGTGACGAAGCCGATGAACAGCGGCAGGTTCTTGTGCTCCGTGACCGGCCACTGCGAGATGAAGCGGTGCTCCTCCCAGAGTTTCTCCAGGCGCCGGGTCTGCGCCTCGTCGAGGAACAGGCGGACGAGGGGCTCGTCGTCGCGGTGATAGAGCTTGAGGCAGACCACCTCGTCGTCAGGAACCACGCGCGGATAGCACAGGAACATCGGGAAGCAGCGGCGGAAGTCGTCCAGACCGGCGCTCAGCGCCTGGGCCGCCGAGCCCGTCGCGACGCAGGGCTGCTTGCCGTCCAGGACGCGCGGCGCGGGCTGGTCGGAGGTCGCCAGCTGGAACTGGACGGCCCGGTCTCCGCCCTTTGGGTCGATCTTCGCCTCGACGACGAGGTCGTGCTCCCGGAAGAGCGCCGACGGGAGCCGCAGCTCGACGCTCGTCCCCGCCGGCACGACCAGATCGCCGCCGGCCGTGAAACGGGACGGGTCCAGTCCGAAGGGTCCCGCCGGCCGGGCCTTCGACCGCGGAGCCTGGTCCAGGCCGCGGACGAAGGCGCTGTCCACGGAGACCAGGCTGTCGTAGAGAATGCGGTCCGGCGTCTTCTCCTTCGCCGGACGGTCGCCGCACAGGAGCGCCTGCACGTCCTGGGCGAGCTTCGGGTCGCGGGACGCGCGCCACTTCCCGAGCAGGGAATCGGGCGGCAGGCTGAAGGATGCCGCCGGGCTGACGTTGCGTTTCGTCGATCCCATCACGAAGCGCCACTGCGGATGCGCGTCGAGGATCGTGTCCGCGCAGTCCTTCGCCAGATCCCAGGACCGCTTCTCGCCCTCGAGCTCGGTCAGCGTGAGATTCACTTCGGTGAGATCGCAAACGTGGCTGCCGTCCCGGGGATCGACCGCCGCCAGGACGAGGTCGCCCTCGGCCAGGGTCAGTTCCCGGGACGGGACTTTCGTTCCCTGACCCGGATTGACGACGCCTTCCATCGGAAAGGCCGAGCGGTCGCCGCGGCGGACCTCGATGAACCAGAGGATGCCGTTCCCGCAGCCGGGATGCACGTGGTTGATCTGCGCCTCGATCCGGACTCGGCCCGGGGTCCTGCAGGTCCACGCGGCCGCGACGAAGCGATCCGGGGAGGGATGGACGACGACCTTGTGGGGATTGGCGAGGCCCGGGATGTGCTCGGCCTTGTCCGAGGTGTTGGCGACCGCGACCGGCAGCTCCCCGGCCTTGGAGCGCCAGCCTTTGATCGCGGGCCACTTGTCGTTGCGCGCCTCGGGCACGTCGAGCGGTTCGAGCGCGACCGCGGGAACCATCGTCGTGGGATCGAGATCCGTGGACGGCTTCTGGGCCGGCCCGAGCGCGAGGAGCTCCTTCCAGCGCCGGAGCAGCGTCGGATCCAGCGCCTCGGCGGGACCGGACCCGTCCGCGGCCGCCAGGTAGGCGGCCGTGTCGGCGAACAGGGCCTTCAGGTCGAGTTCGTACCGCGCCGCGATCGTGGGGTAGTCCCGCAGGAGGACCGGCGGCTCCTTGCCGGCCGTGAAGCGCGGCTGCTGCCAGAGGACGTCCCCGCCCGTCGACGTCTCCAGCGTCGAGAGCCGGATCGTCACGTCGCTCTTCCCGGGCACGGGTTTGGGCTGGATCCGGAGTGTCTGGCGATCGACGAACGCCGGGGTCGCGGCTTCCTGCCGCGTCAGCTTGCCGCCGCCATAGCTTCCGATCTTGTTCACCCGCCACAGCGATTCCTGCCAGGCGGTGATGTCGGCGACGAGGCCGTCGACGTCCCCCGGGCCCGCTTGGCGGAAGCGGGCCCGGATTCGGTCCAGCGGGAACGAGGGTTCGGATCCGCCGAGGGCCTGCCGGAGGATCCCCAGATACTTGGCGTTCAGCTTCTCCCGGGCCGCGATCGCGTCGAGGTCCGGCTGGTCGCGATGCTTCACGAGCGCGGCGACGTACGGCTTCACGACCAGCTTGCCGTCCCGGGTGTAGGCCGAGAGGAAGTCCCGGAGCGACGAGACCGCCTCGTCCGTCCAGTCGCGCTGCGTCTTCGCGGGGGAGAAGCGGAAGTCGTCGGGAAGCAGGACGGCGTGGGCGGCGACCTCTTTCGCGGCGGCGAGATATTTGTTGAGCAGCGTGGGCGACGTCACCAGCGCGTCGCCGGCGTTGGTGAAGCCCTCGCCCGCCGCGCCGTCGGCCGGGAAATCCCGGGCCGGCTCCAGGTCGACGCCGGTCAAGTCGCGGATCGTGTGGTTGTACTCCGCGTTGCTCAGGCGACGGACGACGACGCGACCCGGGTCTCCCGCCCGGGCCCGGGCTTCGACGTCGAGCATCGCGCGAACCCACGCGGCGATCGCCGTTCTCTCGTCGGCGGCCGGCTGCGGATTCTTCTTGGGGGGCATCTCGCCGTTCTCGAGATTCTCGATGACGAGGGGCCAGGGCTTCAGGTCCCGGCTGATCGCCGCCAGGGTGGAAAAGCGTTCCAGGTCGAGGTCCCCCTTTTTCTTCTGGCTGGAGTGGCAGGTCAGGCAGTATTTGGCCAGAAGAGGCTGGATCTTCGCGGCGTAGTCGGCGGCGAGGTCCGGATCCGGCGCGGCGGCGGGTCCGGCAAAGGCGATCAGGAGCAGGAGGGGATGGAACGCTTTCAAGGGGCGGCTCTCCGGGGGCTGGACGATCCCGCGCTCCAATACGGTATACCGTATACCATACGCCCGGAGCGCCCCGAAATTTCACCGCCGCGAACAAACTCGGCGGATGCGGAGCTCCGTCAGGTCAGTCCGTCCCGGAACTTGATGCTCGCGTGGGCGCCGTTGCAGAACGGCTTGTTGCTGGAGACCCCGCAGCGGCAAAGGGTCACCCGGTTCCGCGCCTCGTAGGGCGTTCCGTCCGCCGAAACGACGGGGATCCCCCCGCGGACCCACAGAGGACCGCTGCACTGGAGCGCGGGATCCTCCACGAGGCCGATCGACGGCGGAAGGTTCGGCTCCAGCGGCTTCCCCGTGGTCTTCTCCCTCACGACCAGGCGCCCGCCGGGACAGTGCTGCGCCTCGCGGATCGCCAGGGCGCGCGCCTCCGGATTGTCCGTCTGGTCGATGAGCCCCCAGATCTTTCCCGCGGGGTCGCAGAACCGGGCGAAGGCGCAGAGTTCCTCGGCGTCCTGGAGGGTGAGGCCGGGCCCCTCGGTCTTCTCCGCCTGCCGCTCATAGGGCGTCCGTTCCGCCGTCTCCGCCGGATCCCAGCGGGCCTGGACGTGGGAGCCGTCGCAGAAGGGCTTTTTCTTCGACTGACCGCAGCGGCAGAGATGGACCTCCTCCTGGGTCGGAAACGACCGCCCCGGCGTCCACTCCCAGGAGAACCCTTCCTTGTTCGGCGTGATGCTCTGGATCTCGATCGGCACGGCACCGGTGACCACGTAGGGCCCGTTTTTCGAGACGACGATCTTGGCGTTGGACGCCGCGGGGGGGACCTCCGGGGATGTGTTCTTGGCCATGTTTCTCCCTTTCAACAGGGGATATTTGAAATTGCGGCGGGGGACCCGGTCAAGGACGATTTCCCCCGGCTGGCGGGAGCGCGCCCTCAGGACAGGGGAGGCCGAGCCTGCTCCTTGAGCAAGCCGATCAGCTCCAGGAGCCGCTCGGCGACCGACCGCTGGATCCCGCGCGTGTCGGCCGCCGTCAGTGCGAGCAGGGCCTGGAGCGAGCGCAGCAGCATCGACGACTCCTTGAAGCCGCAGATCTTGCAGCCGTCGGACATCTCCTGAGCGAGCGCGAAGGCCTTTCGCCGCAACGGTTCGGACCAGAAGTTGACCAGGAGATCCCGGACCGCGAGTTCGAGCGTCTGGATGCAGCGGGGAACCTGGAGCCGGACGTCCGCCGCCGGAAAGGTGGACTCGCTGGGAGGCCGGATGAGATGCGTCATCATCAGAGTCTCCGATGAGAACCGCCCCGGTCTTCCCCCCTGCCGACCCGCCGGCAGGGTGCCTCCGTTTGTAGCGCAGGGTTGCGAGGAGGGTGTGCAGACTCGGTCAAGGGTTCGTCAAGGCGAGTTCCCGGGTTCATCATCCATTCACGCGACGACCATGCCCTTTTTGCATTCCTGGGGCATAGTACATGCATAGCGCGGCGCCTCTGGGCGCCGGGACGGTAGCCGAGAAGAGAGAGAGAGGGGGCGACATGACATCCGACACCCGAGAACCCGCCCTTCGCGCGTCCTTCGCCGCCCCCCCGGGGCCCGAATCCCGGTCGAACCCCGACTTCGACGAAACCGTCGCCATCGTGGAATGCCGCGAGCGGCCGTCGGCACAGGGCTACCGGGACGTCACCGCGCTGGTGAACCGCCAGGCGTCCGGCCACAAGCCCTTGCTCCTGATCCTCCGGAACCTCGAACGGATCGACGGATCGCTGACGGGCTTCATCCTGGGTCTCGAGTCCATCCTCCGCACGTCCGCCCGTCCGGTCCTCCTGGCCGATCCCTCGGGACTGGCGCCCCTGGTCCTGGCCTCGTCCCTGCTCGACCGGCGCGTCCGTCCTCTTCCGGCTCCCTCCCGCCACGGAACGGTCCTGATCGTCCATCCGTCTCCCTCGGCCGGTTCCATCCTGTGCGCGGTCCTCGAAGCGTTCGGACGATCCTGCACGCTGGTCCACTCCGGCCTCGACGCCCGCGCCGCGATCGTCGGCGGCCGCTTCGACGAGGTCCTGGTCGACCTCGACCTCCCCGGTCTGCAGTCGTACGCCGTGGCGGAGTTTCTGAAGTCCCAGCGCTGGCCGGCGATGCCGATCGGCGTCACGCGGAACGACGAGGCGTGGAATCTGGAGACCTGCGTCCACTACGGCTTCCGGAGGCTCCTGCCGAAGCCCTACTCCCTCGCGGACATGCTCGGCCTGATGTCCGAGGCGACGGCCAGGCGGGGCGGCTGAGGCTGGTTGACCGCCTGCGCCGGCGGTCGCCCGTGGAGCGCGTCGAGGATGGATCGGGCCGCGGACCGGCTGATGGCGAGCCGCGTGTCGCCGACCGCGGAGCCCAGATGGGGCGTGAACATCGTCCGCAGGTCCGGGGCCAGCAGTTCAGGAGGAATTCCCGCCGGACGATCCCCCCGCGAGAGATCCTCGCAGGCGAACACATCGGCCGCATAGGCGCCCAAGCGGCCGTCCCGAAGCGCCGTCGCGATCGCGAGCTCATCCACGACGGAGCCGCGGCCCACGTTCACCAGCCCCGCCCCCCTTTTCATGCCCGCCAGGGCGCGGTCATTGATCAGCGAGGCCGTCCCGGGGGTCAGCGGCAAGGACAGCACGACATGATCGCTGGCGGCAAGAAGCGCCTCCAGCGTCATCCCTTCCAGCCGAAGGTCCTTTTCCCGCTCCGGAGGGAGCGGCTGGGCGTCGTGGTAGAGGAGGCGGCACGAGAACCCCGCCAGCCGCGCGGCGATCGCCTGGCCCACGGCGCCCATGCCGACCAGGCCCACCGTGCGCCCGGAGATTCCCGGGCTGAAGAGAATCGGCCGCCACCCCTGGAACCGCCCTCCCCGGACGACCTCGTCCCCCTCGCGAAGCCGGCGGGTGACCGACAGGAGCAGGCCCAGGGCCAGTTCCGCCGTCGGAGCGGTCAGGAGGTCGGGTACGACGGTGACCCAGACTCCGCGGGAGGTGCAGGCGCCGACGTCGATGTTGTCGACGCCTTTGAAGGCTCCCGCCACGATCCCCAGGCTTGGACACTGATCGAGGAACGCGGCGTCGATCCGATCCGGCATGAAGGCGAGGATGGCCTGGACCTTGCGGGCCCGCTCCAGCAGCAGCTCCCGGCTCAGCGATTCCATCGAGCGATTCGCAACGACGTCGCACTCGCCGGAGAGCTCCTCGAGCACTTCCGGATGGATCCAGTGCGTCACCAGGACCCTGGCGCGGGCGCTCATCGGAAGCGGCGCCGCAAGAGTCCGCTGAGGCCGTCGATCAGGCACACCATCCCCAGCACGACGAGGAGGATGGCGCCCACCTCCCGGTACTGCATGAGGCGCAGGGAGGCGATCAGCTCGAAGCCGATCCCCCCGGCGCCGACGATGCCCATCACGGTCGAGGCGCGGACATTGAATTCCCAGCGGTAGACGGCCACATCGGCCATCTGGGGCAGGATCTGCGGAAGGATCCCGTGGGCGACGACCTGCAGGCGCGAGGCGCCGGTCGAGCGCACCGCCTCGACCGGGCCCGGATCGACATGCTCCATGGCCTCGGCGAAGAACTTCCCCACCATGCCGGCGGAATGCAACCCGAGGGCCAGAACGCCCGGAAGGACGCCGAATCCGACGGCGGCGACGAAAAAGATCCCGAGAATCAGTTCCGGGATTCCGCGAAGCGCGTTCAGGACGCCCCGAGCCCCCCAGTAGACCGCCCGGTGGGGCGCCACATTGCTCGCCGCCAGGCAGCCCAGGGGCAGGGACAGGATCAGCGCCAGGGCCGTCCCGGCCACGCTCATGATCAGCGTCTGGAAGAGGGGCTTGATCCAGTCGGCCGCGTTGCGGAAATCCGGCGGCATCATCTCCCCCGCCAGGCGGACGATGCTGGGAGTCCCCTGGAGCATCCGCCGCGCGTCCAGGAGTCCGGTCCCGCCCGCGCAAGCCAGGACGAGCAGGAGCACCAGCGCGGCGCCCCCAAGCCGCCGTCTCCATCGGGAGGCTTCCTCGCGCAACGGTGCGTCGTAGGCCGGAACGGCGGTCGGAGGACTCATGGTCGCACCTCTAGAACTTCGAGGGGTCCACTCGGAGCAGCGAGATCAGGTCCCGCACCGACTGGTAATCGCCGTCCGTGATCGGCCCGAAGCCGTCCGCCTTGAACGGCTTGAGCAGTTCCTTGTCCTTCAGCTCGAGGAACGCCGACTTGATCCTCGCCTTGAGCCCCGCGTCCAGG
>Ga0209579_10001464_pt1 | contig 19453 bp, 19 predicted proteins | sample Coa_R1_2_FD_187152 | JGI IMG/M metagenome (GOLD analysis project Ga0209579, IMG submission 187152) | Surface soil microbial communities from Centralia Pennsylvania, which are recovering from an underground coalmine fire - Coalmine... | ecosystem: Environmental > Terrestrial > Soil >... | reverse complement strand
AACTGACTGTCAGAATGATGAGCAGGCAGTTCCTGGAGTTCACAAATTGCCGACTAACTTCGGTCGGAAACTGATCCCGTTTCGGCGGCAAAGGTTCAGTGTCATGACGTCAGCGCATCCAGAGTAGTTTGCTGAAGACTACTCATCAGATCGTTAATGATGCGTCACGGAGGTCCCAACCTTCAACTCGCTTTCCTGCGGCGCACTTCATACCTTGGCGTTCGAGGACTCGGCGTCGAACAGGACAAAGGCCGATGATGAGGAATTGCGAAGTTGTAGAAAATACTGATCTGGCCGATGCCATATGTGGGAAGTTTGCGAATACCCACTGTTCCAAGTGTGATATCGCGATCTGCGAGCGTCACCGCGAAACGTGCAAGCTGTGTGGTGCTGCATTTTGTCCGTCGTGCCTGCCATTACATAAGGCTCAGGCTAGGCATTCCGCAAGAACAGGACATAAGAAACCCCGTCGGAAAACAGCGTAGCCCGCAAAGAAGTCACATAGATTCCGTGATGGGTGTACCCTTTCTACAGCGCCGCCCCGACATCCCCACGCTGAAGCAACCCAAAGCCGACTAAGGAAGCTGCAACCGGCTGCACGATTTTACCGTCCCCAGTGGCTTGCCCCGGCACTCCTTGGTCAACCGGCACAACGCGCAGCGTAACTCTTTTTGGAAGGGATTGTCTCGAATTCGAAACTGGAAACCAACACGGCAAATTACAAAGACTACGATTCTATGCAACCTGTGCTCGGCAAAACTAAAGCGGCAGCGCACCTGGACGGAAAGGAAAGCGGAAAAAGACGATCGCGCACATATCACTGGCTGCGCTTGGCAGAAATGAATTCGTTCTTATTAGAACAGAGCCGCTCCGAGATCAGTGAGTTGAAGTCGCGCATACCGTCAGAAGAAATCGCGGAATTGGAGCAACAGGTTTCGCGGGAAGCGCAGGAGCCTCATCGGCTGGCATTGCAGAAAGCGCCGGCAGAGGTTCGGCGACAGGATCTCCGCTCATCCGGAATCGCGTGTTGAAGGATTACTCAACGTGAAAGCAACTTCATAGTAACCAGCAACAGTCATAATCCGGACCATTCCCCGTTTCGCAGATCTCAATCCAGACAGATAAGAGTTAGCGACTCGAGCAGCCGAGCAGCTAAAGAGCAGCAATAAAAAAGGCCGGATCAAACTGATCCGGCCTGTGATTGGGTCAATCCGAAGGCTATTTGACGACAAACGGGATGTTGACCGGCGCGCTAAACAGGTCGGAGCCGATCTGCAGGTTGTAGGTCATATTTTTCTGATACGGCGCAGAGGAGAGCACTATGCCATACACGCCTGTGCATTTGCCGCCCAACATAACGCACTGGAAGGTCGTCGGAAAACCCTTCGGGAATTGCAGCGGTACATCGGCGAGGCCATTAGTCGTCACCAGTTGCGTCGAAATGCTTACTGTATTGGGGAGTGTCAACGCATTGGGATCGAACTTCTTGGTGGTGATATTTTGGAGCACAAACGAAACCGGCATCGGCAATCCTTTAATGTAGGGAGCCGGAGACGGACGAGGCAGCGGCAACAGAGTGATCTCTTGATCCGCACCTCCAGTTTGCGGGTTAGGCACGGCCGCGATGACCCAGTCATTCAGGGTCGGCTGCCTACCACCTGCGCCGCAGCACCCCTTGAAGAAGGTCGTGATGTCCGCAACAAAGGCGTTGCTGTTAACGTTTGCTCCCGGACGATCGTAGACTCGACCATTTTCGTTATTCCAGCCGGGAGTGTATTCGGGGTTTGGTGGAGAAACCGTGCCGGGAACAAGGCTTGGATTTAGCTCCCATGTCCAGGCATCGGTCACCGGGCCAACGTACTGGTCGCCCGCCGTCGCATCGGTCGTGGCTCGATACCAGACAGCCTGCCCATTGTGGTACGGAAAAGCATGAGGCACGACTTGATCTCCGTTCACGGTACCAAATACAAATCCGCCCGCAGCGAGGCGGCAATCGATGTCATTGTCCGGATACTGCGGAATATTCATAAAATATCCGAGAATCGGGGTGGCGGCCTCGCAGATCCCGTCGGCGATACCTACGCCAGTGGCGTTTCCTGGGCTGGAAAACTCAGTGTCCACATAATTTGCCGTCTCGGTTACGCTGAAGCCGCTAATCACCTGGGCAATGGTAAACGAGGCAGTATGCTGGCTGTCCCCACTGCTAAACGTTGCGGTCGCAGTTGGGTTAGCCGGGCTAAAGTTTAACGTCTGCATCTCGGAAGTCAACGCCAGCGAATTCGGAGTGCCTTCCAGAGCAAACCATGTGCTGTTGCAGGGCTGATCGCAAGCAGAGGCGGTGGGAATTGGGTTGACGAAGGTGACGGTGCCAGTTGTGTGACAGTAGCCGTCTGGAGCCGGCGTATCACAAGAAACCGAGTTGATGTTGGTGAAAGTGTTATCGGGGCCTTCGTAGCCGGTCGACGTGTAACCCTCGATTGGCGGATTGGGGTAACAATCCGTTGCTAACACCGAGCAGGGCCCGTCGTGGTCGAAGCCAAAGATCCCTCCAAACGTGAGGTCGCTCGAAGTAAGAGGTATGGACGTCAAAGGAAGCGAGCCTGCGGGCGAATTGTTTAGGATTCCAACCAAGACGTCGTCGTCGTGGTCGTAGGGATTCCCGTTAGCGGCTGCGCCGCCGTTGTTTGGTATGGTTACGCTGAAGGCATTCGCAGCTCCGTTGCCGTCAACCGACGTTACCGTAATGACTGCGCCGCAACCGCTTGCATACTCAAGGTGTGCGTACGTTCCCGTATCTGGCGCGGAAGCATAATCGGTGTGGTTGAAATTCGCTGTGACGGTGTTTCCCCCCTCGCCGCTTGAAGCGCTCAAAACGGTAATGGTTGCATTGTTAAGGAAAGTTGCTGTTGTCAGCGCTGAAAGAGCAGCTTGCTGTCCCGCGGTTATGCCAGCAATAGAATTAATCGTCAAGGTCAGAACATCCGAACTTATCGCGACGTTGGAAATTGTTGTCGTACCTAGTGCTCCATTGCATATGCCCTGGTCGTTGGGTGGCAGCACCACGATTGCCCCTGCCGGTGCCGCGAATAAAGCCAACACCACGCAGCACAGCATCATCAGCCCAACGCTTCGAATCGATATAACTTTGAACAGCCCCAATTCTTTTTTCATCAAATTTCTCCTCCCCCGTCGGAGTAATAGATCGGTACTGCTCTCGGTTTACCTAATCGGAAATTTCAACAAGTTCGCAGGAAACGTGAAGGTGCCCAAGCTCGTGCTTTATCGGTAGAAACAATGAGGGAAATTGCTTCGGCACGCCGCAAAAGAACTGTGCCCCCAACCGCGCGGGAACTGCCCGTCGCGAGCCGCCATTCTCCGCTTTCACAGATTGCGTGTCAAACGAATTTTGAAGCTCGAAATGGGCGATCCGCGGCGAGTAGGACTTTCTTCTCTAAAGCTGTTAGCTGGGTAAGGCGAACTACTTAATTTCCAAAACTTCCTTCTCTTTCGCCTTGCTCATGTCTTCAATTGTTTGATTTGATCCATGGGCTTCTGGATTTCACCCATGACGCGCGAGCGTTGCTTCGACCACGAGGGTCAGCTGCAGTGTACGGGATTAATGTGACATCCTTACACCTTTCTGATTTCTTTATAATTTGTCTGATACAGAATCAGGACCTATGGCAGCAACTGCGGCCTGCGGTGAAGCAGACTGTTTACCTTCGATGATTCACCCAACACAAAAGCCGAACTCAACTGACCAGTCTCTACGCATATGAATAAAATCATCGTCGAGCTCGCGACTGACGAAGACTGCTTGCAGTACATCGAGCGGATGCGCTGGCCCAATGGCATTGTTCGTTGTCCGCTCTGCGGATCCAAGTCCGTAGAGAAATATGTGCGTCCTCTAGGTATTTCTAAAAAGCGTCTTGAAACCCGAGACGAGGAAAGAGCCAAACGTCCGAACCGCCGCCGTTGGTTCTATAAATGTAGGGAGTCCACCTGCCGCAATAATTTTTCGCCCACATCCGGGACTTTGTTTCATGACACGCATCTGCCTGTAATAGTTTGGTTCCAGGCCATTGCACTGTTGCTCAATGCGAACAAAGCCACCTCGCCTCTGCAGTTGCAGCGTGAGTTAGGAATTGGTAGCTACAAGACAGCTTGGTATTTGAGTCATCGCATTCGTCAAGTAATGTCCTACGGCGCATTACCGCAGCTTTGCGGAATCGTGGAAATTGCGGGGAATGTGCCTCGGCGGCCATATAAAGCGGCCCGCAAGAAATGAAGAAGATAGAGTGATATGGGTGAACGTGGGGATTCACGCAACTCATTTTTGAGACTTTAATTGCGGATAATTACGAACTTTCTTCTTGCGCTTGTGCATGTCTGCGGTTTTCTGCGGATGCTGGTGCAGCATTCGGCGGAGAACCTCGTCGAACTGACCCTTATTAGCCCGCATGTTTATATTCTAGCCTGCCGCGACACGTGCGCGGATTATCATCATGGCCTGGGCCGGATGTAATCCGGGCTGCGCCTCACCTTGCCAGGCAGCTTTAATTTCTCGTGCATCGGAAACTGGAAAGCCATTTGCGTTACCACTCCATAGCACGGAGAGCCGCTTCGGAGATCAGTGAGCTGAAGTCGCGCAATCCGCCAGAAGAAATCGCGGAATTGGAACAGCGCGTTTCCCGTGAAGCCCACGAGCGCACAGGCTCGCAATACATAAATCGGCGCCGGAGGTTCAGCGTCCGGATGCTCGCGCCCCCAGAATCGCGTGTTGAACCATTACTCAGAGATCATTTCGTGAGAACAGGGCCACCTGTGCAGGCGGCCCCTATTGCAGTCATTCCTTAATGCTTTGAGCTACGACCCAGGCGATTCGAACAAGGGCCGGTTGTCGATCTTCAGCGCAAACGGCGGGCAATCCTGAACTTACAGCTCCGTTCTCAGTTTCTTGTTGGCCGACTGATCGGAAGTTGGATCGCGTTGCACCACAACCAAAAACACCACACCGACAACGGTACGGCGAGCACATCGGAAAGTAACTTCGTAGTTTTTCCTACATTCGAAACCGCGGACGGCTGATTCCGCATCGAAATCAAAGCGGAATTTCTAGGAGTGCATCATGCTCAATACTAAGAAGGCGTTCAGCAGTTTTTCCGTGAACGATATTCAGAAGGCGAGAGAATTCTACGGCAAAACCCTCGGGCTCGAACTATCGAGCGGTCCGGAAGGCACCCTGGTTGTACCACTTTCCGGCGACACTAAAGCTCTCATGTACCCTAAACCAAATCACCAGCCAGCCACTTTCACGGTCCTCAATTTTCCCGTAGAAAGTGTGGAGAAAACTGTCGATGAGCTGAGCCGACGCGGCGTTCGATTTGAGGTGTATAACGAGCCAAACCTGAAGACGGATGCGCGCGGGATTTCTCGCGGTAATGGGCCGACCATTGCGTGGTTCAAGGACCCAGCGGGGAATGTGTTGTCGGTGTTGGAAGCAGCTTAGCATCGATGCACTTGCTCTTTGCAACGAGGAATCTCTGTCGGCAAGTCGCGCGCCGGAAAAAAAGCATCCTCGGGTGATAGGCAGAAGCCATCAAAGCGCATTCTCAGTTTCGTTTGCCGATATTTCCAACAGGCTTACCTTGCACGCTTACTGTGAGTTAATTTGAGAGCGAGGAGGTGGCATGCAGCAGAGTTCGAAGGCGAGGATTTTATTCATCGCTGGGTTTGGGCCGATTGTTCGAGACACGGCTCAAAGTCGCAATCTCTACAGTGAAATTCTAGGTATTTCTTTGAAAGAAGAGACTGGCGAATATTTTCATACCGAGGCTCTTCAAGGTGCCAAGACTTTTGCGCTATGGCCGTTGCCTCAGGCGGCGCAGTCGTGTTTCGCCAGAGATTCCTGGCCTGATGATGTTCCTGTCCCGCACGCATGGCTCGAGTTTGATGTCGAAAACGTCGAAAAAGCGACAGCGCATCTTGAGTCGCAAGGATATCGAATGCTCGTCAAGAACAAGAAAGAACCATGGGGCCAAACTGTCAGCCGCTTCCTCTCACCGGAAGGACTACTGGTTGGGCTCACTCTCACCCCCTTACTGCGAAAGACAGGAGAACACGTCATGAAGATGAGGTCGACACAGGGAGGTGCCCGATGAAGGCCATTGTGGTAACGGATCAGGCTGCGGGAATGGCCGGGGTGAAACTGGTGGACCGGCCCGAGCCGCAGCCGGCGATAAACGACGTTGTTGTTGAAGTTCATGCGTCGGGATTTACTGGGGATGAGCTGACGTGGCCCTCGACCTGGACCGATCGCGCCAGCCGTGACCGGACGCCTTCAATCCCCGGACACGAACTGGCCGCCAACATGGGTAAAGAATGTCCTCGACCAGTGGCTCCAAGCAGCGAACATTACGTCGGGCAAGTTATTTCGTCGTGTGCACAAAATGGGGAGGGCCTGGGGAGAGAGGCTGACGGAAAAGGCTGTATGGCACGTGGTTCGAGAGTATGCCGCCAAAGCCGGTATCGAAAAGTTAGCGCCGCACGACCTTCGCCGGACCTGTGCACGGCTTTGTCACACTGCAGGAGGGAGCTTGAGCAGATCCAGTTTCTGCTCGGTCACATTTCGATTCAGACAACCGAACGATATCTCGGTTGCAAACAGTGGATTCAAGGTGCCGTCAACGACAAAATCGGAATAGAGCCACCGGGCTGAACTAGCCGCTCAACGTCCGCTTTGCCGACTATCCAGCAATCAATGTTCTGGGTTGGTCGACCACCAAGATTCTCCTAGAATCTCACTGTGTTCCAGTCTTCTTGCCCCAGCGCTCATAGAGTTGGACGATCCAGTCATGGGCGCGGTCCAGATCGTACCAGTACGCAACTCCTACGTTTTCCTTTAGCGCCAACATCCCGCGGTAGCCCTCTAGCAGCAGTGGTTCGGCTTCGGAGTATTTTTTCTTGCCCGCCAGGCTGGCTCCCAATAGACTCTCCGCGCGGAATTTTTCCCAGTTGTGCAGCTGATTTTTCTCATCGAACTCTATTGCCTGACGGCCGAGGCGCTCGCCTTCCGCGAACTTTCCTTCCGAAACATATATCAATCCCAGATCGTCCATCGCAGACTGGATGTCAGCTGGATCTTCCGATGATCCAGCGCGCTGGCGTCCGGCCAAGACTTGGGCGGCATAAGTCTCGGCCAAGGCGTATTTGCCCTGACGTTGGTACATGGTTGCAAAATCCGATAGAAAGCCGAGAGTGAGAGTATGCTCCGGCCCGAGAGCACGGCGGCTGATCTGCAAGGTATGAGTGAACAGCGGCTCGGCCTGGGAGTACTTGCCCTCGTCGGCGTACGTAGCTGCAAGATTACCCGCCGATAACAGTGTGTCAGGATGCTCGGCACCCAACACACGACTCTGAATCTCCATGGCTTGCCGGTAGAGCTCCTCAGCCTGCGCATAGTTGCCCTGCGACCAATAAACGTTGGCCAGATTGTTCGTTGAGATCAGCGTGTCGGGATGCTCGGGGCCTAAAACGCGACGCCTGATGTTCAATGTCTCACGATAGAGCGGCTCGGCCTGAGCGTCCTTGTTTTCCGCCCGGTACACATTGGCCAGATTGTTCATGCAGTACAGCGTGTCTGGGTGCTCGGGACCCAACACCCTCCGCTCAATTTCCAGCGCGGGGCCAAAAAGTGCTCCCGCCTCTTGGTACTTGCCTTGATGCCACAGAGTACGTCCCAAGTGGTTCAGGGTGTTGAGCGTCTTCGGATTTTCCGGCCCCCAAACCCGGCGCTCCAGTTCGAGTGCGCGTTCCAATTGTTTTTGCGATTCGGCGTAGTGCGCCAGGTCCTCGTATGTTTTTCCAATGGCGTCGCGAATCGCGGCCTCCACTTCCGGTTGTTCGTCGAACCTTCCTTCCACGCGCGCCGCAGCTCGGTCCAGAGCCGTTCTCACCTTTATGTCCGGATCGGGTTTAGCTCCGGTACCGGCTTGGTTCCTCGCGCTTGCTTGCCCCAAAAGATCGTGCTGCAGAAAACTGATGACCGCATTGGCCGACGCTGCTTCTTTGCCGGCAATCTGTTCGGCTCTGCGGGCCAGCACTGCTTCCCGGGAGCTCACGATGATTCCTGCCACAAGAACCAGAAATACCGCTGCTGTGCCCGCCACCAACGCCTTATTACGGCGCGCGAACTTTTGCAACTGATAAATCGCGCTCGGAGGCTTGGCAGTGATCGGTTGATCTTCCAGATAGCGCTGGATGTCTGCAGCAAGCTCAGCCGCCGAGGCGTAACGTCGCGCCTTGTCTTTCTCGAGCGCCCGTGCCACGATCGTCTCAATATCCCCGCGGTACATTCGATTCACGGTACTCAGCGGATTGGGATCCACTTGCTGAATTGTCTGCACCGCCTCATGCAGGTGCCTGGTTAGCTGATACGGCAACTTTCCCGCCAGCAGCTCGTAGAGAATGACGCCGAGAGCGTAGACGTCGCTGCGCGTATCGAGGGCCAAAGGATCGGCGAGAACCTGTTCGGGACTCATGTAGGCGAGTGTCCCCAACAGCTGCCCAACGTCAGTCTGGCGGCTCGCTTGCGCATCGCTGTCCGTCACCCGTGCCAGCCCAAAATCCAGGATCTTGGGGTGGCCGTTTTCATCGACCATGATATTCGCGGGTTTCAGATCCCGGTGGATAATGCCGTGTTGATGCGCGTGTTGAATGGCCTCACAAACTTGAATCATCAAGGCCAGGCGCTGGCGCGTATCCAGGTGCCGTACTTGGGCATACTCGACCAGAGACTTGCCATGAATGATTTCCATGGCAAAGAAAGGTTGGAAGCCGATGCCGGTGTTGGCCGTGCCAGCTTCGTAGATTTGCGCGATCCCGGGGTGGTGCAGCCGACCGAGGAGTTGGAATTCCCGCTCGAATCGGCGGATGATTTCAGGGGTAGCCCAAGCCGTCTTGATGACCTTCAGTGCAACTCGGCGCCGCGGCCGGTCCTGCTCGGCCTCATACACCGCGCCCATCCCACCCTCCCCCAACAGTCGAATGATGCGATACCGTCCGATCCTCTCCGGAAGTTGCGGCACCACGAATTCTGGAGCTGTTTGAGCGACTTGGTCAGAGGCTGGGGCTTCGCCAATCGTAAGCGCGTTATCGGGATCTAGCGGGATCCCTGATGTGTTGCGGGGAGTTGCATCATCGGCCAACGGTTCACCCTCCTGAAGCGCACTGACAGGCCACCAACAAAATTTAACTAGAAGTACTAAAAATGCACCATTAAAGGCGATTGTCAAGTGGTGCCCGTACTGGAAAAGGCGAGGGGTGCAGGAACGCAATACCGCGCACGGCGCGCCGCCTCGACCACTGTCAATGACGAGCAAGACACAACTCAACTTCCCACTTGCCGACCGTTCACCAACGAATGGCAAAAGCCCCAGTTAAGCGCGGTTTCTCAAGCACTATTTGGTAAGCCTGAGATCGCCTGCAGGTCACGCGAGCAACAATTCCGGCGACAGTTCTTCTGTGGTATTGTTTGACTTTTCAGGAGTGGTGCCCTGGTCCCGACGGAGCAAGACTTCCACACGCGTACGCGATGTAGCAGTCACTTCTTTGTCGCGAGCAGGAGCGATACATCAAGGGCGCGCCGCAGATGGCTCCGATTCTTCTTTGGCTCATCCTGATTTTGTCCCTGGTGATCACCCTTGTGAAGTACTTGATGGGCATCATCATGCGATTCTCCTTCCCCAGCACCAAGGCGAAGAAGGACTATACCTTCGAGCCGAGTGTCAGTGTGCTGATGCCTTGCTACAACGAAGGCAAGACGGTCTACAACACGATCGAGAGCATCGCGAATAGCAATTACCCGAATCACAAGTTTGAAGTCATAGCGCAAGACGACTGCTCCTTCGACGATAGTTACGAGTGGATGCAGAAAGCGCAGCGCGATTTCACCAATATTCGTATACGAACGGGTCGGAATGTGGTGAACAGCGGGAAAGCTCGTTCGGTTTGTAACGCGCTGCAGCACTCAAATGCGGAGATTATTGTCTCAATCGACTCCGACTGCATTTTCCATCCTGATGCGATTCGCGAGCTCACGGCCTGCTTTGCGGAGTCAAAAATGGGATCGGTGGGAGGCCGCGTAGGCGTGCGCAATCCCAACGACAACATTATCACTGGCATTCAGACGTTGATTTATTACTCCGCATTCCAGCTCTATAAAATCCCTGAGAATTGGACCCGTAGCGTGTGCTGCATTAGCGGATGCTTGTTTGCCATCCGCCGGGAGTTACTGCTCGAAATTGAGCCTTCCATCCGAGCCCGAAACTGGTTCGGCATTCCAGTAAGCCAAGGGGAAGACCGATTCCTTACCCATCAAACGCTGTTGCGAGGCTACGGTACCTACATCAACAACGATGCCTTGTGCTGGACGACGGTTCCGAACACGCTTTCAATGCTCTTCAAGCAGCAACTGCGTTGGCGACGCAGCATTGTCCGCGACTTCTTCTTCACTCTCAAGTCTCTGCCGAAGCATGTGTGGAAACTTCATCCCAACACAGTGTTAACGCTTGTGCTGGTTCCGCTCGGGGCGTTGGTGGGAGTCCTGGTCACGATCACTGCGTTAACTCAGGATCCTCTGTCATGGACCGGTCCTTTGCCGATGGTCACCGCTCTCGCCATTGGAGCGATCCTCACCTGGGTCGTCAAGAGATACAGTGCGCGCGAAGCCGTGGCCCATCCTTTGGCTTTTGCGGCCTATGTAGGCTGGTCGCTAGTCAGCAGTCTGTTCCTTACACCGCTAGCTCTCTGCACGATGGATTCTGCGGATTGGGGCACGCGAACCATCGATGCACGGAGAACGTCATCACGAGAGGTGCCTGTTGGCAACAACGCCGGCTGATCCCATAGCTCCGGAATCAAGGACTTCTGCGCCTGCATCGGACGGCCAGAAACTGGCCGCAGCACAGAGATTGCAATCCGCGCACTACAAACTCGTGCTGACTCTGTATCGCGTCTTCGCGATTGTGGTGTTGTATCTGGTGTTGATTGGGATTCTCACCTATGCGTGGATCATGGGTTTCTACGCGGTAAACACTTCCTGGGCTGCGCCACTCATTCTCTCGGCTTCAGATGAGAAAAGCCTCGATTTCCGCGAAAAGCTCGTGACAAGTCAGCAGACAATCGAAGATCTAAAAGTCGATACGAACAAACTTGAAACCGGTGTGGCAGAGATGAAGGACCATCGCGCTGCGTTAATGGCGCTCGAGCCGCAGCTGCGCGACGCGATCGCTCGGGAAAAAACGCACAACAGCAGCGCAGGTCCCGAGCTCGCGCAACTTGATCAGCAAAAACTCGCCGATAATATTAAGACGCAGAAGGTGCTTACTCAGCTCAAAGATGTTGAAGCTAACATCAAGAAAGACCTTGCTGCGGGATTGATTACCAAGGGCGATGCGGCGCAACAATTATCCACGCTCAACCAGGCGCAGGATGCTTATACAGATAGCAAGATAGCGGAGGTCCTGCTCACTGACAGCGTTCTCGATAAGACCACCACTGGTACGAACACGCTCAACGTTCTCGAAAAGCAAGCTGAGTTGCAGTCAGAAGTTGCGCAGCTGGATATCGCAATCAGCGTAGCTGAAAAGCAACTTCAGGAAGAGTCGCGCCAGATCTTGCGTTTGCGAGAAGCTATCGCGACCGCCAAGCAGAGTCCGTATTTCCTAAACGCTTCTGGCGGGCAGACCCTGTACTTTGCCTTCGTCCCGTACGATAATCAGGCGCACGCGGTCGTGGGCAGTCCCATTTACGATTGCTATCTCAACATGATTGTATGCCGGCACGCCGGCACGGTGAAGGCGATCTTCCCAGCCGAGGAGCAAGCCATCCATCCTATCTTCAGGACCCAGATTCGCGGATTCATGATTCAGATGACCCTTGATCACGCCGAATCAGCCAAGTCGAGGACCGTGTTTCTCGGGCGCAAGCCATTGCTCTTCTAACCTGTGTTTTCGAAGGAGAACTGAATGTTCGCGAATCCCTGGAAGTGGGTGATGCCTGTAGTTCTATTTGTCGCAGTGCCTGCGCTCAGCCTCAGTCAAAGCGATCAGCTGGCTTACTGCTCTTACGTGATGGAGCAGGCTGAGGCGCAGCGCGATTTGCTGCGCAGTCCGCTGGCCTTCGGCGGCTTCACCCAGCCTGAGACTGGTTTGCCCTTGCAACTGGTCGGAGGCGCTTCGCTCGGACTCTCTTCATTCCGAAAAGCCGGCCTTACGATGGCAGTCGCACGCAAGAACTGCGAACTCTACAAAGCAACAACCATGGCGCAGGAGGACGTGCAATATGCGATCGCGACTCTGGAACGAGAAGCGCTGCGTCACCGATTGACGCTTATCGACGAGGCGTCACAGTCTCTGAATGCCCTAATGGCGCAAACCACACAAATGGTTGAGTCCCAGAATGCCACACGTCTGATGCTGTTTAATCTGCAGACCACAAAGATCAAGTTGGAAGCTGACCGATCTGACACTGAGTCGAAAATTAGTGCGATCTACGCTCCCCCATTAAGTGATAAGCCCGTCAAAGAATTAGTGGCAGAAAAGCAGAACCGCGAAACAGGTGAGCAAAGGGCAATCGACAAACTAAACCGGCAGAACAACTGGGATGTCGCGCTCTCTGTCGGCGTCCATCAACAGATCAATCCGATTGCCTACGGCGCTCAACCCTATGGCGCAGTGTCGGTGAACTACAACCTCTCCAGCCACTCGATCAATAAACACCTGAACCAAGCGGTCACTGCTTACGAGGATTGGAAGAAAGTACAGGAAGGCGATCTCGTTCGCAACAGCGAAGTGCTACACCAGCAGTTGCTCGATAGTGTCGCGGCACAAGAACAGAAACTCAAATCGCTCCGGGGAGAGAGCGGCGACATCGAAAAGAATCTCCGCGTCATAGGTGAACCCGACACTTCCGCTGCGTTGGATTTTCACAATCAACTGACGGCTGCGCAACTTCTTTTGCAGGTCGAGACCGGCGATGCAAGTTTTCGGCTGGACAGATGGCGCGAGTACCTGGCGAAAAACTATTGAGGCCTTCAAGTGATCATGGATCACGCTGGATGACGGGCTAACCAGAAGTGAACTTCCCAATCGCCGACTATCCCACTAGCTAGTTCGATTAACATTATTTTCTGTTGGTACTGATTCGTTTAAATGCTGGGACTGCTTTGACTCTGAGTTTCTGCGCTGTTAGAAAACCTACGCATCGGCTTCAGGTCGTCCGCGTAGATATTGACGTTTCTTAATCTCCAACTGAGTGTTAGAAAAGTGTAGTTTTCTAACACGGAAGAAGCACGATTCGCCATGAGCTGGGATTTTTTGGCGATATGGAGATTTCTCAGCAACTAGTACAAGGCTGGGAGCAAAGCAGTGCGGAACCGAAGCAGATTATTCCGCACTGTTCATAACAGCTCCTTCCAAGGCGACATTGATCAGGGTCCGCAGAATGCGCCACCTTGATGATAAATCCCTGTTTACATGAACTATCATTCCTATGATCGACATCGTGATCAGGATGTTGCTGAAGCCCCTAACCCGTCTAGCTATTGCCCTGCTGATGGTGTATGGGCAAACGAGTTTAACTCAGCAATCGGAAGAGCCTCCCGACCGCGATACGCCCTGCGCTGCGTCACAATCCCCGAATCTGCACTCTGAAGTGACGGTTGCCGAGTTGAACCTTGAGGGTGATCTCCAACTACCACGAGCAGATCAGGAGCAGATTACGTCGGAACTGAAGGACGGCACGTATCCTGATGAGCCTGATGGGGTGACAGAGGAACTCGAAGAAAGACTTCGACAAGCATGGCAGAATCGCGGCTATTTCAAGGTGCGCGTTCAGGGTGCTTCTCATATATTAAGCAGTGTTCCCGGCAACGCTCAGGTAGCAGCTACGTTCCACATAGAAGAAGGGCCGCAATACCGCTTGCAGCAGATCACGTTCAAGGGCAATAAGGCCATCGCAAACACCAAGGCTTTGCGTGACTTGTTTCCAAGTAAGGATGGTGACGTTTTCAACCGCGCGGCAATCGGTACGGGCCTTGAAAATCTTGGAAAAGCTTACCGCCAGTTTGGTTATGTAAATTTCACCTCAGTTCCTGAGACGAAGATTAACGAGGCCAATCAGAGGATCTCCTTAATGATAGATATTGACGAAGGCAAGCAGTTTTACATCAGCAGTATTCACGTGTTTGGCGCAGACCCACAAATATTGAGCGATTTGCCTCTGAAACCGGGCCAACCATACAACGGCAACCTCGTTGAAGCATTCCTGCGGAAACATTTGCCTGACTCCGACCCAAACGATCAAAGAGTGCAGCACCGCGTTCTAAACGAACGAGCTGGGACAGTCGCTCTTGCGTTTGATTTCCGAGATTGTGGGGTCAACTAACTGGCACGGTGCCTCGCCTGTTGGCGAAACATCGCGATAGCACTCAAGTGCTCTCGGTAGGGTTTTGAGTGCAAACCCTGATAGCAGAAGTTTTTGCTGCCATATGGCCTGGATATAGGCAATCTCGTGTCAGGCTATCTACCATCCACGAGCTTCCAAATGCCCTCAAAGTCCACAAAGTAGGCTTCCACGGCAACATTAGGGAGGTTTTCTCCGACGAAAGTAAGAGCCTTCTGTAGTTCGTTCGCGTGGTGTTGCGCCTCCATCTGAACGTTGCCCTGAAATGCAGCCAATCCCCCGTATGCACCGCAATCGGAATGGTTGATAAGAATTATGCGTTTGGCGCCATGCAGCTTAAGCGACAGTTGTATCTGTTCAATTATGAACTCGCGCTCGCTATCACTGCTGGGAGAAGCGAGTGTCTTGCTGCCGCCAGCAACGACAATCATGTCTGGCATCCGAATCTGCTGTTGGTCCAAGAACTCCGTGAGCGCGTGGCGAACACGGTGATCGAAACAGCACAGCACTGTGGCACCCGCAATGTACGGTGTCATTGGAGATTGAACCTGAAAGATTTTTCTCATGTGTCCTGGGAATGAATGGTGCTCTTCAAGGTGGATCCATCCCTGTTGTTTGGGCTAATACTTGTTGCCCTTCCGGTTGCGCAAGCAGCCAAGCGCTCCTACAGAATTGTGACAAATCGTTCAGGTGTGTACCTTTTTCCAATCGCGAATCCTTGAATTGCAGCCAAAGACGCGCCTTCTCGATTTTGGGAAGTATATAGAAGTCGTGAAACTTTGTACCTTGACCATTCACTCTAGCCAGGAGAGTGATTGACTGTTGTTCTAGTTTTGATGCATCGACTCTCGGCAGCGAAACATCTTATATAACCATGTTCTCAGCGAGGTTCAGCGTCTATTTCCAAGCGAAGTACGTCTTCTTCCCGTTAACAATGAGAGGCGATTGATTGAGCTTGATGGATGTACGCAGGTGTCAGTTTTTATTTGTGGCAGGCAATTGCGTTCTTTTAAAAGTGGCAAGCCACAATGGCTTCTAAGGCTTCATCCGGGTGATAAAGAGCACGTCGCACTTGACCCAACCCCCGAAAACTGGACCATCTAGAATGTGAGTTCTCCCAAAACTGACCCGCCCCATTTTTCTGTACCAATCGAAACTAGAGTTTTTGGCGTCAACAGTCCAATTCCCTTGATTTCATGCGGGTTTCGCGCACTCCAGAGACTCAATGAAGAGACTCTGGAGTGCGCGCCCCAGTGATGTACTAGCTTTTTCTGTAACACGCTTGTGTAGCTCCGCGAATGCCGACGGCGTCCGATCCGCCAACGCGCTGTGCGGCCGTTCGTGGTTATAGTGATTGCGGAAGTTTGCCAGCTTCTTTCGCGCGTCCTCGAGCGAAACAAACCATTCCACGTTCAAACACTCATCCCGCAACCGCCCGTTGAAACTCTCGATGAATCCGTTTTCCACCGGCCGGCCTGGTCGAATGAAACACAACTGTACGTTGTTTGCCATCACCCATGCTTCCAGCGCTCGACTGCAGAACTCCGTGCCATTGTGCACCGTAATGCTCGCCGGCAAGCTTCCTCTTTCCACCTTCACTCGCTCCAGTGCCTGCGCTACCGTCATGCCCGTTATCGCCCGATCCGCTTCCAGACAGATGCACTCCCGCGTGTACTGGTCCACCACCGTCAGAATGCGGAACCAACGCCCGTCCGCCAGTTTGTCGCTCATCAAATCCATGCTCCAACACTGATTGGGAGCCGTGGCTGTCGCTATGGTTCCACGCTGGCGGAGAGCTATCTTGCGCCGCTGCTTCGTGCGCACGATCAACTGCTCTTCCGTGTACAGTCGGTAGATGCGTTTCGCGTTCACTTTCCACCCTTCCCGCCGCAACAACACCGTCAATCGTCGATATCCATAGCGCACGTGCTTGCCTGCCATCTCGCACAGCCGCCGTCGCAACACGGCATCGAACCGCCGTACTTTCTTTTTGTACTGCCAGGTCGTCCACCCGATCTTCACCAGCCTGGCCGCTCGTCGCTGCCCGATCTGATACGTTTGCTGGGCCCACTGTCCCAGCTTTCGTCGCAGGCCAGGCTTCAGAGCTTTTTTGACACGATCTCCTGCAGGATCTGGCGGTCTAAGCTGAGATCCGCCACCAGCCGCTTCAAACGCCCGTTCTCTTCTCGCAACTGTCGCAACTCTCGCAGCTCATTAATGCCCAACCCGGCATACTGTTTCTTCCAGGCATAATAAGTGCCCTCGCTGATCCCCACCTTGCGGCAAATATCGGCCACTTTCTCCCCAGCCTGTCCCTGTCGCAAAACTGTCACGATCTGCTCTTCCGTGTGAGCTTTCTTCGGCATTGCCCCTTCTCCTCTCCAGGACTGTTCTGCCTAAGATAACTCTAGTTTGCTTTGGATCAGTTTTTGGGTTTTGGGTCAAACCCAGGAGAGGAGAACCGCAATGAAGGGCACGCGACACAGTGAAGAGCAGATCATCGCCATCCTGAAGCAGGGCGAGGCAGGATTGGCGACAGCGGAGTTATGCCGGCAACACGGGATCACAGAGCAGACCTACTACCGCTGGAAGGCGAAGTACGGCGGGATGGACAGCACCGATGCCAAGAAGCTGAGGCAGTTGGAAGATGAGAACCGGAAGCTGAAGCACGTGGTGGCTGAGTTGACGCTGGATAACCGAGCGTTGAAGGACGTGTTGTCAAAAAACTGGTAGCGCCTGCGGGACTTCGGGCAGCCGTGAGCTATGTGGAAGTGGAGTACAGGATGAGTGAGCGGCACGCCTGCAGGCTGGTGGGATTGGGACGCTCGACCTATCGTTACCGAGCGCGAAGAGGAGAGCGGGACGCTGCATTGCGAGCACGACTGAAGGAGTTAGCAGCGAAGCGTATGCGGTTTGGCTATCGCCGGCTAACGGCGATGTTGGTGCGGGAAGGAATGCAGGCCAACCATAAGCGAGTGTACCGACTGTATCGCGAGGAAGGATTGGCGATGAGGATTCGGCAACGACGGAGGATTCGCTGGACAGGCACGGTGAGTAGCGTTGTGGCGAGGAAACCGAATGAACGCTGGTCGATTGATTTCGTCAGTGATTGTGTGAGCACGGGAAGAGTGATTCGCATGTTGACGGTGGTGGACGATTGCACGCGAGAATGCCCCGCGATCGAAGTCGATTCGTCCTTGGGTGGATTACGAGTGCGACGCGTGCTGGATCGGATCGCAGGGGAACGGGGATTGCCAGAAGCGATTGTGCTGGACAATGGGCCGGAGTTTCGCGGCCGTGCGCTGACCGCGTGGAGTGAAGAACGCGGGGTGCGGCTGGAGTTCATTCAACCTGGTAAGCCAGCGCAGAACGCCTACGCAGAGAGTTTCAATGGCCGCTTGCGCGATGAATGCCTGAATGCCAACTGGTTCACGAGTTTGAGCGATGCACGGAGAAAGATCGAAAGTTGGCGACAGGATTACAACCAGCAACGCCCACACAGTTCGTTGAACTATCTGCCGCCAGCAGAATTTGCACGAACGCGAGCGGAGATGCAGGCATGAGGAAAGCTAGTACAGAACTGCTGGAGCAGGGGATTCAAGCGCATCCCCTGCTCCAGACCACATCCCCGCTGAATATGAACCGAGAACCTACATCATGATTGGAGCAATGGACGGGGGCACACCACACTGATCTGCAAGTTGGATTCAAATTGGACTAGCATCTCGGATTACTATGTCTTACCTCCGATGCGCGATTTAATTCGCGACTCCTCCCGTCTTTTCTATGAAAACGATCGTTGGCTCGCCACCACAGGCGAGAAATTGAAAGTTTACGAGTTTTGTTCAGGCAGCTCGGCGCCAAGCGAGTGCCGGATAGTCGGCAAGAAGTGCCGAAATGTCGGCAGTCTCAGCTACTACGTCCCGCTGAAAGGCTATATTCATCTAGTTTCCAGATCGGAACTCGACTTGCTCCGGATCTTCACCAGCGAGGTTGCACAACATGCGACAAGCTATGAGCAATGATGAGCGCAATCTGCGTATTAGGAAACTATGTGATGAACTTGACTTGATTACGAGGTTTGATCTGCAGTGCAACCAGAACCCAACTGAGGCAAACCAAGTCGCTTTCGGATCTAGAGCGCGACAGTTTCGGACGGCCGAGATTTTGGAAGAGCTAAACCAATTGCGGTCGAGAAGAACTTCAGAGACAGGAGTTCGACCATCAGTTCACACAGTGCAGTGAACCATCCGTTCCTCACTTATTGCATCAATGCATCGCCATGACGGTTCTCGAACAACACATCCTTGAACTTTGCAGCCTTGCACTGGCTTACGCGGACAAAAAGGATTTTGAGCATATCTTGGCACAACTCAAGGCAGCGCTAATCGAGCATGAGGCAGAAAGAGCAAGCCAAGACCGAACTGAGTACGCGAAGTCATACGGGACGACAGCAAGGACAGTGGTGCAATATGGTTGGCCAATGCGGCATTGCGACAAGCCGCTTTTGGCGATGCTACGGAAGCGCGCCATATGGCGGCACACGCGTTAAGGCTAGCACCAGCAAGTCAGGGAACGGAAGCCGAAACGGCACTGGCGTTTTCGATGGCGAGCGACGTGGCGCGAGCAGAGTCTTTGGCGGAGGACTTGCGCAGACGTTTCCCATTGGATACTCAAATGCAATCTCTCTGGCTGCCCGCAATTCAGACTCAATTGTCGCTAGCCAGACAAGACGCCGCTTTCATCTTGAATGACCCCCGAAGTTTTTCTCCCATCGAGTACGGGACGGTTTTGTTTGTTGCCAATGCCTCCTGCTTATACCCGGCCTACATTCGCGGCAACGCTTATCTCGCGTCCGGGCAGGGCATTGCCGCTGCTGCCGAGTTTCAGAAGATTCTCAATCACAATGGCATCGTTTGGAACTGCTGGACGGGAGCGCTCGCGCATTTAGGCGTGGCACGTGCGAACGCGTTGCAGGCGAAAAGTTCGC
>Ga0209579_10001460_pt1 | contig 19482 bp, 14 predicted proteins | sample Coa_R1_2_FD_187152 | JGI IMG/M metagenome (GOLD analysis project Ga0209579, IMG submission 187152) | Surface soil microbial communities from Centralia Pennsylvania, which are recovering from an underground coalmine fire - Coalmine... | ecosystem: Environmental > Terrestrial > Soil >... | reverse complement strand
GAGGTTGCGGCTACCCTGCTGGTCGGCCGCCTTGGAACCCCAATACTCGCGCTGCTCGTTGCCGGGCGACAGCGACTGGCCGAACACGACGACCGTCATGTCGTAGTCGAAGGTTTCCATGCGCCGTTCGTATTGCGCGGTATCGACGGTGCGCACCCGGGCGGTGATGCCGATGCGCTTCAGATTGTCGGCAAACGGCAGCACGATGCGCTCCATCTGCGGATCGTTGAGCAAGAGCTCGAAGACGAAGGGCTGGCCTGTCTTGTCGTTGACCAGCTTCTCGTCCTTGAAGCTCCAGCCGGCCTCCTTCAATAGCTTGATCGCCTGGCGCAAGCCGTCGCGGATGGTGAACTTGGCGTCGTATTTCGGCGGGTCGTATTCCTTGGTGAAAACGTCGTCCGGGATCTTGCCGCGGAACGGCTCGAGGATCTTCAGTTCTTCGCCCTGCGGCACGCCGGTCGCGGCCAATTCGGAATTGTCGAAATAGCTGCGGGTGCGCGCGTAGAGGCCATAGAACAGGTTGGCGTTCGACCACTCGAAGTCGAAGGCGTAGGCCAGCGCCTGGCGTACCCTCGGGTCCTGGAACAACGGCCGGCGCAGATTGTAGCCGAAGCCCTGCATGCCGCTCGGCAGCTGGTTGGGGATCGCCTCCTTCTTGATCAGGCCCTGGCGCAGGGCCGGGCTGTCATAGCCGGTGGCCCAGGCCTTCGACGAATTCTCGCGGCGGATGTCGTACTGCCCGGCCTTGAAGGCTTCCAGCGCCACCGTCCCGTCGCGGTAATAGTCGTAGCGGATGGTGTCGACGTTCTGCCGGCCCTTGTTGACCGGCAGATCGGCGCCCCAATAATCGGCGACGCGCTGATAGGTGATCGATCGGCCGGGTTCGACCGATTTGATCTTGTAGGGGCCGCTGCCGAGCGGCGGGTCGAGCGTCGTCTTGGTGAAATCGTGGGTCGACCAGTATTTCTTGGACAGCACCGGCATCTCGCCGAGAATGACCGGCAATTCCCGGTTGTTCGCGGTCTTGAAGGTAAAGCGGACGCCGCGTTCGCCCTCCGGCGCGACCCGGCTGACGTCGCCGTAATACGAGCGGTACATCGGCTGGCCCTGGTCGCGCAGCGTGTCGAAGGTCCACACCACATCGTCGGGGGTGATCGGGGAACCGTCGGCAAAGCGCGCCTCCTTGCGCAGCGTGTAGAGGACCGAGAGCTTGTCGGCGGCGAGCGCAGCGCTTTCGGCGATGAGGCCATATTCGCTGCCGGGCTCATCTTCCGACTGGCGCATCAGCGTGTCGAAAACCTGGCCGATGCCGGCCGCCGGGACGCCCTTGATGATGAAGGGGTTGAGCGTGTCGAAGGTGCCGATCGCCGCGAACTTCATCGAGCCGCCCTTCGGGGCGTCCGGGTTGGCGTAGGCGAAATGCGTGAAATCGGCCGGGTATTTGAGTTCGCCGAAGAGCGACAGGCCGTAGCTGCCGCCCGCCGCCAGCGCGACGCCGCCACAGAGCGCGGCGGCCCCGAAGACCACACCAAACAGCCTGCGCATCATGCCTCCGGGAACGCGGTCGTCAGGTCGCTAACAACGCCAGCGCGGCTTCGTGCGCGCGCCGGTCTCCGGCGACGACGACCCGCCCGTCCGAGGCGAGCGTCAAGGGCGCCCCCCGCCAATCGGTCGCGACCCCGCCGGCGCCCTCGACGATCGGCGACATCGCGCTGAAATCGTAGGGTTTCAGGCTGGCCTCGATCACCAGATCAATAAGCCCGAGCGCCACGAGGCCGTAGGCGTAGCAGTCGGCGCCGTAGCGCACGAGCTTGGCGGCGGCCGCGACGCGCGCGAACGAATCGGCATCGCCGCCGCGGAACATGTCGGGGCTGGTGGCGAACACGGTTGCCGTCGCGAGCGCGGGACACGCACGGCAGCGGATAGCGGCGCCGTTGAACGTGGTCGGACGCCGCTGCGCACCGATCCAGCGCTCGCGCGAGATCGGCTGGTCGATGATCCCGAGCAGCGGATGCCCGTGATGGGTGAGGGCAATCAGCGTGCCGAACAGGGGCACGCCGCTGATAAAGGATTTGGTGCCGTCGATCGGATCGAGCACCCAGACGAATTCGGCGCCCGCGCGCTCGGGGCCGAATTCCTCGCCGATGATGCCGTGGTCCGGAAAGCGCGCCGCGATCAGTTGCCGCATCGCGCTCTCGGCGGCGCGGTCGGCCGCGGTCACGGGCGACAGGTCGGGCTTGTCGTCGACAATCAGCAGCGGACGGCGGAAATAGGGGCGAATCGCCTCGCCCGCCACGTCGGCAAGCTCGCTCGCGAGCCCCAGAAACCGATCGAGATCGACCACCTTCCTCCTATTTCAGGCCCCTATTTCAGGCTTTGGAGATAGGCGATCACGTCGGCGCGGTCCTGCACCTTTTCCAGGCCGGGGAAGGCCATCTTGGTGCCCTTGGCGAAATCCTGCGGACCATGCAGCCAGATGTTGAGTTCGTCCGGGTTCCACTTTTCCTTGTTGTCGGCGGCGAGCGCCGGCGAGAACTGGTAGCCTGGCACGGTCGCGATGTTTTCTTGCAGGACGCCGAACAGGTTGGGGCCGATCTTGTTGGGCCCGCCCTTGCCGAAGGTGTGGCAGGTCAGGCAGACCTTGGCGAGTTGCTCGCCGCGCTTCGGATCGGCCTTGGCCATCGCCGGCTCGATCGGATCGAGCTTGGGCGCCGCGGCGGCGGCACTCTCGACGGGCTTCGCGCCGGCTTCGGCGCCGGGCGGCACATAGACCAGTTTCTCCAGATGCGTCGGCGCGACGATCTTGCTCGCCAGAATGCCCGTGACCATCGCGATGATCATCGCGGTCAGCACCGATGCAATGATCTTGTTCCATTCGAAAGAATGCATCGGGGTCCTTTTGCGTTAGCTCCCGGATTGCGCGGGGCACAATCCTGCCCCTACCGCGGCGTGGGCGGCAGAAAATCGGATTCCCGCCGCCAACTCAAACGAAATTATCGCGCTTTCGGGCGGCGATCGAACCGGGCATGTTGTCGCTGCCTGTCCGCTGCCATGAGAGCCCGAGACCGCAGTGCCCGCCGACCGCGCGATCGCCAACCCGATCATCATAATTCCCGCGCGGCTCGCCGCGACGCGGCTGCCCAATAAGCCGCTCGCCGAGATCGCCGGCGTGCCGCTGATCGTGCATGTCTGGCGCCGCGCGGTCGCCGCCGAGCTGGGGCCGGTCGTCGTCGCGTGCGGCGACGCGCCGATCGCCGAAGCCATCGAGCGCGCCGGGGGGCGGGCGGTCCTGACCGACCCCGCGTTGCCGACCGGCTCGGATCGCATCCACGCGGCGATCTGCCGCCTCGATCCGCAGCGCGCCCACGACGCGGTGGTCAACGTCCAGGGCGACATGCCGATGATCGACCCGTCGGCGATCCGCGTCGCGCTCGAGGGGCTGGCCGAGCCCGACACCGATATCGCCACCTTGGCCGCCGAAATCGCCGACCCGGCGATGCTGCACGAAGAGAGCGTCAACAAGGTGGTCGCCGGGTTCGCCGACCCTGCTCGCCCGGCGCGCGCGCTCTATTTCTCGAAGGCGGCGGTGCCGTGGGGCGAGGGGCCGCATTACGAGCATATCGGCCTCTACGCCTATCGGCGCGAAGCGCTCGAGCGGTTCGTGACCTTGCCGCGCGGCGTCCTCGAACGGCGCGAGCGGCTCGAGCAGCTGCGCGCGCTCGAAGCCGGCATGCGCATCTCGGTCAGCCTGATCGACGCCGCCCGCCTCGGCGTGCAGGTCGACACCCCCGCCGACCTCGCCCGCGCCCGGGCTTTGATGCGGAGTTAGAACTTCAGTAACATGACGTCATTCCCGCGAAAGCGGGAATCCAGGTGCAAATGGCTCGTCGCCCGCCCTGGACCCCCGCGTTTGCGGGGGTGACGCTTTCTTTTGGGGCTGTCGCTTGGAAATGACAAAAAGATCGGACCCGGAGCACACGATCGCCTTCCAGGGCGCGCCCGGCGCCTATTCCGACCTCGCCTGCCGGCGCGTCTTCCCGGCGATGACGACGCTGCCGTGCGCCGCCTTCGAGGACGCCTTCGCGGCGGTGCGCGAGGGCGAAGCCGCGCTCGCGATGCTGCCGATCGAGAATTCGGTCGCCGGCCGGGTCGCCGACATCCACCATCTGATGCCGGATTCGGGCCTCTTCATCATCGGCGAGCATTTCGAGCCGGTACACCACCATCTCCTGGCGCTGCCCGGCGCCGGGCTCGATCGCATCCGCACCGTCCGCAGCCATGTCCACGCCTTGTCGCAATGCCGCAGCTTCATCCGCGCGCGAGGGTTGCAGCCGGTGGTGCGCGCCGACACCGCGGGCAGCGCCGCCGAAATCAAGGAATTGGGCGACCCGACGATCGCGGCGATCGCCTCCGAGCTGGCCGGCGAGATCTACGGCCTCACCTCGCTGGCGCGGAACATCGAGGACGCCGAGCACAACACGACCCGTTTTCTGGTGATGTCGCGCGAGGCGAGATGGCCGGCGCCCGCCACCTCGTCGGTGACCACCTTCGTCTTCAACGTCCGCAACGTGCCGGCGGCGCTCTATAAGGCCTTGGGTGGCTTCGCGACCAACGGCGTCAACATGACCAAGCTCGAGAGCTACATGGTCGGCGGGCGCTTCGCGGCGACCCAGTTCTATGCCGATGTCGAGGGCCACCCCGAGGACCGGCCGCTGACGCTGGCGCTGGAGGAGCTCGAATTCTTCTCGACCGAGGTCAAGATCCTCGGCGTCTACCCGGCCCACCCGCTGCGCAGCAGCCTGCGCGAGGCGAGCCGCGCCGCGACCTGAGCGCCGGGCGCCGCTTCCGGCCGCTGTGCAAGCACGATGACCGAACGCATCGCCACCCGCCTTTACCTCGCCGACCGGCTCGCCGCCGGCGCCGCCGTCGCGCTCGATGCGGCGCAGACCCACCGTTTGCGCCATGTGCTGCGGCTAGCGCCCGGGGCCGCGGTGGCGGCCTTCAACGAAGCGGCGGGGGAGTGGCTGTGCCGCCTGGCCGAACCGGCGCGCGGCCGCGCCAGCCTTGCGGTCGAGCGCTGCCTGCGGGCGCCGCAGCCCGAGGCCGATCTGTGGCTGCTGTTCGCCCCGATCCGGCGGTTCCGGCTCGACTGGCTGGTTGAGAAGGCGACCGAGCTTGGGGTCGCCGCGCTGCTGCCGGTGCGCACCGCGCGCACCCAACCGGAGCGGCTCAACCGCGAGCGCCTGCGGGCGCTGGCGATCGCCGCCGCCGAGCAGTGCGAGCGGTTGTCGGTGCCGCAGATCCGCGAACCCGCGCCGCTCGAGCAGCTGATCGCCCAATGGCCGGCCTCGCGGCGGCTGGTGCTGTGCGACGAAACCGGCGGCGGCACCCCGATCGCCGCGGCGCTCGCCGGGGTTGCGCCGGGAGCGCCGGCGGCGGTGCTGGTCGGCCCCGAGGGCGGCTTCACCGAAAGGGAGCTTGACGCTCTCGGCAAACTCCCCATTGTTAATCGCGTCGGGCTCGGCCCGAGGGTGCTGCGCGCCGAAACCGCCGCTCTAGCCGTGCTGGCGGTTTTTCAGGCGATCGCCGGTGACGGGCGCGGCGTCCGGCCGCGCTGACGCGGTCCGCCCCTTCATCTGCCTGGAGGTCCCTTAGCCGCATGTCTGGGCCGTCGAGCGTGGCAGGACCGCCGATCACCGACAAGCGGCAGCTGGTCGAGTATCATCAGTCGGGCAACAAGCCGCCTGCCCTGTGGCGGGTCGGCACCGAACACGAGAAGTTTGTCTTCCGCCACGCCGATCTGCGCCGCGTCCCCTATGAGGGGCCGGACGGCATCGGCGCGCTGCTCCAGGGGATGACCCGCTTCGGCTGGAAGCCGGTCCTCGAAAAAGGCAACGTCATCGCGCTCTCAAACGACGCGCGCTGTTCGATCACCCTCGAACCGGGCGGCCAGTTCGAATTGAGCGGCGCGCCGCTCGAAACCATCCACCAGACCTGCGAGGAGGTGCACGAGCACCTGCGCCAGGTGCGCGAGATCTGCGACGAATTGGGGCTCGGCATGATCGGGCTCGGCTTCGACCCGAAATCGCGGCGCGACGAGGTGCCGTTCATGCCCAAGGGCCGCTACCGCATCATGCGCGACTACATGCCGAAGAAAGGCCGGCTCGGCCTCGACATGATGCTGCGCACGTGCACCGTGCAGGCCAACCTCGACTACCAGAGCGAAGCCGACATGGTGAAGAAGTTCCGCGCCAGCCTCGCGCTGCAGCCGGTCGCGGTCGCGCTGTTCGCCAATTCCCCGTTCGTCGAGGGCCGCCCCTCGGGCTATCTGAGCTATCGCAGCCTGGTCTGGACCGATACCGACCCCGACCGCTGCGGCACCCTGCCCTTCGTCTTCGAGGATGGCTTCGGCTTCGAGCGCTACGTCGACTACCTGCTCGACATGCCGATGTACTTCGTCTACCGCGACGGCACTTACATCGACGCGAGCGGCCAATCCTTCCGCGACTTCATGGCCGGCCGGCTGCCGGCGCTGCCTGGTGAACTGCCGCTGATCGCCGACTGGGCCGACCACGCGACGACCGCCTTCCCCGAAGTCCGGCTCAAGACCTATCTCGAAATGCGCGGCGCCGACGGCGGCCCGTGGCGCCAGCTGTGCGCCCTGCCGGCGTTATGGGTGGGCCTCCTCTATGACGAGACAGCGCTCGATGCGGCCTGCGGCCTCGTCGCCGACTGGACGGCACAGGAGCGCGAGGCGATGCGCCGCGACGTGCCGCGGCTCGGCCTCGACACGCCGCACCGCAGCCGTACGCTGCGCGAAATCGGGCTGGAAATGCTCGAAATCGCGCGCGACGGGTTGCAGCGCCGCGCCCGCCGCGACGCCTGCGGCGAAAACGAGGCGCATTTCCTCGACGCCCTCTTCGCGATCGCCCGCTCGGGCCGCACCGCGGCCGAGGAGTTGCTGGCGCTCTACGGCACAAGCTGGGCCGGCGATGTCGCCCGAGTCTACGACGAATTCTCGTATTAGGCGCTACCCCGGGGCGCCGTGTAAGGGAGCGCCAAGCCGGCGCGGCGGGGCGGTGACCGAAAGCCCGTCGCCGAGCTGCATCGCGCGCCACCCCGAGGGATCGGCCAGCGCCGCCGCCGGCGCCCGGCCAGAGAGCGACATCCAGCGCTCGCGGTCCCATGAGGTCATCGCAACCTCGGCCCTGAGCCGCATTCCCGGCGCCGGCGGCGCGATGCCGAGCGCCGACCACGGGATCACCATCTCGGCGGTGATGCGCGGCTGGTCGGCCCCAAAATAGACCGCCTCGGCGCCCGGCACCGGGCTGCACCCCGAGCGGATCGCGGCGTCCGCGGCGCCGGCGCACAGCCGCGCCTGCATCTCCGGGTAATCGTGCAGCTTGGTGCGCGGCGGGATGAAGAACAGCGTGAAGCGGCGCGGCCCCCCTGCCTGCCCGATGGCGCCGGCATCGACCCCGAGCTCCAGCCGGTAGGCCTCGCCGAGCGGGAAGGCGCCGTCATAGGCCAAGAGATCGAGGTCGAAATAATCCTGGCCGACCGTCGCGACCTGCAGCCCGCTGTTGCTCCACGACAGGTAGACTTCGCCGAAATCGACCGCGCCCGGTGAGGGGGTGAGCGCCGGGAGGAGGCTCGCCGGCTTCGGCCAGCCCGACAGCGAGCGCGCCGCGACCGCGATCGCCGCATGCGGCACGACGATCGGGCCGCCGACGCCCGCCTCACGGGGCGCGGCTGCGGCGGCATGGACCGCCGGCGCCGCGCGGTTGGCGGCGGCGAGCGCCGCGGTCAGCCGCCGGTAGGGCCGGTCGGCGACGTCGACAAGGCCGAAATCGTAGTTCTCGCCATCCTCCCGCCCGTTCTTCGGCTGGTCGTAATACTGGAACCACTGCGAACCGACGATCGCCGGGATGCGGGCGAAATTGGCGGTCGCCGCGGCGGCGCCCTTAGCGCGCTCGGCCTGGGTGTCGACCGTCATCAGATGCCCGTTATTGGTGTTGCCGGTGCGGTTTTCTCGGGATGCGAAAAACCATTCGCTGACGAGGACCGGCTTGCCGCCCGACAGTTTTTCCAGCCCGTCGAAGAAATAGCGCGCGATCCAGCCGTCGCCGGAATCGACGTTGTAGTTCATCGCGATCGCATCGACGTGGGGGCCCATCGCTCGGACCGCCGCCGGGTCGTAGTAGATCGGCAGCCGGTCGCCGAAATAAAGTGCGTCGGGGTCGGCGGCGTGGATCGCCCGGGCGGCCAGCGCGTAATAATGCTCGGCGAGGATCCCGGTCCACTGCCGCACCACCGCGATGCCCTGGCCGCCCGGGCGCATGTGGGTCATCTCGCGGCTGGCGAGCAGGGCCGCCCATGAGGCGACCCCGGGGGGCGGCGCGAAATCCGCGGTGAAGCGCCGCCAGTCGTCGTCGTAGTGCTGCCGCAGCACCGCGACCCAGCGCTGTTTCGTAAAGGAGCTGGCCGGCTTCTGCGAATAGAAGACAAACAGCGCGCCAGCCCACCAGCCGACCTCGTTATCGGAAAAATAGCCGATCCGGTAGGGCGAGCCGCGATAGGGCGCGACGAGCTTGCGGGCGAGCGCGGTCATGCGCCCCGGCATGTCGGGCGCGAATGGATCGAACCAGTGGAATTTGGCGTTGCGGCCGAGTTCGAGGTCGATCACCGACGGCAGGCGCAGCTGTTGCGGCGGCAAACTCCAGCCGCCGGCGCTGTTGAAGCCCCACGCGGCCAGCCGGTTGCGGGTGTCGGCGCTCCACGCCGCCAGCGTCGGCGCGGATTTCTGCCACTCGTAGCCCTGGTAGGCGGCCCCGAGCTTCGCGTGCTCGCCGTTGCCGCCGTCGAGGACGTTGACGCCGAGACTGTAGAACCGGTCGCCGCAAGGGGTCTTGAGCCAGGCGACGCCGCCTTCGCGGGCCAGCGACCAGCGGCTCGACGGCGCGCGGTCGAAGTCGCAGGCCCGCGCCGTGGCCAGCGGCAGGGCGACAAGCAACGCACCCAGCAGGAGCCGCGCCGCGAGCGAGGCCACCCCATGCCGCTGCAGCGCCAGCCTCGCCCCCGGCTGATTAGCGGTGCGAGGCGGCAGGCGCATTCGTTGACGCGGGCGCGGGCCGCGGCGGCGTCAGGCCGCGGTGCCGCCGACCGTGAGCCCGTCCATCCGCAGGGTCGGCTGGCCGACCCCGACCGGCACCCCCTGCCCGTCCTTGCCGCAGGTGCCGACGCCGTCGTCGAGCTGCAAATCGTTGCCGATCATCGTGACCTTGGTCATCGCGTCGGGACCGTTGCCGATGAGGGTCGCGCCCTTGACCGCCGGGCCCACCTTGCCGTCCTCGATCAGGTAGGCCTCGGAAGCGGAAAAGACGAACTTGCCGGAGGTGATGTCGACGCTGCCGCCGCCGAAATTGACCGCGTAAAGGCCGCGCTTGACCGAACGCAAGATCTCCTGCGGGTCGCGCTCGCCGGCCAGCATGTAGGTATTGGTCATGCGCGGCATCGGGGCGTGCGCGAAACTCTCGCGCCGGCCGTTGCCGGTCGCCGCTGCGCCCATCAGCCGCGCGTTCATGCGGTCCTGCATGTAGCCCTTGAGGATGCCGTCCTCGATCAAGACGTTGTAGGCCGAGGGGGTGCCCTCGTCGTCGATCGTCAAGGAGCCGCGCCGGTCGGGCAAGGTCCCGTCATCGACGACGGTCACGCCCTTCGAGGCGACCTGCTCGCCGACCCGGCCGGAAAATGTCGAGGTTTTCTTGCGGTTGAAATCGCCTTCGAGCCCGTGCCCGACCGCCTCGTGCAGCATGACGCCGGGCCAGCCAGGCCCCAGCACGACGGTCATCTCGCCGGCCGGCGCCGGCACCGAGCCGAGATTGGTCAGCGCCTGGCGCAGCGCCTCGTCGACCTGCGCCTTCCAGTGCGCGGGATCGAGATAATATTCATAGCTGACCCGCCCGCCGGCGCCGTGCGAGCCGGTTTCCATGCGGTCCCCCTCGCCGACCACGATCGAGACGTTGAGGCGCACCAAGGGGCGGATGTCGGCCGCCTGGCGACCGTCCGGGCGCAGGATCTGCACCGCCTGCCATACGCCCGACAGCGAGGTCATGACCTGGCGCACCCGCGGGTCGCGCGAGCGGGCATAGGCGTCGATCTCGGCGAGGAGCCGGGTCTTCGCGGCCAGATCGACCGCGCCGAGCGGGTTCATCTCGGTGTAGAGGGCGCGGTTGGTGCCGGGCGGCGGATCGGCAAACGTGCCGGGGTGGCCGCTGGCGACCGCACGCACCGCCGCCGCGGCGCGCCGCAGCGCCCCTTCCGACAGTTCGGAGGCATGCGCGTAGCCGGCAGCTTCGCCCGAGACGGCGCGCAAGCCGAAGCCCTGGGTCGTGTCGAACGAGGCGCTCTTGATCCGCCCGTCGTCGAGCGCGACGCTCTCCGACTGGCTGTACTCGAGGAAGAGTTCGCCGTCATCCATGCCGGCGAGCGCCTCGCCGACGATCCGCTCGACCCGGCCGGGATCGAGGCCGGTGCGCTCGAAAAACAAGTCGTTGGTTACGGCGAGATTGGTCATGCCTCGGCTCCGCGGTCGCGTCTGAGCCCAATATGGGCCTCTTCGCCCGCCGCCGGAAGGTTCAAGGCGGCGCGGCCCAACGGCGCAGCGCCGCCGCGATGCATTGGAAGACCGCGCTCCAGTCGTCGCGCCGGTCCTGGCGGAACAGCCGCGCGCTCGGATACCACGGGCAATCCGGCCGGTCGACCTGCCAGCGCCAGTCCGGCACGTCCTTCAGAGCGAGCCATACCGGCCTCCCGAGGGCGCCGGCCAAATGCGCGACGGCGCTGTCGCTGGTGATGACGAGATCGAGCTGCATCATCACCGCGGCGGTATCGAGAAACCCGTCGGGACCGGCGTCGAATGCGTCGCCGAGGCTCTCGACCTCGAGCCCCGGCGGCGGATCTGCCAGCTGCTCGACGCCCCAATGCTTCTGCAGGCTGATCAGCCGCACGCCGGCGATCCCAGCGAGCGGCGCAAACGCCGCCAGCGAGATCGAACGCCCGAGGTCGATGCGGCGCCGCGGGTCGCCTTGCCAGGCGATGCCGACCCGCACCGCGCCGGGCGGCAGCCGCCGCCCCCAGCTTTCGACGCGCGCCGGGTCGGCGGCGAGGTAGGGGATGTCGCCGGCAAGCTGCGCCTCGCCCAACCCGCACACATGGGGCACGCTCATCAGCGGCAGCTGGCAATCGAAATCCGGCAGCGCGTCACCATCGCTCAACACCGCCGCCACCCCGGGAAGCGAGCGCAACAGCGCGCGGAGCGCCGGCTGGACCGCCAGCAGCACGGTCGCGCCGCGGGAAGCGAGGAGCGGCGCGAAGCGGGCGAACTGGATCGTGTCGCCGAGGCCCTGTTCGGCGTAGAGCAGCAGCCGCTTGCCGCGCAGATCGCCACCCTGCCATTCCGGCGCGTCGAAGGCTCTGGCGACCCAGCTTCCGAGCCGCCGCCGCCACTCGTATTCCCGCCAGCCCTCGGCGAAGCGCCCATGCAGCAGCAGCAGCAAGCCGCGGTTGTGATGGCAATCGGCATAGTGCGGCTCGATCGACAGCGCCTTGTCGAAGCTCGCCAGCGCTTCCTCCTGCCGCCGCAAGGCGCTGAGCACGACGCCGCGGTTCGACAGGGCCGGCGCGTAACCGGGGTTGATCGCCAGCGCCCGGTCATAGCTCGCCAGCGCCTCCTCGAAGCGCCGCGTGTCGTAGAGCGCATTGCCACGGTTCGACCATGCCTCGGGATAGAGCGGCTGCAGCGCCAACGCCCGGTCGTAATTCGCCAGCGCCTCGTCGTGCCGCAGCAGCCCGCGCAGCGCGTTGCCGCGGTTCGACCACGCCTCGGGAAAGTCGGACCGCGACGCCAGGGCCCGGTCAAGGCAAGCAAGCGCCTCGGCGAAGCGCCCGAGTTCGCCGAGGACGACGCTGCGGTTGGAGAGCGCCTGGGGGTCGTCCGGGCGCAGCCGCAGCGCCCGATCGAAAGCCTCCAGCGCCGCCTCGCGCTGGCAGATGCGGGCTGCGATTACGGCCAAGAGATGCTGGGCGTCGAAATAATCGGCGTCGGCCGCGATCGCGCCCCGCGCGAGGCGCTCCGCTTCGGCGATATCGCCGCGCCCATAGGCGGCCAACGCCGCCTGCGTCATGGCAGCCGCGTCGATGGCTCCGATCGCGGCGGCTTCGCGGCCGCTTGCCGGCGCTGTCTGGTTCGCCAGTTTGGCGAGCTCTGCGGCGACGCGGTCGAGCACGTCGGCCCAGTCGCCGAGGCGCGGCTGGCGAAACAGCCGCGCCGTCGGGTACCACGGGCTGTCGTCGCGCCCGCGCAGCCAGCGCCAATCGGGCGCATAGGGGATCAGCACCCAGACCGGCCGGCCGAGCGCACCCGCGAGATGCGCGACGGAAGTATCGGCGGTGATCACGAGATCGAGGTTGGCGACGATGGCGGCGGTATCGGCGAAGTCCGCTATCAGCGGCGACAGATCGTGCAGCCGAGACTTGTCGGCCTCGGTGATGTCCCGGCTGCGCTCGCCGACCTGCAACGAATAGAAGTCGACCCCAGGGAGCGCCAGGAGATCGCCGAAAGCGGCGAGCGCCAGCGAGCGCCGCCGGTCGTTCTGGTGCCCGGGCGTGCCGGCCCAGACCAGCCCGACCTTGAGCCGCGGCCCGGCGAGGCGCCGCCGCCATTCCTCGGTCGCCGCCGGGTCTGCCTGCAGCGAAGGCGTCGCCGCCGGGATGCTGTCGAGCTGCGTCGCCAGCAGACGCGGCAGGCTGAGGAGCGGGATGTAGGCATCGATCGGCGGCAGCTCGGCGCCGCGCGGCACCACCCGGCACTGCGGGAAATTGGCCTGCATCAGCCGCAGCAGGCTCGGCTGCACCTCGAACACCAGTTCGGCGACGCGCTCGCGGATCAGGCCGAGATAGCGACAGAAGTTCAGCGTGTCGCCCTGACCCTGCTCCGACCATACGAGCAGGGTCTTGCCGGGCAGCCTCTCGCCCTCCCAGCGGGGCCACGCAAAATTGTGGCCGCGCAGGCTGGTGCGCCATTCGTATTCGTCCCAGCCCGCGGTCAATTTGCCGTCGACTAGCAGGGCGAGCGCCTTGTTGTTGTGCGCGTCGGCATAGTTCGCATCGAGCGCCAGCGCCCGGTCGTAGCAGGCGATCGCCTCGTCGAGCCGGCCCTGCTGATAAAAGGCGTTGCCGCGGTTGCTGTGCGCCTGCGGCAGGTTCGGCGCCAGCACCAGCGCGCGGTCGTAGTTGTCGATGGCCTCGGCGAAGCGGTCCTGGTCGACCAATGCGACCCCGAGATTGACCAGCGCCTCGGCGAAATGCGGCCGCAGCACCAGGGCCTGCTCAAAGCACGCCGCCGCCGCCGCCGGCTCGCGGGCCTCGACCAGGGCCGCCCCGAGGTTGTTGTGCGCCTCGGGCAGAAGCGGCGCCAGTTCGATCGCGCGGCGGTAGGCCACGACCGCCTCCGCAAGGTTGCCCTGCGCCCTGAGCACGTCGCCAAGCCCGGTATGGGCGGCGGCGAACTCGGGGTCGATGGCCAGCGCGCGCCGGCAGGCGTCAAGCGCCGCCGCGCTATCGCCCGCTTCCTGCAACGCGCCGGCGAGGTTGACCCAGGCCGAGGCGAAATCCGGCCGGACCTGAAGCGCGCGTTCGAACGCCGCCGCCGCCTCGCGCGGTTGGCCACGGGCCAACAGCGCCAGACCGAGATTGTCGCAGGCTTCGGCGTAGTTCGGGTTGAGGTTGAGGGCGTGCTCGAAGGCGGCCATCGCCTCGTTGTGCTGCCCCTGGTCGCGCAGCGCATTGCCCAGGTTGTTGTAGGCCTCGGGGAAATCCGGCTTGAGCTCGATCGCCCGGCGGTAAGCGGCGACCGCCTCTTCCAGCCGCCCCTGGCGCCGCAGTAGGATGCCGAGGTTGCTGTGGACGTCGGCGCTGTCCGGCCGCAGCCGCAGCGCATCCTGCCAGGCGGCCGCCGCCTCGCCGAGCTGGCCCGCCGCAACGAAGGTGTTGCCGAGGCTGGTCAGCGTCTCGGCATCCTCGGGCTCCAGCCGCAGGGCCGTCTGGTAGGCGGCGATCGCGGCCTCGGTTTGGCCGATCCCGTGCAGCGACTTGGCGAGCTGGCGCTGCGCGTCGGCGAGCCCGGGTTCCAGCGCGATCGCCTGGCGAAAGGCCGCAATTGCGGCCTCGATCTTGCCCTGCGCGCGCAGCACCACGCCGAAATTGCTGTGCGCCTCGGCATGGTCCGGCCGCAGCCGGACGACCTCCCGCAGCGCGGCTTCGGCCGCCACCAGATCGCCTCGGCGAAACGCGATCGCCGAGCGATAGAACAACGCGAGCGCGTTGTTGGGCTGGGCGGCAAGCACCTGGCGCACGAGCCGGGCCGCCGGCTCGACCCGGCCGGCGTGCAGCTCGCGTTCGATGCGGCGCAGCGATCGCGCGATCATCGGGCGCCGCCGAAGCCGCGGATTTGCGGCGCTGCGGCGGCTTGCCGCAAGGAATGCGAGCAGGCCCGAGCGGGTTGTCGGCCCGAGCGGGTTTGGTGTAGGGTCGGCCCGATCCGACGCTGCCGCCGAGGCACGCATCCGGTTGCTATCGCTCGCAGATCGAGCGTTGAGCAACCCCGCACGATCCCGATCGGATAGGGGGGCTCCGAACGGCGGTCTCGGGTCGCCGGCCGGGGGCCTTGGCCGGGTCGGCTGGTGTCGCTCGAGAGGGGCGGTGGGCGCATGGGTAGCTTTACGCGATCAGTGATGAGGCTGCATGCGGCGGCGACAGGCGGCCGGGCATCGTGGGCCGGCGCGGCGCTGGCGAGCCTGCCGACGCTCGCCTGGGCCGACCAGCCGCGGCCGTGGGAACTCGGCATGCAGGCCTCGGCGACCCCGGTGCATGACAGGATCACCGAATTTCATAACGAACTCCTAATCATCATTTTCGTGATTTCGGTCATCGTGCTCGGCCTCTTGCTGTACGTGATGGTGCGCTTCCGTCACAGCCGCAACCCGGTGCCGACCCGCACCTCGCACAACGCGCTGATCGAGATCCTGTGGACCGTCATCCCGGTGCTCGTTCTAGTCGCGATCGCGATCCCGTCGTTCAAGCTGATGTATTACATGGACCGGGTACCAAAGGCCGACATGACGATCAAGGTCACCGGCAACCAATGGTACTGGTCCTACGCCTACCCCGACCAGAAGATCGCCTTCGACAGCAACATCATTGCGGACAAGGACCTGAAGCCGGGGGACTTGCGCCTGCTCACCGTCGACAACCCGCTGGTCGTGCCGGTCGGGGCGACGGTGCGGGTGCAGATCACCGGCGTCCCCGACGGGGTCATTCACAGCTGGTACGTCCCCTCTTTCGGGGTCCAGGAATATGCCGTGCCCGGCCGGCTCAACGAATCGTGGTTCCGCGTCGAGCACGCCGGCACCTATTACGGCCAGTGCAACCAGATCTGCGGCATCAACCATTCCCACATGCCGATCGAGGTCGTCGCGCTGGCGAAGCCCGAATTCGACAAGTGGCTTGGCGACGCAAAGAAGAAGTTTGCCGCCGCCGCCCCCGACGACGGCGCGCCGCCGCAGCGTCCGGCGCTGGTCGCCGCGACGGCGGGCGACGGCTTGCCGGCCCGGGCCGGCAACTGACAGGGAAGAGGTCTCGCGATGGCTTACCACGACGCAACCGCCGGCGGCGACCACGCGGCGCACGATCATCGGCCGGGCTTCTTCACCCGCTGGCTGTTCTCGACCAATCACAAGGACATCGGAACGCTCTACATCTGCTTCGCGATCTTCGCGTCGGTGCTGGCCGGCGCGCTGTCGGTGGTGATGCGGGCGCAGCTGATGCATCCCGGCAATACGCTCATTACCGACGACCAGGTCTACAACGTGATCATCACCGCGCACGGCTTGATCATGGTGTTTTTCGTGGTCATGCCGGCGACCTTCGGCGGCTTCGGCAACTGGTTCGTGCCGCTGATGATCGGCGCCCCGGACATGGCCTTTCCGCGGATGAACAACGTCAGCTTCTGGCTCCTCGTCCCGTCGTTCCTGCTGCTGCTGCTGTCGACCCAGTTCGGCGCCGGCGACGGCGTCAACGGCGCCGGCGCCGGGGTCGGCTGGACGATCTACGTGCCGCTTTCCGGCTCGCAGCCCTCCGGCCATCCGGGGCCGGCCATCGACATGGCGATCTTCGCGCTGCATCTGGCCGGCGCCTCGTCGATCATGAGTTCGATCAACTTCATCACGACGATCTTCAACATGCGCGCGCCGGGCATGACGCTGCACCGCATGCCGCTCTTCGTGTGGTCGATCCTGGTGACCGCGTTCCTGCTGCTGCTGGCGCTGCCGGTGCTGGCCGGCGCGATCACAATGCTCTTAACCGACCGCAATTTCGGCACGACGTTTTTCAACCCGGCGGGCGGCGGCGACCCGCTCCTCTTCCTGCACTTGTTCTGGTTCTTCGGGCACCCCGAGGTCTACATCATGATCCTGCCGGGGTTCGGCATGGTCTCGCAGATTGTCTCGACCTTCTCCAAAAAGCCGGTGTTCGGCTATCTCGGCATGGCCTACGCGATGGTCTCGATCGGCGCGATCGGGTTCGTCGTCTGGGCGCACCACATGTTCACCACCGGCATCAACGTCGACACCCGCGCCTACTTCACCGCCGCGACGATGGTCATCGCGGTGCCGACCGGGGTGAAGATCTTTTCCTGGGTCGCCACGATGTGGGGCGGCTCGCTCGAGTTCAAGACGCCGATGCTATGGGCGATCGGCTTCATCTTCCTGTTCACGGTCGGCGGCGTGACCGGCGTCGTTTTGGCCAATGCCGGCGTCGATTTTGCCCTGCACAACACCTATTACGTCGTTGCCCACTTTCATTACGTGCTGTCGCTGGGGGCGGTGTTCTCGCTGTTCGCCGGGTTTTATTACTGGTTCGGCAAGATGTCGGGCTACCAGTACAACGAGACCTTCGGCAAGATCCATTTCTGGACCACTTTCATCGGCGTCAATCTGTGCTTCTTCCCGCAGCATTTCCTCGGGCTCGCCGGCATGCCGCGCCGCATCCCGGACTATCCCGATGCCTACGCCGGATGGAACTTCGTGTCATCGATCGGCGCCTTCATTTCCTACGCTGCGACCCTGTTTTTCGTCTTCATCGTGTTCGAGGCGTTCTGGGCCAAGCGCCGGGTCGGCGCCAATTACTGGGGCGAGGGGGCGACGACGCTCGAATGGTCGGTATCCTCGCCGCCGCCGTTCCACAGCTATGACGAGCCGCCGGTGATCGCGCCGGCGACGCATTAGATTCCGCTGCCCGGGACGTGTGGATAGCCAGGTGAGCGAACTCCCGACGAGCGTGCTGGCGCCCTACGCGGGCGCGGCGGTCGGCGATTACGTGCAGATCCTCAAGCCCAGGGTCATGTCGCTCGTCGTCTTCACCGGCTTTGTCGGGCTCGTCGTCGCCCCGGGGCACCTGCACCCGGTGCTGGCCGCGGTCGCGGTGCTGTGCATCGCGGTCGGCGCCGGCGCCTCTGGCGCCATCAACATGTGGTATGACCGCGATATCGATGCGGTGATGCGGCGGACCGCGTCGCGGCCGCTGCCGGCCGGCCGCATGATGGCGGGCGAGGCGCTCGGCTTTGGCGTCGTGCTGGCGGTCTTCGCCGTCGCGGTGATGGGGCTTGCGGTCAACTGGGTGGCCGCCGAGCTGCTGGCGCTGACCGTCGCCTTCTATGTCTTCGTCTATACGATGTGGCTGAAGCGCCGCACCCCGCAGAACATCGTGATCGGCGGCGCCGCCGGCGCCTTGCCGCCGCTGATTGGCTGGGCCGCGGTGACCGGCGATGTCGGCTGGGGCGCGGTTGCGTTGTTCGCGATCATCTTTTTCTGGACCCCGCCGCATTTCTGGGCCTTGTCGCTCTACCGCGCCGGCGAATATGAAGCCGCCGGGGTGCCGATGCTGCCGGTCGTCGCCGGCGCGCGCGAGACCAAGCGCCAGATGCTGCTCTATACGCTGATGCTGTGGCCGGCGACGCTGGCGCCGTGGCTGCTCGGGATCGCCGGGCCGCTTTACGCGGTTTGCGCCGGCGGGCTCAGCCTCGTATTTACCGGCGCCGCGCTGCGGGTATGGCGCGAGCGCGGCGACGGCGGCGAGCGCCAGGCCCGGCAGATGTTCGCCTTCTCGCTCCTCTACCTCTTTCTGATCTTCACCGCGCTCTTGGCCGATCACCTCGGCGGAGGCGCGTGGTGAGCGCAGCCGCCCATGCCATAGGGGAACGGCCGATGGACGAGCGCGAGCGGCGGATGCGCGCGCGCAACCGCGCCCTTCTCGTCGTGCTGCTGGCGCTGGTCGCGCTGTTCTACGTCATTGCGATCGTGCGCATCAGCGGCGGCTAGGCACGAATTTCGAGCGAAGGTGGCGCACAGAGATGACCGATATCCACGCCGACGGCCACGCCGACCTCCACGGGCACGCTGACACGCATGGCGACGCGCACGGGCACGGCGCGCCGAAGCACCCCTATCACCTCGTCGATCCGAGCCCGTGGCCGATTGTCGGGGCGATTTCGGCCGGTTTGCTGGCCACCGGCGGCCTCGTCTACATGCATGGCGGCCACAGCTGGCCGCTGTTGATCATCGGGTTCCTCTGCGTCCTCGCGACGATGGCGGTGTGGTGGCGCGACGTCATTCGCGAGGCGACCTTCGAGGGCCACCACAACCCGGTCGTGCAGCTCGGCATGCGCTACGGCATGGCCCTCTTCATCGCCTCCGAGGTGATGTTCTTTTCGGCGTTCTTCTGGGCCTTCTTCTCCTCCAGCCTGTTCCCGGTCGGCGGCGTATGGCCGCCCCAGGGCATCCACCCGTTCGACCCGTTCGAGTTTCCGTTTCTCAACACCCTCATCCTGCTGCTGTCGGGCACCACGGTGACCTGGGCGCATCACTCGCTGCTCGAAGGCAACCAGAGGGGCCTGATCCAGGGCCTGATCGTAACCGTTCTGCTCGGCCTCTCTTTCACCTCGGTCCAGGCCTACGAATACAGCCACGCGGCGTTCCACTTCACCGGCGGCATCTACCCCTCGACCTTCTTCATGGCGACCGGGTTTCATGGCTTTCACGTCATCATCGGCACGACCTTTCTCGCCGTCTGCCTGTGGCGCGCGATACGCGGCGATTTCAAGCCGGACCATCATTTCGGCCTGGAGGCGGCCGCCTGGTATTGGCATTTCGTCGACGTGGTGTGGCTCTTCCTGTTCGTCTGCATCTATTGGTGGGGCATGGGAAGCGCCATCCCCGAGGGCGTCGCCGGCTGAGCCGCGTTAGGGTCGAAACCCAATCAGACGATTGACGCAAGGAAGGAGGCGTGATTCAAGCTGGAAACTTCGGGAGCTTGGATCATGGCGGGGGAATTCTGGCTCGACGATCGGCAGTGGACGGCGATCGAACC
>Ga0209579_10001458_pt1 | contig 19505 bp, 18 predicted proteins | sample Coa_R1_2_FD_187152 | JGI IMG/M metagenome (GOLD analysis project Ga0209579, IMG submission 187152) | Surface soil microbial communities from Centralia Pennsylvania, which are recovering from an underground coalmine fire - Coalmine... | ecosystem: Environmental > Terrestrial > Soil >... | reverse complement strand
CTTCCCGAATGATTTCCGCGAGGCGGCCGCCAGCTTCCGCGTCCGTCCCTGGCGGTGGTGGCGCGAGGTCATGCTGCCCGGCATCTTCCCCTATTTCGTGACGGGAGCGGTCACCGCCTCCGGCGGTGCCTGGAACGCCAGCATCGTCGCCGAGGCGGTGAGCTGGGGAGACACGCGGCTCAGTGCCGGCGGGCTCGGCGCCTATATCGCCGACCGGACGCTGCCCGGCGACTACCCCCGCATCGCGCTGGGCATCGCGGTCATGTCGATCCTGGTGATCGCGATGAACCGGCTCCTCTGGCGCCCGCTCTACGCATATGCCGAGCGCCGAACGCGGCTCGACTGAGATGGCGGCCGAACCGGTCCTGCGGCTGGACAAGATCTCCAAGGCCTTCGCCAAGCCGTCCGGCGAGCCGCTGGCGGTGTTGCGCGAGATCGACCTGACGGTCGGGGAGGGCGAGATCCTGGGCCTGCTTGGCCGCTCCGGCTCGGGAAAGTCGACGCTGCTGCGCATCGCCGGCGGCCTGGTGCCGCCGAGCTCCGGCCGAGTGCTTTATCGCGGCGCGCCGCTCGCCGGACCGGCGGAGGGGATCGCCGTGGTGTTCCAGACCTTCGCCCTCTACCCCTGGCTCACCGTCCTGGAGAATGTCGAGCTGGGCCTCGACGCGCTCAACCTGGCGGACGACGAGGCCCGCCGGCGCGCCCACGCCGCGATCGACCTCATCGGCCTCGACGGGTTCCAGTCGGCCTATCCGCGAGAGCTCTCCGGCGGCATGCGGCAGCGTGTGGGGTTTGCCCGCGCGCTGGTCAGCGATCCCACGCTGCTGCTGATGGACGAGCCGTTCTCGGCGCTCGACGTCCTCACCGCGGAAACCCTGCGGACGGATTTTCTCGACCTGTGGGCGGCCGGCCAGCTGCCCACCAAGGCGGTGCTGATGGTCACGCACAACATCGAGGAGGCGGTGCTGATGTGCGACCGCATTCTGGTGCTGGGCACGAACCCGGGTCATATCGCGGCCGATATCCGGGTTTCCTTGCCGCAGCCGCGAAACCGGCTCGACGGCGGGTTCCACGCCATCGTCGACGAGATCTACGCCATCCTGACCTCGCGGATGGCCGAATCGCTGAGCGCCCAGGGGCAGATCCACGGCGGCCTAGCGCAGCATCTTCCACCGGTGGGCACCGGCGAGCTGGCGGGGTTCGTCGAGACGCTGGCCGCGCCGCCCTGGGATGGTCAGGCCGAGCTCGCGCGCGTCGGGAAGCCGCTCGCGCTGGCCGCCGACAAGCTGCTGCCGATCGCCGCGGCGCTGCACATGCTCGAATTCGCCGAGCTCAAAGGCGGCGAGGTGCGGTTGACCGCGTCCGGCCGTGTCTTCGCCTGCAGCGGACCCGACGAGCGCAAGCGGCTCTTCCGGGAACACTTGCTGCGCTTCGTCCCGCTCGCGGCCCATATCCGCCAGGTGCTGGACGAGCGCGAAGAGCATCAAGCGCCGCGCGCCCGCTTCGAATTCGAGCTCCAGGACCATCTCCACCGCGGCGATGCCGAGGCGACGCTACGCGCCGTCATCGGCTGGGGCCGCTATGCAGAGCTCTTCACCTACGACGACCGCACACGGCGCTTTGCGCTTGCGCCGGATTAGCCCGCGCCGCGGTTGATCCACGTCAACGTGGCGCAGCGCCCGCATGGCTAGGTTTGGCCTTACGGATTGGGAGTCGGCAGATGAAGGTCTCGGAAATCATGACCACCGGTGTCGCGACGGTGATGCCGGAAGCCTCGCTCGGCGAAGCGGTCAAACTGATGCTCGATCGCCGCATAAGCGGACTGCCGGTCGTCGACGGCAAGGGCAATATCGCCGGCATTCTGACGGAAGGCGACCTCCTCCGGCGCGCCGAGCTCGGCACCGAGCGGCATCGGCCGCGGTGGATCGAGTTCTTCTCGTCCACGGGCAAGCTCGCGCAGGATTATGTCAGCAGCCACGCCCGCAAGGTCGGCGAGATCATGACGCCCGACGTCGTCACCGTCGCCGACGACGCGCCGATCGGCGAGGCGGTGGCGCTGATGGAGAAGAAGCGGATCAAGCGGATACCGGTGACGTCGCAGGGCCGCCTCGTGGGCATCGTCAGCCGGGCGGATCTGCTCCATGCGCTGGCCAGCCTGACCGAGACGACGGCGCCCGAGACGGCCGGCGACGCCACGATCCGCAACCGGATCCGGCTGGCGGCGGCCCGCGAGAACTGGGTCCCGAAGAGCGTCAAGTTCATCGTCCGGAACGGCGTGGTGGAGCTGCGCGGGGTGCTGTTCGACGACCGGTGCCGCGGCGCCCTCCGCGTGCTCGCCGAGAACGTGCCCGGTGTGGCCGAGGTGAGAGATCACATGATTTGGGTCGAGCCGATGACCGGCATCGCGATGACCGATCCAACGGAAGCCTCCGGAAAGGGTGGCCGGTCCGCCGGCGCCTGAGTCCGGCCCGGCCGAACGAGGGACACCCATGGGAGCCTCCGAGATCATGCCCACGGGCGTCGTCACCGCGAAGCCTGAGCTTCTAGATTGACCAGATACAATATCTTGTATGCGATTTGGCATATCAACACAAGATGATGACAAACGGTCAATTTGGCGCAGTCGCCACGACGCACGCGCCGCCATCACCGCCGCATCTGCCACAGGAAGAAGACACCGCCAAGGCCGGCGGTGACGATGCCGACCGGCAGGTCCTCGGGCGCCAGCACAATGCGGGCGCAAGCATCGACGGCGACCAGGGCCGGGTAGTGTCTCAGTTTGAAATTTGATGCGTACGGGCTGATAGGGGTTGATCCAGGAACACGTCGTGGAAATGATTCCAAACAGGCATCAGCGAACCCATGAGAACCAAGATGCCAAAGGCAATCGCCCACCAAAATGCCACCGGGTGCTCATGCCGCTTATATGCCCCGCTGCGCAACGGGATTGATCCATGCATGATCGACCATATGATGAAGCTACCCCACACGAGCGGCGGTACAGTCGAAAAGATTAGTGGCCACACTTCAGGCTCTCTTCCGATATGACCCGCGCTTAGCCGGCGCCGCAGCCCGAGACGACGAACAGGCCGAGGCGGGGCCGCGATACGTCGATGCCAAGTGTCGCGGCGGTCTCATCGCCGTCATGGGATGGTGCTGCCGGAGGGGATCGAACTCTCGACCTCTCCCTTACCAAGGGAGAGGGACGGTAGAGAATGAACGCGAAAAGTGGCCTAATTCGGCCAATTTTAGGACGTCAATCTGCGGTTTTTGCGGTCCGGAAGGTTCATCAGACCCTCCGACCACTCCCTGTCAAACGAGCACCGCGGCGAGCTTCCGGAGGAAGGTCGGGCTATAGCGGGCGTAGACCCGCTCGGTGACGGCGGTGCTCGCGTGGCCGAGGTATTGCGAGATCTCGGACATCGGCATGCCGGCCTCGGCCAGGTGCACGGCGGCGCTGTGGCGTAGTACGTGCGGCGTGAGCTTCGGGAAGCCGAGGCTCTCCGCGGCCCGGGTGAAGGACTTGCGCACGCTCGCGATCCGGTCGCCCGCCCATTCCACGACATAGTCGCTGACGGCGATCTCGCGGGCCGCCTCGAGGGCGCCGCGGACGGTCGGGTTCATCGGGACGTTTGCGCGGCCCTTGTAGCGGGTCTCGCCACGGCCGAAATTGATGAACCCGGCCTCAAAATCGACCTGGTCCCACGTGAGCTGCAGCACGGCGCTCGACCGCGCCGCGGTGCCGTAGGCGATGATGGCGAACAGGCGCAGATGCGCCGACCGGAGCCCGTCGCGGAAGCGCTGCCATTCCTCCCTCGTCAGGTGGTACTCGCGCGGCGGCGGGGAGGGCGGCAGCTCGACCACCGCCGGCGTCGCCCTGTCGTGCCAGCGCAGAGCGGCGCGAAGGACGCCGAGCTCACGGGCGATCGTGCCCTCCGACCGCTTCTGTTTGCGGCGCCGCTCGGCGTAGGCGCGGCAGCGGGCGCGGTCGACCTGGTCGGGCCGCAAATGCCCGAAGACGGGCCTGAGCGGCTTCCATGAAAATTCGATCGTCGCGCGGGCGGCGCTGTCGGCCCTGTCGGCGAGATAGGCCTCGACGATCTCCGCTACGAAAGCGCGTCCAGCCCGTTGCTGGGCGGCTTTCCAGTCGGTGAGCCGGCGCTCGGCTTCGTGACGATCTTTGGTATGAAGGGACGCGCGGCGGGTCTGGGCGCCGTCGCGCCAGACGGCGCACCAGGTGCCTCGGTAGAGCTTGAGCCGGGCGGCTTCCATTCCTCTCCTCTCTCGCGCGCATACACGAAGCCGGCGGGGATGCGGCGGGCGCGGCCCAGCCCGATGGCCGGGATCTTGCCGCTCGCTATCCCCTTCCTGATCTGCCAGGCGCTCAGGCCCCAGCGGGTGGCAAGCCCCTCAGGCGTGAAGGGACGTGGATCGTCCTCCGTCCGGCTCGCCGCAAGGGCAGCGCGCGCCCGGGCGCGGCGGCCGAGGCTTGGCTCTTCGATAGGGGCCGGCGCCGGTTCCTCGCGGGCGCCGGCTTGGCGCGTCCCGGGGGCTGCCTCAGGTCGACGCTCCGGCGCGATCCCGAGGAAGTCGGCGGCCATCTCCTCCCCCAGCTCCCGCACGATCTCCTCGCGCGCGTCGGCGGCGATCGCCGCGAAGGACGCCTCCGTCCGCTCGACATCGCGCAGGGCCTTCCGAATCTCCGCCAGCTCCGCATACCACTCGTCGCGCGGGCGCTCCGGCGCCGGTGGGACGCCCTGCGGCCCCGTCATGGCGTTCCGACCGGCGAACGCCGTTCGCGTCTAATCAGCGGCGCCGGCGAGGTCCCGGAGGCCTTGGCGGCCAGGGCGAGCCAGCCCTCGGCCGCGCCAATCGCCAGCCGCGCATCCGCGTCGCGGCGCTGCTCCAGGAGCGCGAGCGCCCGACGCAGGTAGCAGGCGGCCGCCTCGCGCTCCTCCGACTCGGCCACCGGCCGACGCCACCGCGCCCAGCTCGGAAACCGCAGGGCCTCCCTGAGATGCGCGGTCACGGCTGAGACCCGAGCGCGATCGCATCCCGGATTAGCGCGCCGGCCATCGTCCCTTGACGCAGCGCGATCCGTGCCTTGACCGCGAGAGCGGCCGCCGTGGTCGCAGGCATCTCGGCAATCTCGTCGACCAGCTCGCTATATCGACGCCAGCGCCGCTCCACGAGCCGGCTAGCCGCAGCCACGCCGGTCGACCTGCGAAGCGCGGCGTCTCTCTTCTCCCACGCCGCGTGTGTGCACCTGAGGCGTGGCTCCGGCTCGCGCTCTGCGAAATACTTCTCCTCCACTAAGGCGAGGGCGTCCTCCGCCTCGATCGCCGCGGCCTCCGCCCGTTCAAGGAGCCGAGCCTTCGCGCTGATATCGGCAGACGGGACCGCGCTCGCGACAACGGCTGCGCCCATACCTGCGAGCCGGTCGATATCGCGGAAGGTCGACCACAACAGCAGCTCGTCGATGCCGCAGTCATCCGGAATCGGCGCCTTCGGGAAGAAGGCCATCCCTCGGAGCACCTGAGCCTTGAGGTGAACGTCCGCGATGGACCGAGCCGGCGCGGCCGCGATCTCCTCCCCCAGCCTGGCCTGCTCGTCGGCGACGCGGTCTATCTCATCGTCGCTGCGCCCCCTGCGGGGCGCATTGAGGCGCTCCCACTTGCGCACGAGTCGCTGGAGTCGGCCCCCACTTGGGAGCGGCAGCTCGGCAATTCGGACCGCGTTCGACATCGGATCACCTCGCTGTAGGAGGACGGGAGACCAAAAAAGCGACTGAACCGCGTGGTATATACAAACGTCTTTTGACAGTACGCGTCGGCCCTCTGGATTTCAAGTCGGAGGTGTGTGAGTCTGTGGCTCATGCCGCGACCAAAGCGCCGCTTCGACGTATTTCTCGACCCCACGATGCACGAGCGCCTCGACAGGTGGGCCGCCGAGCAGACCGGGCGCCCAGGGCTGGCGCCGGCGGTCCGTCTGCTTCTGTCCGAGGCGCTCGCCGCCGAGGCCAGGCGCGCCTCCGATAGCGGTCCCGAAGCCACGGCGACCCCTCCGAAGCGACGCTGCATGCTGCGGCTCGCGCCGGAAATGATCGACGAGCTGGACGCGTGGCGCCGCCGGCAGCCCGGGCGCCCGTCGCGTTCCGAGGCGATACGGCGCCTCCTCTCGGTTTCGCTCGATGGCCTCGGGCCGAGTTCAACGGCCGGAGAACCCCCCGTGAAGTAGCCCAGGTTTGCGTTGCCCTTCGGGGCCAGCTCTCTGCGTCCGGCCGAGGGCGTTGAAACTCTCGCAGCGGGACCGCGGGATGTCTTTGATGGCGCAAGCGCCGCCGGCGGCGCGACAGAGTGGGGCCGGCTTAGAGCTTCTAGTTCGCTCCGGACTGCCTCGACCTCGCAGGGAGGCGCAGCGCGTCGCGCTCGATTGGATGTTGGCGCGGGCGTTCCGGGATAGGCCTGAGGTCGTCACCGTAGGGAGAGTGAGTCGGCCGGTACCCCGGGGAACGCTGCTGTTCTCGCCAACAAAGGCATTCCAGGCCGAGACCGGATGCCACCACGGGGTCCTCGAGCGCTATGCCGAGAGGCTCGAGCGCGAGGGCTTTCTCGAACGGTGCGACGTCCTCGGAAAGGCCGCCCGGCGCTTCCGCGAGCCGGTAACGGGCGACGCGCCCGCGGCCGGCGCAATTTTGCGCCGGCCGCCTGCCGCCGTCAGCGAACCGCGCTCGCGCCTCATCGCCTATGCAGAGGCTCGCGGGCTGCCGCCAAGTGACATCGAGCTCGCGGAGATCGCAGGTTTTGGCCGGAATGTCGGTGCCTTCCGAGCGCGCCGGGACGAGCTGCTCGCCGGCTTCAGCCCCGATGACGACGGCCGCTTGGTGCTGTCCTCGATGTCGATCGGCGCGACCGCCGACTCGCCGGACTCGGCCGAGGCGCCCCGAGTCGGCGAGTCCGAAACCGAGTCGACGCCCCCCCTATATAGATTCTCAGACTCTCCTGTTAACTCAGAGAAGTCTATTTACCCCCCGGAAGAAGAAAAAGAAGAAGCGCGGCCGAGCGCGCACCCCCTCGACATCACCATGCTCGGGGACGTGATTCCACCCGAGTTTGACCGCCTGGCGCGAGAGCACGGCTGTCCCGCGCCGCAAAAGGCGTACAGCCGCTGGCGGGCCTACAATCTTTGCAGCGGTGCCACCGCGCCGCCGTCGGGCCACGACCCGCATGCGTGGCTGCTGGCATGGTTCGGCGGCTGGCTAGCAAACGCTGCGGATGGCGGTTGGAAGGGTTTCGTCCCTCCGGTTACCCAGCGGCCCGCTGATGGGCCGGTTGCTCAGCAGGGGGAGGGTGGGGGCGCGGCCGGTGAGCGGCTTGGACCAGCCCGCCGGCCGCGACGGGCGAGCCTCATAGCGCCTTTGGCACCTGAAATGGAGCGCGAATTCGAGGAGTTCTGGCAGAGCTATCCATGGCAGAAGGACAAGGGCGCGGCACGCGCCGCCTACCGGGATGCTCGCGACCATGCCTCGGGAGTGGACATACTGCGGGGCGCCCGGCGCTATGCAGGGGAGCAACTCCGCGATCCCACCTTCACCAAGTCGCCTGCGAACTGGCTCGATGACGAAGGCTGGAGCGACCGTGAGAAGCCTCGGAAGACCGGCTCGAATCCCTACGACCTAGAACGCCGCCGCGAGCAGGAGCGGACGCAGGACGCGCTCGCCGCGGGCCTAATCCGCGCCGGCGACCTTCCGGTTCCGGGATCAAGAGAGGAGGCAAGGCTCGCCGCGGAAGCCGAGCGCGCGAAGGAGGAGCGCGCGCGGCTGGAGGAGCAAAAGAGGGCGGCCGCCGGCCGGCGCTATCGGCTCGAACGGCAGCTGCGGGATGCCGAGCAGGAATGCTCCAACATCGAGCGCTGGCTATCCGACCTGGACTCGCCCAAGGTCCGGGACCGCCACGACGAGACGGTCCGCGAGCTGCGGGAACTCGCGGAGAGCAAAGGCGCGGGCTGGGACCACATCCACGGCCACGCAAAATATTACGCGGATCTGAATTGGTTGGAGGACGCTCCGACGTCGGTCGTTCGTCGTATCTTTGCCCAGCGGGTTGGCCGCCATTGGCATAACATGGGCTGTCTAGATTTTAAGCACGAGGTGAGACAGCAGATCGCGGGCGCCGACTACCACCGTCCTGGCGCCCGGGAGCGCTTGTCGGCCCGGCTGGCAAAAGCCTCGCAGGCAAAGGCCGAGATCATGGCGGAACTCGCCGCTATCGACGCTCTGTTGGCGCGTACAGAGCCCGAACCTGCGTCAGCCGCCGCGTGGCCAAGCTCGCAAGCCATTCTTCACGCGCGAGCGCCATAATAATTGCGCCCCGCCAGCGGGATGGCGGGGCGCTCTACCTTCGCGAACACTCGATGTCACCGGACCGGGCCGGCGTCTCTCTAGCATGAGACGCGTCGGGCGTCGATTCCGCGTGCGCGCCACGCGAGGAGGGTGCCATCGCGAATGCTGTACGCGTCACGCTGTGGGAGCTGCTCGTCTGGGCGTACCGGACGCAGCGCGTCGCCGGCGACGAGCTGTCCGGGCTTTTCGAGGTCGAGGCGGAGCTGGCCGCGCCGTCCCGCGAGCCGCACGGCGCGACGTCCGACGGCACCGCGAAGCTGGCGCGGATCGGCGCCTATGGCGTGACGATCGACGGCGGCCGGTATGCGCACCTGGCCGACCGCGTGCCGCGTGACGCGGTCGCGGTCAACGAGACGATGGTGACGCTGTTCCGCCGCGACCCGACAACGCGGGCGCTGGTCGCGCGGGCGGCGCGGCGGGCCGAGCAGCCGGAGCCTAGCTTCGCCTCGCCGCTGCCGTGGCCGACACGATGCGAGAGCCGCGCCGACCAGGTCTATGTAAGCGACGCGTTGCGGGCCGCGGGGTGGCGCCGCGGCGACCCGAAGATCCTCATCCTCGACTGGCTCCGCGACCGGACGCCGCTCTATGCCACGGTGGTCGACCGCGTCGGCGGTCGCCGCGTCAAGCGCACGATCGAGCGCGGCTACCAGCTCGGGCCGCGCGGGCCGGTCTATGCCTCGCCGATCGACTGGCAGCCGCACCCGAGCTTCGTCGACTGGCTGAATGATGAATGCCGGCGCTTCGCCGCGGCGCTCGAGCGCCTCGCCGCGGCGCTCGCCGGCGACGTGCTCCAGGATCACGCCGTCGCCGGCCTCGGCCTCGCCTTCGACCCGGCGGCAATCCCGCCGCGGCTCTGGCCGGCGAGAGGCGAATGCCATTCGCGTCCGATGACCGTCGAGATCGGCGATGCCGCCGCAGATTCTGCATGGTCCGATGACGGCAAGCCGCTCGCCCGCACCCGCCACGCACGCGCGGCCACGCGGAAGCCATAGCGAACGTCGTTCGCGTCCCGGCGCCGAGCTGGGCGCGTGAGTTGGAACTCGCCCGCCCGGCTCGGCGCCGATCGGTCGACGCCAAATTCCTTACGAACGGTTTATTTCGCGCCAGTAATTTGACAAGCTACAGAGGCGAGAAACAGGTCCGCGCCGCGCCAATACTGCGCGCGGCATGGTCCCGACGTGGGCGCGTCTGGCCCTCGATAACGGAATATTGTCGTGGGCCAGACAACCACGCCATATAGGGTCAGAAATACGGCGGATGATCGTCGCGTGGTCTACTGCTCAGGGCACGAAACGGCCGCGCTGCGGGACGCTAAAATCTTCGGACGGCGCGAATACTAGATCAGCGACCTTGGCTGCAGCGCCGTCGCGCCAGGCCGGCGCCTACAGCAAAGCCATTTTGGCATCGTTCGCCTCAATCGCGACCGTACCCCAGCGGCAGCTCGACCGCCTCCAGCTCGTCGATCACGCCCTCCAGCGCTATGATGGCGTCCAGTTTCTCCGCGAGGGCACTCTCCTCCAAGGACGGCGGAAGGTTGTCGCGCCAGGCCTCGTATTCCGCGACCAGGTCGCGCAGCTCGCCCACGGCGTCGCTCCATCGTTTAGGCCGGCTGCGGCGGCCGACGCCCTTCCCGCGTGGAGCTGTCGGCTCGCCGGCGGCGCGCCGCGCGCGAAACGCCCGCTGGCGCTCGGCGTTGCTCTTTGCCACTCGCTCGTCCCCCGTTGGATGCAGCGTCGACGCTAGCCGGGGACGCGGCGCCCTGGCAACCGTTACGTAACGGCGCTCAATGACCGCCGCGCCCGCCCAGCGCGGAGCGCCGCGAACCGATGGGCGCCGCGAGCCATGCGCCCGCTGCAGGGGTAGGGGGTTTTCGTTCCCACCCCGCGCGGGCGCCGCAACCGCGGCCAGCGGCACCGGCAGATTCTTTTGCTAAGCTTTGATTTTCGGGAGGCGAAAAAGCGCCCAACGTCGGCTTGGAAGCCGCGGAAATCGCCGCCAAATCCGACCTTTGATTTTCCGCGCAGGACGGACGCCGCTCCGTCGACCTGTTAAGTCCTGTTAAGGTGCGCGACGGAGGCTCCGGCTCATGAAGTCCGACCCGGTCGCGATCCTCCTCTATGTCGCGTCGATCGCGGCCGAGCACGGGGATGCGCGCGCGGTCGCCTTCGCGGACTGGGTGGGCCAATACAACGCCAGCCCCGATGCGAGCTTCGACGATATCGCCGGCCTGGCGCCTCCGGCCGCCGACGATCGGGTGCGCCGGCGGGCGCGCCTCCGCGAGCGCAACGGCTTCCTGCAGCGCATCGCCGCCGGCCTCGCGGGCACGCTGAGCTGGTCGCGGCGGGCCGAGCTGGTCGAGCGCGCGATCACGGGCAGCCTGGCGGCCGAGTGGCGACGCTGCGGCTTCGGGAGGGTCCCTAGGCGGCGCACGCTCCGGCGCATCCTCGCCGGCGCCGATTATTGGCCATGTGGACTGTAAATGGCCAACCGCTCGCCGCACGATCCGCCGATGCCATGGAAGCGATGAGAATGTTGGGCACCCCCAAGAAAGCTCCCGACGCGCTGACCCCGCTGGCCGAGCATCCGGAATACCGGACTGCGGCGGCCGAGCTGCAGACCTTCATGGAACGCGCCAACGCCTCTGAACAGCGGATCAAGCGGGCGAAGGCGAGGCTGCGGCGCCAGGACTCGAAGCGTCCCGTCGCCGACCGCGCGAAAGACCTTGTCGAAGGCGGCGAAATCGTCTCGGGCGACCCCAATGACGAGATCATCGCGGCCCGCGACGAACTGGCCATCCTGTTGCCCGCCATCGGGCAAAAGACGGAGGCTCTGTTGGCGGCAAAGGGGCTCGCCAGCTACGAGGCTTGCCTGCGCTTTAAGCCGCAGGTCGATGACGCCTTGCGCCGGGCGCTCCAGGCGCTCCGCGATCTCCATGCCGCCTATGCCGTGATCTATGGCGTCTTCAATGAGCTGCGCGGCAAGGGATACGACGTGGCGCACCATGCGCTGCCGACGTTCCAGCCGCAGGCGACTTATGCGCTGGGCGATCCCGATCAGCCTGATACGGGGCAGGCATCGGTGTTCCGGGAATGGCTCATCAGGCAACGCATCATCGATGAGAGGATCAGATGAACGAGGAGCGCCTACGGACCTGGCGCGCCGAAATCGAGGCCGAGCTGGCGCTTGCGCGGGAGAAGCTGCGCTCCTGCGAATCGGATCTTGCAGCCGCCGTAGCCGAAGAGGAAAGGCGGCGCGAAGAGCGAGCGGAGCTGAGGCTTCTGGAGCAGAAGGCGACGCTCCTTGGCGCCCAACGGGCTGAGCCGATGGCGAGTGTGCTGAGGCGGAAATTCAACGAGGCGGTTCCCGGAACGGCCGCCCGCGCCGTCTCCAAGCAGCACGTCGAAAACGCGAAGTATGACGTGCGGGACCTCGAAGAGGCCCTGCGCCAGATCGACCGCGCGCTTGCCCTCCCCGAGCCGGAAGAGGCGCCGGTCGTGGCCGAGGCGCCGGCGCCGCAGGAGGACCCGGCGATCTCCTTTCCGCACGGCAGGAGGAAGGCGCTGCAGTCGGAGGCTGCGGAATGACGCTTCGCCGGTTCTGTTCAACGTCCGAGCTGCGCCGCTTCGGCCTCGCGGCCGGCCGGAGCGCCGAGACCGCCGTGTGCGCGATCGCCACCATGAACGCAGGGGCAAGCACCGACCGGAACGTTACCTTCAGGCTCTCGGACAACTCGGTCGCCCGGGATGGCTGCACCATCGCCACCTCGGGGTGGGACCTGGCCAATTACAGGAAGAACCCCGTCGTGCTCTTTTCGCACGACGCCGAGCAGCCGCCGGTCGGCCGCACGTCGCTCATCTACACTTCGGGCGATGCACTCTACGGCACCGTGACCTTCGCCGACGCGGAAACCTATCCCTTTGCCGACACGATCTTCCGGTTGGTGAAGGGCCTCTTTCTCAACGCGGTGTCGGTGGCGTGGCTGCCGATCGAGTGGAAATACTCGACCGACCGGAGCCGCCAGGGCGGGATCGACTTCCTAAAACAGGAGCTGCTCGAGATCTCGGTGGTGCCGATTCCGGCCGCGCCGGACGCGATTGCGACCGCACGCGCGGCGGGAATCGATATCTCCGGGATCGAGCGTTTTGGGCGAGAGCTGCTGGCAGGCGATCTCCAAGTGCAGCTTCCGGCCTCGGAAGAGGGCGCACTGCGGAGAGCATTCAGGGCGGCCGGCATCAGGGCGACGGCCGGGGGCCGGGATACGGGGCGAGCTGCGCGCGCCGCCGAGGCGGCGCGACTGAAGCAGGAGCACGAGCGGCAAGAGGCCGAACTGCAAAGGCGCGGCGCGGCGCGGGCCAGGACCGGCAACGACCCGGGGACTGCCGCGAGGAAAGCCGAGGCGGCGCGACTGAAGCAGGAGCATGAGGAGGCGGAGCGCAGGCGCGTCGCGAGCGAGGACGCCCGCGCGGGCCGCAGGCCGGGATGCTTCTGACCCGGCGCGAAGACGAGGCCGCCGGTTACGGTCACCTGTGGAAGGGAAAATGAGATGGAGACCACGACGCCCTTGCTCAATCCGAAGACCGAGGCCGCATTTGCCGCCGCGGTGCCGCAGGGCCTCACATTCGACGAGCTGCAGTCCCTCGACAACATGCTGATCGGCGACCGCAACATCGCGCGCCAGGCCGCGGCCAACGCGGGACGCCGTCGCGAACTGGCGCTGGTTCTCCGCGACGACGCAACCGTCGACCAGTGCGAAGCCGAGATCGCGCAGCACACGCGGGAGGAAGAGCGCGCGACGGCGCGACGGCGGCAGCTCACGGGACAATTCCATCGGTTTATCGCTGCCGGGCAACGCGACTCCTTGCGCCCCGGCCATCCCGTCTACCGCGAGCCGCTCTGATGACGGCGCCGGCGATCGGCGACACGGTCCGCCACGAAGGGACAGATTACATCGTCCGCGGCGTGCGCCAGGTCCTCGTCGACGGCCGCGTCGAAACCGACGTGCTCGTCGACGGCGACGTGGCGGTCCTGTGGCGAGCCCAGTTGCCGACCATCGGGAAGCCGATCGCCTTTCGCGGCACCCACCCGCTGGTGGTGAAGCAGCGGGCAGCGGGCCCGGGCCGGCACCTCGTGACCCTTCAGGGCGAGGTGTGGCTATCGACCGGCGGCGCGGTGCACCAGGTGCAAGAACAGGCCCATGATTAAGCACGGCCAGTACCCCAACCGGGCGAACGGCGTTCGCCTCCAGCGCCCTAGCCGGACGGCCGCGGCGCGGCCGAAAGCGGCCCACTCCGCCGCGGCGCCCGGACCAGTCGGCGGTGTCCGCGACAACACCGACCGCCGGCGGGGCGCTGCAAAGGGGGCGCCCGCGGCCGGCAACCCTAAAGAGGGAGACACCTGATGGGCGAAGCCAGTCTCACCGCCAAGATCGCCGTCGACGAGGGCGAGCTCCGGACCAAGCTAGCGCTGGCGCAGGCGCAGGCGCGCGAATTCTCGTCGGAGGTCCGCAAGCTCGCCGCCGAGATGAACGCTGCCGGCGACGCGGCGTCGGCCGAGCTGAAGGCCGGGCTCGGGCAGGCGGTGCAGGGCCTGACGGCGGCGCAGAAGGAGACCGCTTCGCTCCGACACGAGCTTGCCGAGCTGTCGGAGACAAGCCGCGGCGGCTTCTCCGCGATGCGGGAGAGCATCGAGGGCGCCGCCGCGCCGATCACCAGGCTGCGCGAGGATCTGGCCGGGCTCAGCGAGCTGTTCCTCGCCGGCTTCGGGATCGAGCGCGCCTTCGAGTCGTTCAAGACGCTCGCCGAGACGGGCGAGGATCTGGAGCACATCCACGAGGCGACCGGGATCAGCATCGAGGATTTGTCGGCGCTACGCCTGGCGTTGAAGGAGAACGGCGCCGACTGGGAATCTTTCGCGAAGGTGATCCCGCGCTTCGGCCAGGCGATGCAGGAAGCGGTCATCGAGCCGAACGGCAAGGCGGCGCAGGCCTTCGCCGCGCTCGGCATCCAGGTGCAGGATGCGCCGGGCCACTTCCGGCCGCTGCTGGAGGTCCTGATCGAGGCGGGGACGAAGCTGGACGGCTTCGCCGACGACACGAACCGCAACATCATCGAAGGCGATCTATTCGGCCAGAAGCTCACGACCAAGGTCACGCCCGCGCTGCTGGAGTTTGCCCGCGAGGGGATCGAGGAGGCCCGCCGCCGGTCGCAGCAGCTCGGGGTCGAATGGTCGGGCGCCGACGCCGAGGGCGCCCACGAGTTCGCGAAGGGCGTCGCCGATCTAGGCGCGGCGTTCGAGGGGCTGGAGAAGGCGATCGCCGACACCGGGCTGCTCGACGCGCTGACCAAGTTCACGACGTTCGTCGGCAGCGGCGTGCAGACGATCGGCTTTGCCTTCCGCACCGACGACATGGCCAAGGCGGCCTCGCTCGTCATGCAAATGGACCGATTGAAGGAAAACATCCAGGGCGACCTCGACCAGGGCGCCACCGCGCGGGCCGCCGGCGACCAGAAGCGGCTCGATGCGCTGAAGAGCGAGTTCGACGAGCTCGTCGCCAAGATCCGCGCTGCGCGCACGGCAGCCGGTGGCGAAGGAGAGCATCCGAAGCCCTCTGCGCCGGCGATCGACGGCGCCGGCACCGGGAAGAAGGATGCCTCGGCGTATCTGGCCGGGCTGCGGGCGGATCTGGCGAAGCAGCTCGACGACTGGAAGCTCCATGGCGCCCAGGCGCTTGCGTTCGAGGATGCCTATTGGGCCGCCATCCTGGCTAAAGCGAAGAAGGGCATCGACGACTATGCCGGCGTCCAGCAGGACGTCCAGGAGAAGCTCCGCGCCATCCACGAGCGCGAATACAGCGAGGGCGTGGCCGCCGCGCACAAGGGCGCCGAGGAGGCCAAGCGCGGGCTCGAGGAGCAGAAGCGGGCGCTCGACGAGTGGTGGCGCGATTACCGGTCCGGCATCAGGCTGCAGATCGCCGGCAACCCCGCCGGCGCCGCCGCGGCGCTGGAGGGCCAGCAGCAGGCCGCGAAGAGCGCCTTCGGCGCCGGCTCGCCGCAGTACAACGAGGCGACCGATCAAATCATCGAGGCGACCAACAAGCAGCTCGAGGCGCAGGAGCAGGCGCTCGCGACCTACCAGCGCGACTACGACGCCGGCGTGGAGGAGCAGCTCGCCGCCGCGCGCGGCAGTTTCGACCAGCAGAAGCAGCTCCTCGCCGGCTGGCTCGCCGAGGCGAAGCGCGTCTGGGGCGAAGGCTCGATCGAGTTCGACAAGGTGATGAAGAAGCAGGTCGAGGCGGCCAACGAGGCGGCTCAGAAGGAAGCCGAGGTGTGGAGGCAGGTCAACGACAAGATCGCCGACTCGTTCATATCGGGCCTTGAAGGCAAGCACGGCGGCCTCAAGAAGGCCATCGAGGACATGTTCAAGTCGGGGATCGAGGGCCTCGGCAAGAAGCTGGTCACCGGGCTGCTGGCCGACATCGAGGGCGCCACCGGCCTCAACAAGATCAATCTGTCGTCGCTCTTCGGCGAATCCGGCGGGGGCGGCCTTCTCAGCTCGCTCTTCGGCGGGAGCGCCACGGACGCGGCATCCGGCGCCACGCTTAACACGGCCGGGGTGACCCTCAACACGGCCGGCGCGGGGCTGACGGCAGCGGCCACGGCGCTCAGTGCCGCGGCGACGACGCTCGGTGCTGGTGGTGCTTTTGCCGGCGCCGATGTGGCCGGAAGTGCCGCTGGCGGCGGCGGCATATTTGGGGTGCTGGGCGACCTCCTACCGCTGCTCGCCTTCGCCGATGGCGGCGAGGCGCCCGGCGGCCGCCCCTACTTGGTCGGCGAGCGCGGGCCCGAGATCCGGATCAACCGCTCGCCCGGCACGATCCTGCCGAACTCGGTCCTGGCCGCCTTCGCTGGCGGCGGCTCGGCCACCTATGGCGGCCATACGATCACCCAGAACAACCATGTGACCGTCGGCGCTTCGCCCGATCTCGCCGGGACCCTGCGATCGCTGGGCCGCTCGCACCTACGCCAGGTCGCCCGCTCCATTGGCGCCCGACCGCGATGACGAGCGAGCGCCCGACGCCGCAGAGCGTGCAGCAACAGGTTGAGAACCTGTCGCGCACGCAGCTCGCGTTGCATGGGCTAGACGCCGCCGAGGTCGACGCCGCCTGGAAAGCCGTAGCCGGGCGTTTCCCTTGGCACATCGGTGTGGCGCCCAGCGTGCCGCTGCTACGCGAGAGCGACAGCCGCCGGCTCACGCCGTTCATCCGTGCATGTGCCCAGGCGATGGCGGACGGCTTTACGGAGACGCTCAGGCTCGCGCTCGCGCTGCAGGCCGAGGTCGCGATCGCCCAGCGCCGCCGCCCCGGCGTATAGGCGCGCTTCACCGTCCCGGGCGAGATCGCCCGGATCCTCGACGGCATACCGCCCGATTTCGAGATCGTCCGATGGGCGGCCAGGTTGCCGACGATGGCCATGATCGCGGGGCGGCAAAACCGACACCGTGTCGGTTTTGCCATGGGGAAGCCGCGCGGCCACGTGAGCCTGGTACACCACGCGCCGCGTTGACAGAGTGTCGCCCGAGGTCGATCCTGCGCCGCATGCAGGACGGCGCGGTCATCGATGAACGCCCGGGCGCCCACTTCAGGGCGGCGATCGTTGGCGGCGTTCCCGGACCGGGAGGGCGCCCGGTGGCGCAGCACCGCTATCCGCTGGGGATCGCCCCCGACCCGGAGGGCGGCTACATCGTGTCGCTGCTGGAGGACGTGCCCGACGTCGCCGGCATGACGTTCGAGGCGCGAGATTTCGAGCACGCGTTCGCCCGCGCGTTAGCGATCGCAGAGGACATGGCGGCGGCGAGCGGCCGTCTCGGCGAGGGCGTCCTCGTCTCGCTTTCGCCCCGCGCGACGCTCGCCGAAATCGGCATCGACGCCGACTAGCGCGGTGGGGCCATACACGCGCGAATTGCGCCGGCTGCTCGCCGGCGCGGGGTGGCGTTTCGTGCGCCAGGGCAAAGGCGATCACGAGATATGGAAAGGCCCGACCGGGAAGACGGTCGCAATCGACACGAGCACCACGAAGCGTCACCTCGCCAATGCGATCCTCAAGCAGGCGGGGCTGCCGAAGGCGTTCTAATGACGCCCTGGCGAACGGCGTTCGCGTGGCGAGGCGCGCCGCAGAGGTGCGAATGAACCGCCCGCCACTGTTATTCCGGTCTCTAAGTGCTTGATTGTAATGGTGCTGCCGGAGGGGATCGAACTCTCGACCTCTCCCTTACCAAGGGAGTGCTCTACCACTGAGCTACGGCAGCGAGCGGGGCGGGGAGGGGGCTCCCGCGAGCGGCGCGGACCATGCCATAGCGGCTCTGGCGGTGCAAGCAAGCGGTCCGCTGGGCAGGGGGGCGCCCCGACAGAGCCGAGTTGGGCGAAAGACCGTTCTTCGTGCCGGCGTGAAACCAAAAGTGACACGCTTTGCCGCGACTTTTTCTTCACCGAGACGGGGTTCGCGGCGGTAAAAGGTGAAGGCGAGGCTTCCTGGGAGCAGGGTCATGCTTAATCCTCGATTGGCTTTCGCTGCCGGCGGGCTGTTGATCGCGAGTGCAGCGATCGGCGCCACCGGCACCAACGTCCTCACGTATCACTACGATACCGAGCGGTCAGGCTGGCAGCCGCATGAACAGACACTGACGCCCGCGAACGTCGCGGGCGCGTCGTTCGGCGTGCTGCATACCGTCACGTTGGACGACCAGGTCGATGCTCAGCCCCTGCTGGTCACGAACCAGACGATCGCCGGGGGGGTCCACGACGTCGTCTATGTCGTGACCGAGAACAACAGCGTCTACGCGATCGATGCGGAATCCGGGCAGATCCTGCTGAGCCGGAATCTCTTCGCGCCAATGCCGCAGTCATCGCTCCCCGGGGGATGCAACAACAACGGCCCCAATGTCGGCATCGGGTCGACGCCGGTCATCGACCTCTCGGCGGGCGCGATGTACCTCATCAACGACAGTTTGCGCCCGGGCGGGCCGGCATTCCAGGTTCGCGAACTGTCCCTCTCGACGCTGCATGACATGGTGACGCCGGTCTTCGTCACGGCTTCGGGTCAGACCGGGGTCAGCGGCACCTACCGCTTCAACGCCGGATCGAGCCGACAGCGGGCGGCGCTGCTCGAGTCCCAAGGCACGATCTATGCCGGCTTCGCGTCGTACTGCGACACCAACGCCAACATATCGCGCGGCTGGCTGCTCGGGTGGCAGGCGGGCACGCTGCAGCCGCTGGCGCAAAACGACCTGCTCAACCGGCTTGGGCGGGTGGCCAGCCCCGATGATTTCTTCCTGACGTCGATCTGGATGTCAGGCTACGGGCCGGCCAGCAACGGAACCGGCAACGTCTTCTTCGTCACCGGCAACGCCGACTATAGCGGCACGACCTATAAGCCGACGGCGAATCTCGCCGAGAGCGTCGTCGAAGTGACGGCCGATCTGAGCCACGTCGCCAGCTACTTCACGCCGACGGACTCGGGCAACGACGTGGCGACCCTCGACCAGAACGACGAGGATTTCGGCTCGGGCGGTGCCATGCTGATCCCCCAGACCTCGACCACGCCGGCCCTTGTGGCCGCCGCGGGCAAGGCCGGCCAACTCTACCTCATGCAGCGGACATCGCTCGGCGGCTACAACCCGGGCGGCGCCAACGCGGTCGTGGGCGAGTACTATATCGGCGGCTGTTGGTGCGGTCCCTCTGCCTATACCGGGTCGGACAAGGTCCGGCGGATCGTCACCAGCGGCGGCAATGCCGTCGAGGTCTGGGATCTTCAGGCGAGTCCCAGCCTCGGCCTCGTCCAGCAATTCTCGACGAGCATCAACACAGGGCAGGATCCAGGGTTCTTCACCTCGGTCTCGTCGAACGGGACCGCCGCCGGCACGGCCGTGATCTGGGCGCTGTCGCGGCCGTTCGATGCGACCAACGCGATCTCGCTCTATGCGATCGACCCGTCGAACGGCAACATCATCTACTCGGGCACCGCGGGGAGCTGGCCCAACACCACGGGCAACGCCAATCTCGTGCCGGTCGTCGCGAATGGCCATGTCTATGTCGCGAGCTACAAATCGC
>Ga0209579_10001451_pt1 | contig 19562 bp, 24 predicted proteins | sample Coa_R1_2_FD_187152 | JGI IMG/M metagenome (GOLD analysis project Ga0209579, IMG submission 187152) | Surface soil microbial communities from Centralia Pennsylvania, which are recovering from an underground coalmine fire - Coalmine... | ecosystem: Environmental > Terrestrial > Soil >... | reverse complement strand
CGACCGTCGCCCAGGTGTCGACCATCGTGTTCTCGTCCACATAGGCGCCGACATTGACGAAGCACGGCATGAGCACCACGCCTTTGCCGATGTACGCCGAGCGCCGGATGATCGCGCCGGGTACGGCCCGGAATCCGGCCACGCGGAATTCCTTCTCGCTCCAGCCCTCGAACTTCGACGGAACCTTGTCCCACCAATGGGCGCCCGCCGGGCCGCCCGCGATGGCGTGCGCGGGATTGAAGCGGAACGACAGCAGCACCGCTTTCTTCAGCCACTGATGCACATGCCAATCGTTCGCCAATTTCTCGGCGACCCGAAACCGGCCGTTGTCGAGTCCGTCCAGCGCACGCTCGACGGCATGGCGTACATCTTTCGCTGCGCCGGGATCGAGCGTGTCGCGCCGCTCCCAGGCCTCGTCCACGATGCGCGAAAGCTCTTCCGTCATGGCCCGACCCTGATCTCCTCGAGAAAACCGCTCAGCTCCGCCGTCCGGTAATCGATGTGTTCGGGCCGCACCTCTGGTTGTTCCGGCCCTTGCCGCGACCATTGCAAATCATTGTGTACCAGGACCGTTGTGCAACCGAGTGCGCGCGCTGGAACCAGATTGCGCGGAATGTCGTCAAAGTACGCAGTTTGCAGAGGGGAGGCGTTCACGCCCGACAGAACAGCGCGATAGGATTTGGGATCGGGCTTGGGACAGAATCCTATGGTGCGAATATCCCAATGCTCTTCGAACAAATGGGACAGGGCAAGCCGATCAAGCACCCGCTGCGCGTGGTGGCGGCAACCGTTGGTAAAGATGAAGCGCCTGCCCGGCAGACTTGCGATCGCGGCGGCAAGACGGATGTCAGCCTCCAGGACCGACAGATCGACGTTGTGAACGAAGGCGAGATACTCCTCGGGATCCACGTCATGCATGCGCATCAGTCCGCCGAGCGTCGTTCCATGTTCACGATAGTAGGACTTCTGCATCCGGCGCGCCTCTTCACGATCCAGACCCAGGCAGTCCTGCACAAATAGGGTCATGCGCGCTTCGATCTGGGCGAAGACTCGACTGTCGGCCCGATAAAGCGTGTTGTCGAGATCGAACACCCACACGGTCACGTGCCGGAAATCCGGGGCTGAGAGTTGAGCGTTCGCGGGCTGCATTGCCTTGGCAACATGGTCAATGGCACAACGGGGCGCAAGCCCACCCGGATTCCGTTTGCCCACAGACCCCGTCCTCGTTGTGCGCAATCTGCGCAAGGCCTATCGCGACATGGTCGCGGTCGACGGCATCTCGTTTGCCGTTCCGCCGGGAGAGATTGTCGGATTGCTGGGTCCTAACGGTGCCGGAAAAACAACGACGGTGAACATGATTTTGGGGGTGCTCGAACCAGGCGAGGGAGCCATAACAATTGACGGAATCGATCTCTTAAAGCGGCGAAGCGCAGCGCTTTCCTGTACCAATTTTGCCGCCGTTTATGCGGCGCTGCCGGGCAACCTCACGGTCGAACAGAACCTTCGTGTTTTTGGAATGCTGTATAGCGTGCCGTCGCTTTCGGACCGGATCGACGCACTGGTGGAACAATTCGATCTGAAGCGGTTTCGCGGGACCCGCAGCGGCGTTCTTTCGTCGGGCGAACAAACACGCCTTTCGCTTGCGAAAGCATTGTTGAACCGCCCCAAGCTGCTGCTCCTTGACGAACCCACCGCTTCCATCGACCCGGCGATTGCACGGACGATTCGCGCGACCATCCGCTCGTTTGCCCAGGAAAATCAAAGCGCGGTCCTCTGGACAAGCCATAATATGTACGAGGTCGAGGAAGTCTGCCATCGCGTGTTTTTTCTTTCGCACGGCCGCATCCTCCTCGAAGGTGATCCCAGGCTTCTTCCCCGGGAGCACGGGGCTGCCAATCTCGAAGATTTGTTCGTGCAGGTTGCGAACGAGCAGCTGCACGACGGCATCGTGCGATGAACCCGCGCCGTCTTGCCGCTGTGGTCCTCAGGCAATTTTATCTCTACGCCGGAAGTCCGACCCGTCTCGTGCCTCTTTTTGCATGGGTCGCCGTCGACATCGCGCTATGGGGATTTATCACCCGCTACCTCAACAGCATCGCCTCGCCCGGTTTCAATTTCGTCCCGGCGCTATTGGGCGCCGTGCTTCTGTGGGATTTCCTGACGCGTGTCATGCAGGGTGTCTCCACGGCGTTTCTGGAAGACGTGTGGTCGCGCAATTTCCTGAACATATTTGCAACGCCGTTGCGCATGTCCGAATACATACTCGGACTGGTTGCCACGTCCATCGGCACGAGCCTGATCGGTCTTGCCACCATGCTCGGCCTGGCGACGCTGGCCTTCGGCCTCTCGTTCTTCGCCTACGGCGCGGCGATTGTACCGTTCCTGCTGGTGCTGTTTCTTTCGGGCATTGCGCTCGGCGTCGCCGGAACGGCGATGATGCTGAGGCTCGGTCCCGCCTCGGAATGGTTCATCTGGCCGCTGCCGGCGGTGCTTTCGCCATTCGTCGGTGTCTTTTATCCGATCACGACATTGCCGTCCTGGATGCAGGCAATTTCGCGCCTTCTGCCTCCATCGTACGTTTTCGAAGGTGTTCGCGCCATCGTGCGCGGCGCGTCGTGGAGTGCTTCCGGTCTCGCAATCGGCTTTGGTCTGTCGATTCTCTATATTGCGATGGCGGGATTGTTCTTCCGCCGCGTTTTCGGCGTCGCCGTGCGCACGGGCCTGCTCGCGCGCTACAGCGCGGAAAGCACGACGTGAGAAGAGCGCGCCGCTTATGACGCAGGGACGGGCACGCGAAGACGCGGAGTTCGTTCTTCTTCTTGTCTTCGGCACGCACCAGGTCCTGGTGCATTTGCGCCCCCGACTTGGCGGTTCTTTTTCCCCGCGCCTCCGCATCTCCGCGTGAATTTTTTTGAGACACCCCAACGCAAAAGGAGGAAAAACTACTTCGACGCGCGCAACTGTACGAACTTCGGCGCGGGCGGGAGTAGGCCGGCGTTGCCGATATGGGCCACGTAGCCGCTGAGGCCGTCCGTCTCCGTTTCGGCAAACCCCATCAGGCTGCGCTGCTGTCCGGAACATTTCGCGCCGGCCGACAGCTCGTACGATCCGTGCTCTGTGCAGAAAGTCGTGGGTCCGCTGGCGAGGTTGGGATTGCCGACCTTCGTCGCGTGCACATACACGGCCTTGGTGTTCAGCGGTCTGGTCAGGACTCTGGCGCAGGCGCCAGCCGGAACATCCCACCACCCGCGCGAGGCGTTGCCGCGACTCAAACGCAGGCCGATGGCCGCCCAGATTTCCCCCTGCCCGTCGTTGCACACCGTGTAGCCCGACGGCGCGGAGGATTTCAGCGCTTCGGTCTCAAGCGCGTCCAGGAGATCGTTGTCTCCGGGGGTCGCCGGCAACCGCATGCGGCTGCGGAAATCCGTGAGGGCCCGGGCGACGCCGAGGGGCGTTGTTACGAGCTTGTATCCGATGTCACCGAGCAGACGCGTGATGGCTGCGGCTCTCGCAGAAGCTGGTGTGGCGAAATGCGTCGCTTCCGTCAGCGTTGTCGACCAGGACGCTTTGTGTCCGGTGGCAACCGAGGCGAAGGGAACAAGAAACGCGTCGTCGGAGGCGCAACGCGCTGAGCCGACAGGCACGTCGATCGCGAAGTTCGTCTCTTTCGCGCACAGACGTATGCGTCCGCCCCAGGCACGCGCCGGCCCCGAATGCGCACGCGAGCTGCGCGCGTAGAGAAAATACGTGGGCTGGTTGAGCGAGCCTTGCAGGGCTGTCCCACATTCGCCCGGCCGCACACGCGTCCAGCCGCGGGTCAGCATCTGAACGCCCGCCTCGTAGCCGACTGCCGCGTAAAGAACGAAGCTCGTCTGGTTGCAAACGCGAAAATCGGCGGCGGCCGGACTGGCGTACAAAAGCGCGCCGGTCAACAACCCCGCTATCGCGAAAGCGAGGCGGTTCATTCGCGCGTGATCATCGTCCCCGCGCCGGGCTCGGTGAAAAGTTCGAGCAGCAGCACATGTGGAATGCGGCCGTCGAGGATGACCGCTGCGCGCACGCCGGCTTCGACCGCTTCGATCGCGGTTTCGATCTTGGGGATCATGCCGCCAGAAATTGTTCCCTCTGCGATAAGCTCCTGCGCTTCGGCAATGGTGAGGCGCGGAATGAGTTTCCCGTCGCGATCCAGCACGCCCTCGACGTCGGTCAGCAGAAGAAGACGCGAGGCCTTCATCGCTCCGGCAACGGCGCCCGACACGGTATCGGCATTGATGTTGTACGTCTCGCCCTTGCTGCCGATCCCGATCGGCGCAATGACGGGAATGAGATCGGAACTGATGATCGTGCGCAGCACCTCGGGATTGATCTTGTCTGGTTCGCCGACAAATCCGAGGTCGACCGGCTTCATCTCGAGCGAAGCGGGATCGAGTTTCAGCCGCTCGAGCTTGCGCGCGATGACGAGGTTGCCGTCCTTGCCCGAAAGACCGACGGCCCGGCCGCCTGCGGCGTTGATGCCGCTTACGATCTGTTTGTTGATGGCGCCGGTGAGGACCATCTCGACGATTTCGATGGCGGCGCCGTCCGTCACGCGCAGTCCGTCGACAAAGGATGACGGGATGGAAAGCTTGGCAAGCATCGAACCGATCTGGGGACCGCCGCCATGCACGACGACCGGATCGATGCCGGTCTGCTTCATCAGCACGATGTCTTGCGCGAAATGTTCGGAAACACCGCTTTCCATGGCGTGTCCGCCATATTTGATGACGACGGTTTCGCCGTCGTAGCGGAGGATATAGGGAAGGGCCTCGACGAGAACGCGCGCGGTCGATCGCCACCGCGCCATGACGCGCAGGTTACGATCCGGGCCGACTTCGTCCTGCAGCGCCATCCGTGGATTTCCAGCCGATTCCGTTGCTTATACCTTATTGCACCAAGCCTCGGCCAGCGCGGCAATCTGGTCCTTCAGCGGTTCGAGGCCGCTCGACAAGCGAGCGGAAGTTGCGAAAAGTTGCGGATACGCCGCGGCGTGCTTCGCCAGCTCTGCCTGTGTCAGCGATTGGACATCTGACAATTCCGCGGCGGACAGTCCGTCGGCTTTGGTGAGCACGCCCGCGTAAGAGACGGCCGCCTCGTCGAGCAACCGCATCACGTCGCGGTCGGGAGGCATCACGCCGCGGCGCGCATCGAGAAGAAGCAGCGTGCGGGAGAGATTTGGCCGGCCGCGCAGATAGGCGAAAATCAGTTTCTGCCAGTCGGCAGTGAGGGATTTCGATGCGCGCGCATAGCCGTAACCGGGCAAATCCACCAGCACGCAGGTATCGCGCAGCCGGAAGAAATTGATCTGTTTCGTGGCGCCGGGCGTGTGGGAGACCCGCGCGAGCGTGCGCCGGCCGGTGAGCGCATTGATCAGGCTCGACTTGCCGACGTTGGAGCGTCCTACAAAGGCGATTTCGGGCAGTGTGGGCTTCGGCAAGGCTTCGATGCTCGCCGCACCCGCGACGAACTCGCACGCGCCTGCAAAAAGCTTCCGCCCGTCCATCATATGCCTGTGTACCACTTCTCCGCCTGTGCTGCTTCGGCGTCCACTAAAACCGCCAAGACGCCAAGGCGCCAAGGAATTGAAAATTCACCACCAAGAGGGCGTGCAAGGAGGCAATGAAATGCGCGCCGCAGGCCCGCGATAACCCGCGCTCCGCGCTGGAGTGTCGATGATTTTCGGTTGCCTTGGCGTCTTGGCGTCTTGGCGGCTAACTCAGGAACGCAGGCGTCAGGCGTTGCCGGCCGGTTCGGTCTCGCCGCCGCGGTCGACGCGCTCGCTGATGCGGGCAGATTTGCCGCGGCGTCCGCGCAGGTAGTAAAGCTTCGCGCGGCGGACCCTGCCCTTGCGTACAACCTGAACCGAATCGACGAGCGGGCTGTACACCGGAAATACACGCTCCACGCCTTCGCCGTAGGAGAGTTTCCTCACCGTAAAGCTTTCGTTCAGTCCTTCTCCGGAGCGGCCGATGCAAACGCCCTCGAACGCCTGCAGGCGCTCGCGCGTCTTCATCTGCTTGGATTTCTCGTCAAAGGTCGCGTCGACGACCTTGACGTTCACCTTGACTGTGTCGCCGGGCCGGAATTCGGGCAGCGCCTTCTTGCCGCGCAAAGCGGTCATCTGCTCGGCCTCGAGCTGTTTCAGGAGGTTCATGTCCGTCTCCATTCCTTGCGCGGAAGGGGGGCCCTATAGCCTAGCCGCGCGACCTTTCATAGAGGGCCCAGAGGTCCGGCCGGCGCTCTTTTGTCAGGATTTCCGCCTGTTCACGCCGCCAACGGGCGATTTCGCCATGGTGACCGGACGAAAGGACGTCCGGGATGGGCCGGCCTTCGAATATCGCGGGGCGGGTATATTGCGGATATTCCAGCAACCCGTGGGCAAAGCTCTCATCTTCCGGGGATTCTTCGTTGCCGAGAACGCCCGGAAGCAGACGCACGCAGGCCTCGATCAGCGCCATCGCGGAGATCTCCCCGCCGGCGAGGACGAAATCCCCGACGGACACTTCCTCAAGGTCCCTCGCATCGATCACTCGCTGATCCAGGCCCTCAAATCGGCCGCAAACGAGCACCACGCCGGACCCTTCGCTCAAGCGCCGGACGCGGTTCTGGTCGAGCGGCTTTCCGCGCGGCGAGAGATAGATCGCCGGACGGTGATCGTTTTCGCGGCGCGCAGCATCGACCGCGGCTGCGGCTACATCGGCGCGCATCACCATGCCCGGGCCGCCACCCGCGGGCGTGTCGTCCACCGCACGGTGTTTTCCAATCCCGTGCGTGCGAATATCCTGTACGTCAAGCGACCAGGCGCCCTTTGCGCGTGCCTGTCCGGCAAGCGAAACACCAAGCGGTCCGGGAAACATCTCCGGGAACAACGTGAGCACGGTCGCCTTCCAACCCATGTACCTCACCGTGAGCCTGCCGAAGGGGTGAGGTCCTCATGCTTCGACAGGCTCAGCATGAGGAAAAGGATTGCGCTATTCGACGCCAAGCTGCTCGCGCGCCTCGACATCGTCCGGTTCGGCAACCATCACGCTTCCATTCGCAAAATCGACGTTCGGCACGAAATCGCGTGTGAACGGCAAGAGAAGAGTACCGCCGCCGAGGCGTTCGATTTCAATCACATCGCCTGCGCCGAAATTGTGAACGGCGCGGATCTCACCAAGGAGCCGTCCATCACCGGCCTGCGCCCGCAGGCCGATCAGGTCGGCGTGATAAAATTCGTCGGTTGATGTCGGCGGCAATACGGCGCGTGCGACGAGCAGTCTTGCGTTCACCAGACGCTCCGCGGAATCGCGATCCTCGACTCCCCTGAAGCGAATGATTGCGCCGTCGCTCCTGCTTACGCGAAGGGCCACTATTTCGAGTTTTCGTCCTTCCGCGGTGTGCAAGGCACCGTAACTGCCGAGCCGCTCAGGCGCTTCGGTGAAGGTCTTTACCCGCACCTCTCCTTTCAGCCCTTGTACGCCGGTGACAACGCCAAGAAGAACGTCCGCCGCCACTTCGCGCCCCGCGCGTGCTTACGATTGCGGTGCTGCCGCCGCGGCCGCAGCCCGTTCCTGTGCCTTCTTCTTCGGCTTCGACTTCTGCGGATTCTGTTTCGTGAGCGGCTTTACCAGGCCCGCATCCGACAGGAAGCGATGCACGCGATCGCTCGCGACGGCGCCCTTGGCGACCCAGGCCTTCGCCTTTTCGAGATCGAGCTTCAGCCGGTCGGCGTGATCGCGCGGCAAAATCGGATTGTAGTAGCCGATCTTTTCGATGAAGCGCCCGTCGCGGGGCGAATGGGAATCGGCAATGACAATGGCGTAATGCGGGCGCTTCTTCGTGCCCCCGCGCGACAGACGAATTTTCAGTGACATTTCATTTTCCTCTGGTTGTACGGTTTAATCCGGTTTGAAAAAAGGCTTGGCGCAGAGCTCGCGGAGGATGCGCAAAAGAACGACTCACCACCAAGGACACGAAGCGGCGAAGAGTTATCGAGCGCCAGAGGCGCGCAATTTTCCTTGGTGCTTCTTTGTGGTTCACCCATTTTCCCGCGACCGCTGCGCATCCCCTGCGCCAAGCCTTCCTTTTTCATGCAACTAATGACGGCTGCCGGGCGCGAAGCCCGGCGGAAGCTGGGGCATGCCGCCGAAGGCGCGCGCGCCGAGCTTGCCGACGCGCTTCATCATGTCCGACATCTGGCGATGCATCTTGACGAGCTTGTTGACGTCGGAAACTTCAACGCCGGCGCCGGCGGCGATGCGTTTGCGCCGCGAACCGTTCAGGATGTCGGGCTTTGCCCGCTCCTGCTTCGTCATCGAATGGATGATTGCTTCCTGTCTTTTCAGGATGCCGTCGTCGATTCCGGCCGCCGCTAGCTGGTCCTTCATCTTGCCGACGCCCGGCAGCATGCCGAGCAGTCCCTGCATGCCGCCCATCCTGCGCATCTGGCGGAGCTGATCGGCGAGATCGTTCATGTCGAACTCGCCCTTCTTCATCTTGCGGGCGAGCTTCTCGGCTTTTTCGCGGTCGATCGTTTCGGCCGCCTTTTCGACGAGAGTCACGACATCGCCCATGTCGAGCAGCCGCGCGGCCACGCGATCGGGATGGAAGGCTTCGAGCGCGTCGAGCTTTTCGCCCACGCCGAGGAATTTGATCGGCGCTCCCGTCACTGCGCGCATCGAAAGCGCGGCGCCGCCGCGCGCATCGCCGTCGGCGCGCGTCAGGATGATGCCGCTGACGCGAACGCGCTCGTTGAAGGACCTGGCGATGTTCACGGCATCCTGGCCGGTGAGACTGTCGGCGACGAGCAACGTCTCGTGCGGTTTTACGGCATCTCGGATCTGCGCGACTTCCTGCATCAGCGCTTCGTCGATGTGCTGGCGGCCCGCCGTGTCGAGAATGAGCGCGTCGTACGCGCCGACACGCGCCGAGGCGAGCGCACGCCGCGCGATGTCGAGCGGAAGCTGGTTCTGAAGAATGGGAAGAGTCGCGACGCCCGCCTGTTCTCCGAGAATCCTGAGCTGTTCCATGGCTGCGGGACGGCGCACGTCGAGCGAAGCCATCAGCACGCGCTTCTTTTCGCGGTTCTGCAGCATGAGCGCGAGCTTGGCGGAGGTTGTGGTTTTGCCCGAACCCTGCAGCCCGACCATCAGGATCGGCGCCGGCGGGCTGCCGAGATCAAGACTCTCGTTCTGCGCGCCCAGTGTTTCGACCAAGACGTCGTGAACGATCTTGATCACCATCTGCGCTGGCGTGACGGATCTGAGGACCGACTCGCCCAGCGCCCGCGGACGCACCTTGTCGATGAACTCTTTGACCACGGGAAGCGATACGTCGGCATCAAGCAGTGCCGCGCGAACTTCTTCCATCGCCGCTTCGACGTCGCTCTCGCCGAGCGCGCCGCGGCCCTTCATCTTGTCGAATACGCCGCCGAGGCGGTCTTGCAATGAGTCGAACATCGTTTCCCAAACGCAGAACGCCCCAGGGGGCGCAACCGCGCTGCCTGGGGGCGATCCCGGGCCGCGCCCGGGACCGGAAGGCGCCTTGCCTTACCGGAACGCCCGGGATGTAAGCGCTGGCGGAGGTGGTGTCAAACGCGCCGGCGCCCTTAGGTGGGCGCTCGTGGACGGTCAAAAGGCGGCCAGAGGCGAGGCGCAGCACACCATCGTTCTCATCACGAATTTACTGCGTCCTATCGCGGGGAATGGGCCTTGACCTTGCCTTTTGTCCCGTAGAGCGGTACACAGGGACAATACTTTCGAGTGCGCTCCATGATCGTCAATTTTCGCGACGAGTGGCTGCGTGCCTTCTTCGTCGAGGATGTGCGCTCTCGCCGTATTCCGGCAAATCTGGAGAACCGACTCTTTCGCAAGCTTCAGATGATCGATGACGCAACTGCCGACCGCGACCTGCGAGTACCACCAAGCAATCACTTCGAGAAATTGCGTGGAAACCTTGCCGGTCTTCATTCCATTCGCGTCAATGATCAATGGCGGCTCGTTTTCCGCTAGAACGGCACGACTGGTGAAGCAGAACATTTGTACCTGGACGATCACAGCTATCGATGAGGTTTCCCGATGTTGATGACGAAACGCAGGCCGGCGAGTGTGGGGGAAATTCTGGGTGAAGAATTCATGGAGCCCATGGGGCTCACCCAGGGAGCGTTGGCAGAGGCCATGGGTGTTCCCCGCAAGCACGTAAATGAATTGTGCAACGGTCGCCGCGCCGTGACTGCGGCCACGGCTTTGATCCTGGCCCGCGTTTTCGACAATAGCCCGGAGTTTTGGCTGAACGTCCAGAGACGGGGTGATCTCTGGGACGCAATGAACAGCCCACGTCAACGCGAGCGCATCGAGCGCGCAAAGCGACTGCGTGCCGCCTGAGACCGGATTGGGCGTTCGCGTGGGTTAAGGCGTTCGGAGGAAGTCGCGGTAGTCGCGTGCGCTGTCGATGGATCACGGCGTCTGCCGCAGGCCGATCTGCGGCGTTCCGTCCGCGAGACCTCAACCCTGACGTCCGAAGTCGCTGATCTCACCCCTCCTTTGCAGCCTCGCAATCGAAAAGTCCGTGGGAAAGCCCCACCCGGATGCCGTTTAGTCGGTATCGCTTGTTCCTAGGGGCTCCAGCGGCTATGTCTCGCGCCGCTTTCAACAAGTTCCCTCGATGCGTCACCTGCGTTTTCTGCCCGACAACACCAACATCGACTTCGTCGGCTGGCGTTACTACGCGTTCGCCGCCGACGGCATTCTGGTGCTGATCGCAATCCTCTCGATTGCGTTGCAAGGCTTCAATCTCGGAATCGATTTTGTGGGTGGCGTGCTGGTCGAGGCGAAATCCGTCCACGCCATCGACATCGGCAAGGTTCGTGGCCAGGTGAACCAGATCGGCTTCAAGCAGTCGCAGCTGCAATTTGTCGGCGGCGGCGAATGCGACAAGCCGGCAAATTCCTGCGTGCTGATCCGCGTTCAACCCGACGCGGCCCACCCCGGACAGACGGCGGTCGATGCGATCAAGGGAAAACTCGGCCAGGGCTACAGCTTCCGCCGCGCCGAAGTCGTAGGGCCGAAAGTCAGCCAGGAACTGTTTTCCGACGGCGTGAAGGCGACGATTCTCGCCATCATTCTGATTTCGATCTATGTCGCCGTCCGGTTCGAATGGCAGTACGGCGTCGGCGCCCTCATCGCGACCGGGCATGACGTGTTCGTGACGGCCGGACTGTACGCCGTCACCCAGATGGAGTTTTCCCTGAATTCAGTCGCGGCGCTGTTGCTCCTTGCCGGCTATTCGATCAACGACACCGTGGTTGTCTTCGATCGCATTCGCGAGAACCGTCGCAAATACAAGCGCATGGGTTTGAAGGAATTGATCAACCTTTCGACCAATCAGATTGCGACGCGCACGACGCTGGTTTCTGCGGCGACGGCGCTCACCATGGTGCCGCTCCTGTTCTTTGGCGGGCCAGAGCTGTTCGGATTCAGCGCGGCCATTTTGTTCGGTATCCTCGTTGGCACCTTCTCATCGACCTATGTGGCAGCGGCCCTTCTTCTCTACCTGCCGCCGCTGGCCGGCTCACGCGAGGAAACCGCAGTTGTTACGCAATGATCAGAACGGATTGAGCGACTGCTCGCGAGTGTAGGTGAGATAGCCCGCGTTGACGCCGGCCCTGAGACCGACACCAGTCCGCATCGGCGCGAGCGTAATTCCGTTCGCCCGCTGGTAGTTCACGCCGATGCCGGCGATGAAATAATAGCTTCCTTCCACGCCTGGAAATTTCTGGAACAGCCGCTCGGGCCGACGCAGATTGTAAACCAGCGTAAAATTTTTCGAGGCGTTGGCACCGATATCGAAGCCGACCGACGGACCCTGCCAGTATACTTTCAGCGGCGTGCGGCCTTTCTGGATCAGCCAGCCCGAGCCGTAGCGCAGACCGACAACCACGGCTCCAGACCCTTCGTCGCCCTTGATGTAGGCGTCCGGAAGTCCCTGTTCGGCAAACACCCGCTCCACCGCCTTCGCCACCGCAGCCGTGGTGGTGCCGAAGAAGTCCGAAGCGGCATTGACGATTTCGTTTTGCGTAAAGGTGTCATCGCCCTCGGCTCCTGCCGGCGCCGCCGACATGATAAGTCCCGCCGCAAAAGCGACGACAGGCAGCAAACGCAACAGGTTCATGTGAGCCTCCCAAAACGGACGAACGTTTACCCTGCAAAGGGTGCGGACGTGGTCTGCACCGATTCGCAAATGGAGCCGAAATTGGTGACCGAAAGAGGGCAGAATGCGCGTCAATGGGGCCCCGGATAAGGCAAACGGCCTCAGCGGCTGGGGGTGGTTCGCGGTCGTTGCGCTCGTGGCGCTGCTTGTCGGCGCCCTGTGCTATTGCGTTTTTGCCTGGCAGCAGGTGCCGGGTGTCGGCATTCCGCCGATAGGGTGGATTTTTCTTGTCCTCGGCGTGGTCTTCACCACCGTGGTGGGCGGCGGTCTGATGTTTCTGCTCTTCTATTCCAGCCGCAAAGGGAAAGATTTTTAAAGCGCTAGGTGCGCCCGCGGGCGACGAAGAACGGATTGGCGAATTTCTCTTCGGCTTTCCCATACACGAACGGGCGCCCGTCGATCGTAACAACGCTTCCGCCAGCCGCGACAAGGACGCCGTGCCCCGCGGCCGTATCCCATTCCATCGTACGGCCAAGGCGCGGATAGATGTCCGCCTCTCCGGCGGCGACGAGGCAGAACTTCAACGACGAACCGGCGCTGACAAATTCCCTGACCGGAAATCGCGCCAGATACTCGTCGGTACTTGCATCGCGATGCGATCGGCTCGCGACGGCGACAATTCCGTCCGCAGGAGCCGATCTGGCGGAGATCGGGCGCAGTTTTCCGAAATCGGGATCCGTATCCGGCTCAATCTGCAACTCGAACGCGCCGGATGCCGCATCGCCAAGAAACAGGCGCCCCATCGCCGGCGCGAATACGACTCCCCGAATCGGCCGCCCGTCGGCAATCTCGCCGATATTGACGGTGAACTCGCCGTTGCGATTGAGAAATTCCTTTGTGCCGTCGAGCGGGTCGACGAGAAAAAATCGCCTGCCGATCTCGTGGAATTTTCCGGACGACACTTCCTCCTCGGCGATCACCGGCATATCAGGTGCGCGGGCACGCAAGCGATCCAGTATGTACGCCTCGGCTTCCTCATCGGCGTTGGTTACGGGTGAACGGTCTTCCTTGTTCCGCGCCGCGATTTCCGTGTTGGCGTAATGGCGAAGAATGATGTCGCCCGCCCGCAATGCGATGCGGGCAATTTCAATGATATCGGGGCTGGGACCGGTTCGCGTTGCGTCTGTCATCATTAAGCGTTCCTTAAGCGAAGTTGCCGATGGTCAGAAATTGGAAACCGCGAGCAAACGGATAAGCTGGTCGCCGATGAACGATCTCGAGTTTGCAGCCCTGCTGGTTTCGCGCGTGTGCCACGACCTTGTCAGTCCTGTTGGGGCCGTGGTCAATGGGCTCGAGCTGCTCGAGGAGGAACGCGACACGGCATTGCGTGCCGACGCGCTGAAGCTAGTGGCTTCGAGCGCAGCCCTCGCCGCAGCCCGCCTGCAATTTGCCCGGATTGCTTTCGGGGCGGCGGGTTCTTCCGGTGCCGAACTGGATCTGACCGAAGTAGGACGGATGGTCGACGGGTTCCTGTCCGGCGGCAAGGTTCAGCTTCAATGGAGCGCTGCGCCGGTGAACTGGCCCAAGGACTGGGCCAAACTGCTAATGAACTGCGTCATTATCGCAGCCGACACACTGTCACGCGGCGGCAATGTTTCCGTGAAGACCTCGGCCGGTGGCGCTGCTCCCGGTTTTCTGATCACCGCCACCGGGCAAACTCCGCGGCTGAATGACGAGGTGACACGTGTGCTCGGCGGGGAGCCGGCTACACCCTCCGACGGACGAAGCATTCAGTCCTACTTGACGTACAGGCTGGCAAAGATCCTGCACACCGAGCTTTCACTGCACGCCGGCGAAGGTACGATTACCCTCGCAGCAGGCGAAATGGTTTCCCCGGGCGATATCCGGTAAGCGGGCATTTACCGCACCGGCCTTACCTTTTCTTCGGGATTTCCGAAGGTATCGGGATGTACGCGGACCTTGCCGAATTGGTGCGACGCCGTTCCGGAATCAAGCTCGCGCTGGACAATCCCGAACTGATCGATGACAAGCTCGCGCCGGTGGCGCGTCTGTTCGGCTTTCGCGACCTCCGGGGATTGCTCGAGGAAATGGCGCATCCACCCGAGGAACTCGCGCAGGCGGTTACGGAAGCGATGACGACGCGCGATACGGCGTTTTTTCGCGACGCGGCCGCATTCGATTGCTTCGAACACACGATTCTCCCCGCGCTTCTCCGGGCGCGCGCCGGCGTGAAGCGCTTGCGCATATGGTGTTCGGGCGTATCGACGGGACAGGAAGCCTATTCGGTTGCCATGATCATCGACCGTTTCCGGCTGGTCGGCGCAGGATGGAAGATCGAGATGCTCGCGACAGACCTGAGCTTCGATGCCATCGCGCGCGCACGGCGCGGGTCGTACACGAACTTCGAAGTGGAGCGTGGTCTCACTTCGAGCCTGCTGTCGGCCTATTTCACCTCGGAGGAATCAGGCTGGCGCGTCGCCGACCGTCTTCGCCGGATGGTGAGTTTCCGAACCTTCAATCTGCTCGATGACTTCGGCTGGCTCGGCGAACTCGATGCCATCTTCTGCCGCAACGTACTTCTCTATCTTGAGGCCGGAGCGAGGGCGGCTGCCATGCAGAAGCTTGTTCGCGCGCTCGCATCCGATGGCTATCTTCTTCTCGGACCGCAGGACGCGGCGTTCGATTTCGGGTTGTCCCTGACGCCTTTGCCGCACGAGCGCGGCATCTTTTCCAGGTCCGGCGCTTCGGATCGCGCGCTGACGCGCAAGCTGGCCTAAACCCGGGAATTGCGGACCTTGCCTCTCGCTTTCGTGGCGATTTCCCTCAGCTTGCCGGTTTGTCGATTCGAGAGCGTCGCCCCCGGCGCGCCCTTTTGCGGGTCGCCAAAGGCGCGGCCATAGACTTCGATCCGCTCCTCGACCGACCCGAGAAATTCGGTTTCCCACGCCGACAGGTCGGCGCCTTTCTCGCTTGCAAGGTCGCGCGCTTTTCTGAGCGCGCGCAGGGCGGCGCGTTTTGAGCGCGCGCGCTGCCGCTCCCGCACTTCGTCCTTGGATTTGTTCTTGCGCTGAAAACCCATTCAATGCGCCAGATGCGGGTCGCGCTCGCCCGCTTTCACGGCGACAGGAATGTTGTCCACCGCAATGGGGCAGGTGAAGAATGCCGAGCGCGCGCAGTTTGGATTGTACGCCTGGTTGAAATCGATCGTGACGACCGACGGGGGAAATGCGCCGAAATCGCCTACGTCGACGTAGCGGCCGGACCCATAGGCGCCCCTGCCGGTCAAGTCATCCGTGAAGAAGGCCGAAAAGTCCTGGATATTCTTCGGATTGTTTTCCCCGGCGTACATCGGCAACGTCACGCTCTTTCCGGCCAGAGAGAATTCCGCCTCGCCGACGCGGTAAAACTGCTTGTTGGTGCCACGCGACGTGCGGAAGACATGTGGCGGCCGTCCCGGATCGGGCTTGAAATGCGCTGTGACCCGGAATGCGGCGTCGTAGGGATAATAGGAGACGCCCTTGAACGTGAGCGCAGCAGGATGCTTCTGGTTGAACACGAAAATGCGCCAGCCCTGCACGCCGGCGTCGACCTGGGTAGGTTGTCCCTCGACGTCAACGTCCTGATCGACGGGAACGCTTTTCGTTATTGTCGCGGGATCGAGAGCAGCGCCATTTTTGGTCACCGTCAGCTTTCGCTGGCGAAGCGAGATCGTGAGCGCACCCTGCGCGTCCGGTTTGTTCGTCCAGCGATAGCTGTCCGGCGCGCCCTTGCGGCCGACCAGCACCGCTGTGTCGCCTTCGCGTAGATAGGCGGCGTCCTGAATCTTGAGCATCGCGTGAGGCGTCTGCGCGTAGGCTTTGTTCTCGTCGGCAATGCCGGACTTCCAGGCGGCCTCGGGCGTTGGTGCAGCTGCGATCAGGAGAAGGCCGGTTGCGGCGACGGCAACGGCGGCGATGGCGCGCATGCGAATGGCATTCCCCTGAAGAACCCGCCGGGACAGTAAACCGTGTCCGCCGAATCGCAAGGTCCGCCAATCGGCGATCTTGTTGCGCCGCAATTGCTTTGAGGCGTTAATAATCGGGATGAACCAAACGCGCGAACCACCGTGGATATTCCGCACCTATGCGGGACATTCGAGTGCCGTCGCCTCGAACGCACTCTACCGGCGCAATCTGACCAAGGGCCAAACCGGTCTTTCCATCGCCTTCGATCTGCCCACGCAGACCGGCTATGACAGCGATCATCCGATGGCGAAAGGCGAAGTCGGGAAGGTCGGTGTTCCCGTCAATCACCTGGGCGACATGCGTGCTCTTTTCGACGGCCTCCCGCTCGAACGCATGAACACCTCGATGACAATCAACGCACCGGCTGCGTGGCTGCTGGCGCTTTATGTGGCTCTGGCGGACGAACAGCACGCACCGCGACAGTCGCTGCGAGGGACAACGCAGAACGACATCATCAAGGAATATCTCGCGCGCGGAACGTACATTTTTCCGCCTCGCCCGGCGTTGCGCCTGACCACGGATGTGATCGCGTTCACCACGGCGGAGATGCCAAAGTGGAATCCGGTCAATCTGTGCTCCTATCACCTGCAGGAAGCCGGCGCTGAGCCCGCGGAAGAGGCGGCGTTCGCCCTCGCGGCCGCGATCGAAGTGCTCGACACGTGTCGCAGGGACGGAGCGGTTCGTCCCGGCGAATTTGCAAATGCGGTCGGGCGGATCAGTTTTTTCGTGAATTCCGGCACCCGCTTCGTCACGGAAATCTGCAAATTGCGCGCGATGGCCCGCGTTTGGGACGAGATCGCACGCGAACGCTATGGCGTGGAGGATCCAAAACTGCGGCTGTTCCGCTACGGCGTGCAGGTGAATTCGCTTTCGCTAACCGAGCAGCAGCCGGAGAACAATGTCTATCGCATTCTTTTCGGCATGCTGGGCGTCACCTTGTCGAAGAATGCGCGCGCCCGCGCCGTACAGCTTCCTGCCTGGAACGAGGCTCTGGGGTTGCCGCGGCCATGGGACCAGCAATGGTCGTTGCGCCTGCAGCAGATCGCCGCCTACGAGACCGACATTTTGGAATATGAAGACATTTTCGACGGTTCGCACGTGATTGAGGCCGCGACCGGGCGGCTCGTTGTCCAGATCAGGTCCGAGATTGCACGCATCGCGGAGCTGGGCGGCGCCGGCAGTCCCGCGGCACTGGCGTACATGAAGGAACGGCTCGTTCTGTCGAACGCCGCACGCATGGAAGCCATCGAATCCGGCGCGGAACTACGCGTTGGCGTGAATGCGTTCACCGAAACGGAGACATCGCCTTTGACGGCCGGCGAACAGCAATTCTTCGCGGTCGACGAGACCGCCGGGCACGATCAGATCACCAATCTTCGCCTGTGGCGCGAGAAACGCGATGCCGCACGCGTCAATGATGCACTCGCGTTGCTTGGCGGTGCGGCGCGCGGAGGGGGGAATATCATGCCGGCGTCGATCGCCTGCGCCCAGGCAGGGGTTACCACGGGTGAATGGGCCGAAACGCTACGGCGCATTTTCGGCGAGTTCCGCGCGCCGACCGGGGTTGCGGCTGAAGCAGCGCTTCGCAATGACGAGCGAACGGCTGCGTTGCGCGCGCATGTCGAAGATGTTTCGCGCCGGCTTGGCCGTCGCCTCGCTTTTCTGATCGCGAAACCTGGACTGGACGGCCATTCCAACGGCGCCGAGCAGATCGCCATCCGCGCGCGCGACGCGGGTGTGGACGTAACGTATGAGGGGATTCGGTTCACGCCGGAAGAAATCGTCGCGGCCGTGGTTGCCCGCAAGCCGCACGTGCTCGGCCTTTCCGTACTTTCCGGATCGCATGTGCCGCTTGTCTGCGACGTGGCGGAACGCGTTTCCGCCGCGGGAGTAGTTGGACTCAAGATCGTGGTGGGCGGAATCATTCCCGAGGAGGATCAGCCCCGGCTTCGGCGCGCCGGAATCGCCGCCGTGTTTACCCCCAAGGATTACGACCTCGACCGCATCATGCGGGAGATAGTCGACCTGGCGACCAATTGATCTAGAAGAGCGAGCTTACCCGGCTGTCGCCGCCGACGAAATCATCGACCACGACAAGAACCGAATAGCCGTCGCGGAACTGGAGCTGACCCTGCTCATCGTGAAGCAGGAAGCCCTCGCTGCTCACGTCCTGCCCATCCAGATAGGCAAGCTTCGGGGCCGATCCGCGAAACTGGCCGTGCACGAGATCGAAAAGCGTGTGCGCATTGTCTTCCGACAGCCTCACGCAACCCGCGCTGGCGCGTGTGCCCAACTCGTCGGCTGTCTCGCCGGCGGCCCCGTGGATGGCGAGACCGGTCTCGTGTCCGTTCGGCTTCCAGTCGAAAAACATCGCGTACGGCATCTCTTCGTTCCATTGCGAAGAGACATGGTCCTCGTACATCCGCTTGGGATCCAGTTCGAAATATCCAACCGGGGTTATGGTGGTCTCGAGGTGCCCGTGCGCATCGCGCTCGAGGTCTTCGCGGCCCGTCGAAACCGGCCAATCGTAAAGCAGCGCGAGATTGTCTCCCGACTTCTGAAACACGAACATGCGCTCGGCAAATGGACCGCGTTCCGCCTTGTCGATATAGATGAACAGATTGAAGGTCGCGAACATCTCGCGCGACAGGCTGTCGTTCAGGCGACTGGCAACGACATCGACAGCCGTATTTTGGGCCGGATTTTGCTCCGTATCCTGTGCGTTGGCGGCGCTGAAGAAAAGCGTTGCGGCACAAAGACTTGCCGCCGCGAGAACACGCCCGCGCCCGCCGATCTTCGTTCCCGCAACTCCCGAAGGAGACATGCTCGCCAATGCCATCCCGATTATCCCATGGCCGTAATGCATGCATTTGTGCAGAAGTTCCACGTACCTTCGGCCACTAACTGCAGGAATTGTGGCGGTTCTGCCACAAAGTGTAGTCGCAGGTCTCATGACGGCCATCACGGTCATATAAGTGATGAACGTGTTGCGCCGCCCTGCGTCACGCGCGTTGCAGCATTGCGGCAATCTCGCTGGGCGATACACCGGCTGCGCGCAACGTCCGGAGCGACTGTGCGCCGTCGCGCTTGGACATCTTTCGCCCATCGCTCTCGAGAATCAGGCGATGGTGTGCGTATTTTGGCGCCGCCAGTCCCAGGAGGGATTGCAGCACGCGGTGCACATGTGCGGACGGCAGAAGATCGCGTCCTCGCGTCACCAGCGTGACGCCCTGCGCCGCGTCATCGACCACGACGGCAAGATGGTAGGAGACGGGCGTATCCTTGCGCGCCAGGATAATGTCACCAAAGAGCAAGGGATCGACGGCTCTCCGTTCGTACACGGTGTATGGGAAGACCGTCGCTTCTTCGAAA
>Ga0209579_10001450_pt1 | contig 19569 bp, 14 predicted proteins | sample Coa_R1_2_FD_187152 | JGI IMG/M metagenome (GOLD analysis project Ga0209579, IMG submission 187152) | Surface soil microbial communities from Centralia Pennsylvania, which are recovering from an underground coalmine fire - Coalmine... | ecosystem: Environmental > Terrestrial > Soil >... | reverse complement strand
CAGAAGAGTTCGCCGCCCATGGCCCGCGCGATTCCCGCGGACGCTCGTTGCGCGATTTCGATTTGCGCACGCGCATGTTCAAGTATCCATGCAGCTATCTGATCTACTCGGAAGCATTCGACTCGCTGCCCGGTCCAGCCAAGGAATATCTGTATCGCCGGCTTTTCGAAGTATTGACCGGCCGGGAGCGCGGCCCCGAGTTTGCAAGACTCAGCGGGGAGGATCGGCAGGCCATCCTCGAAATCCTGCTGGCCACGAAAGCGGGCTTGCCGGAATCGTGGAAGAAGTCCAGTCAACAGGCACTACATCAAGCAAAAAACAAACAGAAAGGAACCTAAACGTATGAGAGCTTTTTCAAGAAGTCTCGTCGGCCTTGCGGCCGTGGTCATTAGTATCGGCGCAATTTCCGCCAGGGCCGAATCCCTGGAGGGCCGATGGGACGCCAGCCTCACGCTCAACGGCACGGCCATTCCGTTCCGGCTGGATCTTTCCGGTGAAGGAAAAAATCTGGTGGGCACGCTTTATAACGGTGAGCAAAAGCAAACCACAACCAGCGCGAGAACCGGCAACGGCGAAATCGTGCTCAACTTCGACCACTATCTGACCAAGATCGTGGCATCGTCGAAGGATGGGCAGCTCGAAGGTAAGGTCGAAGGGCGCTTTGACCGGGATCATTACATCAGCAGCGTTCCGTTTCAAGCCAAGCGCTACTCCGCGCCTGCTGTCGCGTCGGCGGACGTGCCGTCGATCGGCGGACTGTGGGAGATTCCTTACGAAAGCGCCAAGGGCGAGAAGGCGTGGCGGTTTATCGTCCGGCAGGACGGACCTGAAGTTTCAGCCGCCATTCTGCGCGTGGATGGCGATACCGGGTCGCTCACCGGAACTTATCAGAATGGCAAATTCGTGTTGAGCCATTTCGACGGATCGCGCCCACTGGTGCTGGAAGTCACCGCGACCAGAGACGGCACCCTGGAAATTCTGCCGAGCGGCGCGTACACGGTAACGAAAAAGTTGACCGCCTATCGCCCCGAAGATGCACGAGCCAAAGGACTGCCCGAGCCTGCGAATTTCACCGCGCATACTACCGTGCGGGATCCCAATGAGCGCTTCAGCTTCAGCTTTCCCGATGTGAATGGAAAGATTGTGTCGAGCGAGGATCCGAAGTTTCGCGGCAAGGTGATTCTCGCGATCGTGACCGGAACATGGTGCCCGAATTGCCACGATGAAGCCCAACTGCTGGTCCAGCTCTACAAGAAGTATCGGGACCAAGGGCTGGAAATTGTCGCGCTCGATTTCGAGGAGCCGGAGCAGCAGGATACGCTCTCCCGCGTGCGCGCGTTCGTGAAGCAGTATGGCGTGGAGTACACCTACGTGATCGCGGGCGCACCGGCCGAGATGTGGGAGAAAGTGCCACAGGCGGTGAATCTCAACACCTGGCCGACGACCATCATCGTAGGACGCGACGGGCTGGTGAAAAGCATTCACGCCGGCTTTGCGGCTCCCGCCAGCGGGGAGTTCCATCGTCAACTGAAGGAGGAGTTCACGTCTACCATCGAGCGCCTTCTGAAGGAAGACGGCCGGGAAATCAGCGCCTCGATTTCGCGTTAAATAGGGTGAAAATGCGCGGCGGTAGTCGCCCTGGCTACCGCCGCATCGCTTCGTCGCTCGACGGGCCGTAGATCGACGGCACTTTTCCTCCGGCCTGCCGCAGATAAACGGTCAATTGGCCGCGATGGTGCACCTGGTCCATCAGATTTCCCCACAACACTTCCGGTTGTTCCAATTGTCCTGATCCCCCGAAGGTGATGAACGTGATGGTGCGGTCGAATTCTTCTTCCGAGAGGCGGCTCACTTTGGCGTAGGAATCGCGGTGAACGTTCTCGTACTCCGTCAGAATCTCCGCCATCGTTTCCGGCAGCGGCGGCCCTTTGGGGACATTGCGTAGGTCGTTCTTGCCTTCCACGACCATGCCGATCACGCGCTCATCGCCCACGCACTGCCAGGCCAGGTCGCGGACCGAGCGCGACCGCTCGTGAGGTTTCACGTCAAGCTGATCCACAGGGAAGGCCTTGAACACGCGGCACGTGGTTTGAAATTCTTTCTCCCAGACTTGCAGGAAAGTCTCTCTGGCTTTCATGAAGGACAGCATAAACGGTGACGTAGCGTGAGGGTCAAGCGAAATCATTTAGCATGAGGCAATGGGCCGGACATATCGGGTGCGGGAGTTTGCCGAACTTGCCAGCGTGACAGTTCGAGCTTTGCATCATTACGATCGTCTGGATTTGTTGAAGCCGAGGCGAACGCGCGCCGGCTACCGGCTTTATGAGGACCGCGATCTGGAGCGCCTGGAGCAGATCGTGGCTCTGAAATTTCTGGGGCTGGACCTGAAGCAAATCAAGACGCTAGTGAACTGGGAAGCACCCGATCTGGCGGATGCCTTGCGCCGGCAGCGCAGCGTATTGGAAGAGAAGCGGCGGCTGTTGGATAGCGCAATTGCCGCGATCCGCGAAGCCGAGTTGGCGGCACAGCCCGGCAAGCGGCTCGACTCCGCGCTGCTGAAAAAAATCATCACTGCGATCGAAAAGCAGGCCGAGTCGGATTGGATGACGCAGTATTGCCAGGACGACACGACCAAGGTCAAGATGAAGGCCCGTCAACGGCTGTGGTCACCAGAGCTACAAACGCGAACCGAAAAGGAGTGGGTGGACCTGATCCGCGACGTGGAGGCTGCGCTAAGCGAAGACCCGGCAGGCGAGGTGGCGCAGTCGCTTGCTGCGCGTTGGACAAAACTGGTCGAAGCCTTCACGGGCGGCGATCCGCAAATCGCGGCGAGCGTAAAATCGCTTTATGCCGATCGCGCCAACTGGCCTCAGGATTTTCAGGGAAAAGTGACGCCCTTCCGTCAGGAGCACTGCGACTTCATCGCCAAGGCTCGCGCAGCGCGGAAGTGCTAAATTAGTAAAGGCCCGGTGAGGTGCGAGAGCGGTTGAATCGGGCGGTCTCGAAAACCGTTGAACCTTTACGGGTTCCGTGGGTTCGAATCCCACCCTCACCGCCAGATTAAGTCTCTTATTAATTAGTTAACCGCCCCAGATTTCTGTTTACCTCTAGCTGCTCCTGCCGCGCCAGTACCCACGGAGAGTAGTGCGTCTCGGTTACTTTGATGCTGCCGTTGACCGCGAAGGACGAATACTCGCTCCAGTGGCACACCGGCGAGCAGCAATGCCCATGCACGTTCGGGCTATCAGCCGCACAGCATCACCGATCCGCAGCTGGGTAGTTGCTAAACCTTCAGCCGGTTCCACCAGCTGATTCACCCACGAAGCACCACAGCTTGGAGCAGACCAATAGTCGGGACGGATCTAGAATGGGAGCGATATGAGGAGCGGTGTGTCGTGGCTGGCCTTGTTAGCCTTCGTTGCTTTTGGGGCAACCGATCTACGGGAAACGATTTCGGTCAGGCGCGTGCCCGATGGCGGCATTCAGCCGCAGATTGCCGTCGGGTCAAACGGCGCCATCCACATGATCTATTTCTCTGGCGATCCGAAAGGCGGCGACCTCTTCTACGTTCGATCGACCGCTGCCGACAAGGCATTTTCTCGTCCCCTACGTGTCAATTCCCAGCAAGGGAGTGCGATCGCCATCGGTACGATTCGCGGCGGCCAGATTGCGGTCGGCGAAAACGGACGCGTTCACGTCGCCTGGAATGGCTCAGGTACGGCTCTTCCTCCCGGACCGATCAATCCCGAAGCCGGCCAGCCCGGCAGCCCAATGCTGTACGCGCGGCTTAATGACCAGAGCACTGCATTTGAGCCGCAGCGCAATTTGATGCTGCATACCTTCGGACTCGATGGCGGCGGAACGGTGGCCGCGGACACCGCGGGAAATGTGTTTGTCGCGTGGCATGGAAAAGCGAGCGGCGCGGCGGAAGGCGAAGCCGGCCGTCAGGTTTGGGTGGCGAAGTCAAACGATTCCGGCAAGACCTTTGCACCAGAAGTCCCTGCCTGGAAAGACGCGACAGGAGCGTGCAGTTGTTGCGGTATGGCGATGTTTGCCTCGCGTGACGGCACGCTGCTCACTCTCTATCGCTCCGCCACCCAGAACGTCCACCGCGATGTCTATCTGATTGCCTCCAAGGATCGTGGCAAGAGTTTTCAAGGCTCAATGGTTCATCCTTGGGACATCAACGTGTGCCCGATGAGTAGTATGGCCATTGCCGAAACCGGCGGGATGACGCTTGCGGCCTGGGAGACCGGTGGGCAAGTGTTTTACGGAAAAATTTCGGGAGCGGCAGTTACGAAGCCGATTGCCGCGCCAGGCGAAGGAAAGGGTCGTAAGCATCCTCGAGTCGCGATAAACTCCCGCGGTGAGACCATCCTGCTCTGGACGGAGGGAACCGGATGGCAGCGCGGTGGCTCTCTTGCCTGGCAGGTTTTCGATCGAAACGGAAGCCCCATAGGAGGCAAGGGTTCAGCGCCCGGCACGCCAACTTGGAGTTTCGGCGCTGTGGCTGCGCGTCCGGACGGGGCCTTCACGGTTATCTATTAGGTGAATGATTGAGACATTGACGCGTGTGACGCGTTGACCATCAAGGGTACCGTAGTCCGTCTTTATCGGACTCTATTTCACGTTCAGGATGGTCCAGTGACCTTTAAAATATTGCTGCTAGTTGCAACTGTCTCATTCTGTTGCAATGCGATGAAACGAATAGCGGATAAATCGCACTACTCAAGGCGGACAGAGACATACCTAAAATCGGATGCCGCGCCCGCGGCCGATTCGAGAAATACGGAGGAGGGCAAGTGTCGAACATTTGTACTCGGTTAAGTATGGTGGTTCTGTTGTGCTTGGCGGCAGGCTGCGGGAAGAAGGAAGGTAAGCTGCCGGCTGTGACGTTCACTCCGCTGGCCAAACAAACGCCGGTACCGCTGGGCGTTTCCACCGTAGACCAATTCGTTGAATGGGTGGCCACCATGCCGGCGTCGCAAGTGGAGGATGTGAAAGCGCAGATCGCGGCGGTGAAATCCGATCCGAAAGTGGTGGATGCGGTTGCGGCCGGTTTGTCCTTTCACAACCCGGGCTCCTATGGGCGTCAACTGATCTATCTTTCGATGCTGGGTGAGATGCAGAATGAGCGGGCGCTGGGTCCGCTGCAAAGTTACTTGAATTCGCGCGACTGCCTGGTGTCCGAAGAGCGGGTGGCGGTCCAGCCGGCGCCCAACGGGCCGCAAACCTCCATGTTCGACGGCTGCGCTGGGCTGAAGGCGCGAGCGGTCAGCATGATTTCCCATCTGAACTCACAGGCCGCAACCGCCGTGGTATTGAACGCGATTAGGGAGCATCCATCGCGAACCGTCCGGATGAGCGCCATCGATGCGTATCTCTATAACGCCGGGGATTCGCCGGAGGCGATCGCCACTGCGAAGCGGCAGGCCAAGCCGGACGAGGTGAAGTTCGTGGGCTTGCCCCGTTTATCGCCCGACACCAACCGCCAGGACTTTGAGGAGCGGCTCACGCGTTTTTATAGCGAACATCCGGAGGAACAGCCCCCACAACTGGTGCGCGCCCCTGCGGGCACGAGGCGTCGCAGCAATGGACGTCCCCCCAGAACCTCTGTCAATCCAACGGTCCGCCCGGCAGGAGGCAAATAGCATGAAACATCTGAAGAGAGTCCCTTCGAGATTGGTTTTCATGGCCGCGGCCTTGATCGCGCTGACATTGGTGGCCAGAATCGTTGTGAAGGCTTGCACCGATGGCGCCACCGCCACCGAACTTTCGTTCACCAAGGCATGGCGGCCTTGCGACCAGGATCTCGTCAATGCGTTCTGGCAAGGATGGGGTTTGACCGACGATTCCTGGAACCCGGCCGGAATTTCCGACGCTTGTAACGAGAGCCTGCCCTTCGCCAAAGTCCTGAATGCGATCGCGCTGATTGGCGGCGCCCCGACGGTAGTCGGTATTTATCACCAGAGAGGCGATTACTATCAGGAGTCACGAGCCAACGCGACCCCTTACCATGACGATGTCTACTTGCGCTTCATTCAGAATCACGGCGCGGGCGTGGAGGCGCAGAGTGACGCAGGGGATCATACGGATCTGGACTGCCCAATCTTCAACTTTCCCGGAGTGCCCACACCGAGCCTCAATAATCCGGATGCGGAGATGCTGGCCGAGCGAGCGGCCGTATTGATCCACGAGATGTGGCACCACTGGCAGAATGCACAAGGCATGGATTCGAGTCATATGAACGGGCCGCGAGGGCAATGCACGGCCGGGTCAGGCGCTTGCGACTGGTATTATCCGCACGCGCCGGGCGCTAAGTTGCCAGACGGCTCGGCCTCAGACGACCTGGGCGGCTTAGGGAAGACCAATGTGGTGAACGGCCGGGGATTATACTTCCATTCGCCGTATCAGGTGATGACGGAGTTTGAAACCGACATCGCCATCTGGGGCAGTTCGGTATTCATGCCCTTCGCTGTCCGGCAGGAGGCGCAAAGCGTGGGCAACGTTCACCTGACCACGAACTTTGTGAACGGAGCCGGGTATACGATCGGCAAGCCCGATCCGTTTCCCAACTACGTGACGAAGTAGACCCGCAGCCTGGTTGCTGGACGAGAGGAGTATTCATTCTCAGCGTGAATGCCGGACCCGCATGCGGCCAATGGTGGTCAGCGTGCGCGATCGCAGCCCCGGAGAGCGTTCAACGTGATGTCCGGCGGAGAAGAAGACTACGACCAACCGTAAGTCTGGCTCAGGTTCGGCCAGAAGCAACCAGCGATCCTGAGAACTGGTCCGAGGCCCGACCCCTTCCTCCGCCCGCCGTTGCACCCAGTTATCTTCCTGCCTTCAAGTTCTCTTCTCAATTGACCGTCCAAGTCCCGGCCTGTTGAAACCCGGTGTCCCGGTTCAGGACGTCCAGCGCTCGCTGGAATGTACTCTTTGCTCCCACCATCGGCGCTTTCATGGTGACCGGCACCGTCAGCACCAGTTTCCCGTTCGTGTTCGTCACCGTCGTACCTGCAGTATTCACCGAACACGCGCTGCTTTCCAAGGCACTCGATGCCGTTCCAGGGGCCACCGGCCCGACGAAGAAACCCACGTCGCTGGAATACATCCACAGACCGTTGCCCCCCGATCGTAGTGCACGAACAGAATGGATCGCCTCCACCGGTTGAGGACGTTGCAATAAGTAACTGTTCCCATCCAAGCGCCAAACTCTCAAAGCCCGGCGCGTCCGGATAGGTCAGCGTGAAGGTCTGCGATGAGCCAGTGACGGAACTGCCGGAATTTGGAGATACTGACGGCGTTCCCAAGGCTGCAGCCGCCAAGGTCCACGTACCTTGTTCTATCCAGCCAGTTTCGTGCCCAGCCAGGTCTTGCGCACGCAAGTAAATGTTACGTGCCCCCGCCGCTTTGAACACGACATTGATGTTGAGAGTGAGCGTATTCCCAGATGCTGCGACACTGGAGGCTTGCGTGCTTATCGCACAAAATGTCCCTTGCAGCTCACTTGAAGCCGTACCGGGCCTAATCGGGCCGACGAAGAAACCTACATCATCTCGATAGAGCCACAGCCCGTCGCCCCGTACATCATAGTGCACGAAGCAAAACGACTGGCCGCCGCCATCCGGAGTGGCAGCGAACAGCATCTGCACCGACCGCAGGTCTTTATATCCGTTCGGATCGTGGTATGTTCCCGAGAACGTCCGAGCAATCGCCCAAGTGCCCGGATCGTTACCAATTAACCCATAGCTTCCGGCGAAGAAGGCCGTGGTCTCGGAGAAGTCAGCACCTGGTATAAAGCTGAAAGGGCTATCCCAGTTGGTTTGCATTTGCACATTGGTCGAAGCAGCGTACCCGCCAATCAACCATGAGACGATGTTGCCCGAGGCGTCCGTGGAAATGGAGACGGAGGTAGAACCGCCGATTGTGTGCTCATCGACGGTGGGACCACTTCCGTCCGTAAACGCGAACGATGTAATTGTCGGGGTGATGTCTGTAAACGACAAATTGTGCAACCCATTGCCCGTCAATGTCGTTAGAAAACGAACCCGGAGGGCATGCGGTCCACCCGTGCAGTACGTTCCAGAGCAAGATGCGTATTCGTGGCCTGTATAAGTGTAGACCGTAGTGGGTGGCGGATTAAGACTCGTTGCGAGCGCGCATAAGTTAGAAGTGCGGAGCAAACTGGCAGAGAACAAGAAAAGCGATTTCGTTGTTACCATCTCTAGTCCTCCAATTCTGAATAGTCACCGGCACTCAATATACACCCGATCACATCCTTTGGAGCTGTTAGGTTCATTCTTCTAGCTGCCCTTGCGCGGGAGACCTGCAGCAGGGCACCAACGTGTTGCAGCACTGCGCGGCGAGACCGTTGAAGCTCCTCTACACGAGAATCTTACCGATGCCGACCAGGCTTCAAACGATTGGCGAAATCCTGCAGCATGGGCTTCTACGCGCGCGGGTGAGGCGGACGTCGAACCCCTTCTTACCAAGAGCTAAGAATGCCTGTGCTGTCCGAGTTGAAAACACCGTTCCCAACTGCCGCAAAGTAGTTCTTCAAGCTTTCCTTATCAATCTGCGCGTGGCTTTGGTCCCACTCACATTGTGCGCAGTGCGGACCCTTCGAGAGACGGGTTGAGGCCTGCTCAATTTGATACAGTTTCGGATCAGCAAACGACAGCCTGGCAAGCCGATACTGTTCAGAGTTGAAAACGTCTGCGCCGGATTGAACACTTCCAAACACCAAATCCGCATCTGGTCGCGGGGCGGCGCAACATGGCATGATTCTGCCTCTCGCATCCATCACAATATTCTTGTAGAGATAGTGACAGGTATGGCGGAGGCCCACTTGAGCATTAGCGTTCTCTGATTCATTTTCATTAGCAACCCGTTCCTGCCAGTTGGCGGCAAACTCCTGCTCGATCAACGCCGCATCGATTTCCGAAGGAAATGGGTTCCAGTTTTCGACGGCCCCCGTGGCAGCGTCCGAATGGAGTAAAACAACCCGTGGCTCTCGTTTTGAGGGGCGAATACTTGGGTCATCCCAACTCACATCATAAGGTGAACCAAGGATGAAGCGATCGACCCCGAGTTGTTCCGCCATTCTGATCGCATCATCGATTTCGTGCTCATTATGCTCAAACGCGAGATATTGCCACGAGACTAAAGGCGTTTGCTTCCCCATGCGTGTTCTAGTCTGGATCAGACTACGGACATTCCTAAATACAGCTTCGATGTCTCCTTTGCGCCGGTATCTTTCATAGGTACCTTGAGTCGCCCCGTCGATAGAAAGGGTCATGTAGTCTAGCCCGCAGGTTATGTAGGCCTCCGCGTCGAAGTCTTTGACATTCATGTTCGTCGAGATTGCCGTTCGGGCCAGATAGGTCTTGGCAATGTGAATGAACCTGGGTGTCTTCGGGTTAAGAAGTGGCTCACCATAGTTATAAAAGTCGGTTTGGATTGCATAGGGTCCGTATCGGCGCATGAAATCGGCAAACAGTGGCTCCGAGAGCACGCCGGGATCCCAGTCAAACAATCGAAGTTCTTTGGAACGCGCCGAGTGTACACATCCAGGACAGGCGAGTTGGCAGCCATTCATAGGATCCACCAAAATCCCATACGGCGAAGAAAGGAGGATGGTTCTGCGGGTCAGGAAATCATATTTCGAGAGAAACAGATTCAGAATCTTGATCGTGAGCGACTTTGCCGGCAAGGGAATCACCGTATTCGCCAGTGATTTATAGAGACGCCCCTTCCACCGGTCGAGCGTTACAAGAATGTCTTTTACGGACCTGTCGGGCCTAACTGTTGCATCAATCGCTTCAAGGGTCTCGTGAAGTCTCCAATCAGAACCCGGGAATTGGTATTTCCTGAACATTGCCGCTCCCACTCACCACTCCTGGGTCTAACGTTTGCCGGAATCCGACAGGGCGACTCGACCCACCGAAACGACGCCTCGACCTCAAAAAACAAGCAACACCACCAGGATGTCCCTGGGAGCGACTCACCCTGTAGCGTTTTGACCCCGGCGTTGCACTACTAATACAGTCGTCAGCGGTCCGAGCTTACCCTCAATTCCAACCGCAACCGATTGAGCGACCGCCACATGAAGCATAATCGTAAAAACCAGAACGCTAGTAAGCTCGTAAGGTTCAAAGCACGCGTCATACCGAACTAGCGTTAAGGTGCGCTTTGACGGGTTAAAGGCCTTCGCCACCCTGCCGATGGAACTGCCGGGGCAAAGTCAACTTTTTCAAATTGCTGTATTCACCGGAATCTGCTCTCCCGACTTCACACCGGGTGTTCACGCTACAATCCCTCAGTCTGAGCGTCAACGCGAGAGGGGAAGTCGGGCACACATGCCAATTCGCGTCAGCCTCATCGCTTCGTGGCGAAACAGTATAACGCGTCGTCGGTTCGAACATAGATCCGGCCGGCCGCGAGCGCGGGGGTTGCGAAGGCGCCTTCGCCGACATCGTTCACCGCCAGCACATCCCAATCGCGGCCGGCTCGAAGAACGGCGAGTTTTCCTTCTTCGCTAACTACGTAAATACGGCCTTCGGCGGCAACGGGGGACGCGGAGTACCCGCCCAACGCGCCGCGGACGCGGCCGGTCTTGAACACTTCGCCGGTGGAGGGGTTGAAGGCAGTCAGAATGCCGCCGTTCTTGATGACGTACAGAACGCCATCGTAAAGCAGCGGCGACGGAATCACGCCGTCGAAGCCCTTGCCGTAACGCCACAGGTCGCGCGCATCATTGCCATCCAGGCGGACGGCGAGCAGGCCGGTGGGCCCGCCGGTGTGGCGTCCCCACGCATCCCATTTGTCCTGAGTGATGATGCCGTCGCCGTTCCCCATGTACTTGCCCATCCCGATGAACATCGCCGTCGTCTGGTGGTCGCTGGTGTCGCCGGGGATATTCTGGTATTCATCCGGTGTAAGCTGTCCGTCGTGATTCTTATCCAGTTGGGCGAGCATACCTGAGAAAAGGCCCGGCCCGTGATCTGCTCCATAGCCGAACGCGTAGATGGTGTCGTGATCCAGCACGGGACTGGCGACCATGCCGGGGCTGAGGCCGGGGTGGCTGAATACCCGCTTTCCGTCGCCGATGCGATGGGCGCCGTATTGGCCCTGGCCCGCAGTGAGAATTAAAGGCTCCGAGCCTGGCGGAGAGTAGAGCAGCGGAGTGCCCCAACCTTCCGATTCCTGGCGCGCGATCTTCCAGCGGATCTCGCCGTTGCGCCGGTCGAAGGCGGCGATGTAGGAATCGCGGATCTGGTCGGCGACCAGGATAATCGAATCGCCGGCGACGATCGGCGAAGCGCCCATGCCCATCGAATTAGTGAAGGGACCGAGCGGCACTTTCCACCGCAGCCTGCCTGCCGCATCATACGAGATGAGGCCGAAATCCTTGAAGAACACGTACACGTTTTCACCGTCGGTAACCGGCGTAATGGCGGCGGGGTTGTTGAGCAGATTGACATCCTGCTTGTGCGCGCGTTTTTCAACGCGTTCCCACAACAGCCGGCCGTCGCGCGATCAAAGCACTCGGTGATCAGCTCTTCTTTGTTAAACCCAGTGAGGAACACGTGTCGCGCAGTGAGCACGGGAGAGGACTTGCCCGGCCGGACGGGGGTTCTCCAGACGACGTTGCGCGACTTGCCGAACTCGATGGGAAAGCCGGTGTCCTTCGATATGCCTGAGCCATTGGGTCCGCGAAAGCGCGTCCAGCCCTGGTCCTTTGCCGGGTCCTGAGCTGGGGACGAAATTGCCAACAGCGCGAGTTGCAGGAAGCCGACATGGAGAAATCGGCCGTTCATTCGCGGCCCAGTATAGCAGGCTGCTATTACTGAGCACACGGTAGCAGGGAGGGCGATTATTTGGACGGTCTGTGAAAAGTTGGGCTGTGAGGGAGGCTAAATTGTCCAAACTTTGATACCCTCCGACGCTTTGAATCATGGTGCCTCACCATGGGTTCATGCCCAAATCACCAAAATCTAACAACTGCGCCGATGCATTAGCTCCAGTAACCGAACACGCACCCCTCAGTGAGATGGCCAAACATTCGTCACGTCCAGGGATACCTGGATAGAATCCATGCTCTACAAAAACTTCGTAACACCCCAGTTGAGTCCATCCTCGGAGTCGCAAGCGTCGCTGGTCCCCGACTGAAACCTCAATCGGCAACTCCGGAAGCCAGAATTCTGGGTCGCGCTGTTTGAATACTGCTTCAGCGCCTTTAACCAGATCCGCCGGGACCCTTACGCTGACATACCTGCCCAGCGGCACGGCCGTTAGCGCTCCCACTCCGACGATGAGCTGGCTGTCGCGAACTATCGAGAGTCCGAGGCCACAACAGCCGGTTCGTGCCAGGTACAACTCATCACCAGGACGTAAGCGAGAAGTCAAGCTTCTGTCTACATAGAAGGATGCAGCAGCCACGGTGGCGCCCTTCCTTTCTGCGGCACTCAGCGTGATCAGGCTTCGCAGGACTTTTGGGCGGACTTTTTGACCGGCTCGCAGTGGAGTATCTGGGGTCAGCCCGGCCTCACTGATCTCCAATCGTGGAGAGTAACCGACAAGGCGAGCGTTTCGCGGTTCACTCTCTATCGGCTCGCACATCGATGCGACCAACGGCGTGGTCCCTTGAAAGTCGGCGGGGACGATGGCGACGTATCGAAACGTGGCGCTCTGCGGAATTGCCATAAGGGCCCTAACTCAAGGTTAGCTTGCCACATTGCGAAAGCGTCCTTTGAAATGGATTAACCTTCTATGTTTCAGACTCGATCCGGCACGCCGTGCCGTCAAATCACAGCAAGGAATAGCTACCGATAATGAGTATTAACGCGGCCGGTTTTGAATGGCTGGGGCGCGCGCCTTATAGCAGTCGAAAATTCACTTCGATGGTTGCCATCACGGCCACTGGCTGGCCGTTGCGAAGGCCGGGACGGAACTTCCACTTGTTCACGGCTTCGATCGCCTTTTCGTCCAGCCCAAGCCCTAGGCTACGATTCACGCCGCGGCCATGTCCGCTGGGATCGATCACCAACTGAAGTAACACCGTACCGGAATACTTAGCCTTGCGCGCTTCCTCCGAGTACTCGGGATCCACTCTAAAGAGAACTTGAGGGGCAGAAACTCCGCCGCCAACGTGGTAAATGCCCCCCGGGCCACCGACATCTCCAGGACCAAAACCTCTGCCTCTCGCTGGACCAACGCCGCCGCTCGAACCATTACCAATGCCGCCATTCGAACCTGGTCCGTTGGAGAGAGGTCCGTTCATGGCCAGCGGATCGCCGTAATTGGGGAGGTTCACGTTCGGCAGTTGCACGTCAGGGGGAGCCAGAATAGTCGGCTCCATGATGAGCTTTGGATTGGGATTGTTAACCACGACCATGGGAGGCGTGAACTGACGCGTAGAAGGCCTAGGCAGCTTGCCTTTAGGAGCGGGCATGGGAGAGCGGTCTCCACCGCCGCCACCGCCCATCAGTTGTCTCTTCGTGGCACCCAGGTATGGCGCGATATCGGGCGCAATCAGGGCGCTGAATGTCTCCCTGGCTTTCATTTGGATCGTTCGGTTGGAGGCTACCGTAAACAGCAGTAAAACAGCAGTGCTGTGGATAACCAGAGACATCATGTTAGAACGCCTGTCTTTGCTATACAGGCCCCAAATATCCTGAACAGCTACGGGTTTGGAGGTGACTTCCAGGGGCGGCAACACCGGCCGTTGCACCAGCTCGCGCACACTGTGAATCAGGGAACGATACCAAGGTTCTTCGACGCTGGGAGCCAGCAGCCGGTTTAAATGGGCGTTCGCGCTATCTGGTTTCAAATCCCGCATGCAGACGCCGCCAGATTGGTTCTAAACATCAGCACCGCACAACGCACCAGAGATCTTAGCCACATACTCAACCTCCTTTTGCCTCTGCGCTGCAAGGCTGCATGTAAGAGGCCATATGCAACGCGCTGGTTTCCAGATAAGGCCGGAAGCATGCGTCATGCCGCTTACGTGTTCCCGTATTGGAAGATGGAGCGCTTTCCTCCGGGAGTTGGGCGGGCCCGTCTCCGGTAATCGGCGGACCGAATGTGAACGCATTAGGGCGGTTGCTTAGCAACACTGTGCTGGAAACTGCACACTGTTACATGGGAAATAGCCGCCGAGAAAGACGGAATGCGGCCCGTTCGAGATTGTCATCGAGTGGCTGCGCTCAAGTCTCTACGAACAGTGCGCCATTTCCGTGGCGATGACGTTGATCCAGTCGATTGTGATCGCGATACTGTAGTAGCTTCAGCAGCACAGCGCGGATGACTGTGAACATCGCCACAGCGCGAAGAGGGTGTGCTGCCAGACGGTCGCCAGGAAACCAACGCCGTTCATAGAAGCGCCCTCCTCAAGATGAAACCAAGTTTACTTTGAGTTATTTTCGGCGTAGTCTCCCGGCTACGCCGACGCGCTTGTGGATAGAATTCTGTACGATGGACTTTTCGCCGTGGGAATGGAGAGATATGGCAGACAACATTCTGATTCAGTTCGCGAACGCCTTGGCGACCGGAGCGATCCGTGTCGTCGATCTGAGCCAGTCGCTCGATGCGGAGACCGCCACGATTCAACTGCCGCCCGAGTTTGCCAAAACCTGGCCATTCCGGCTCGAGGAGATTTCGAAATACGATAGCCGGGGACCGTTCTGGTACTGGAATAATTTCTCCTGCGGCGAGCACACTGGCACGCATTTCGACGCGCCCATTCACTGGGTTAGCGGCAAAGACTATCCGCGCAACGCCACCGACACCATCGACGCCGGAAAATTTCTGGCGCCGGCCTGTGTCATCGACGTCTCCTGCGAAGTGGCCGCCAATCCGGATTTTCTGCTGACGCGGAGCCATGTGGAAGCCTGGGAGCAGCAGCACGGCCGCATCGAGTCCGGTTCCTGGGTGCTGATGCGCACCGATTGGTCGAAACGCAAGGATGCGGCGGCGTTTCTGAACATGAAAGACGATGGGCCGCACGTGCCGGGTCCTCATGCAGAGCTGGTTCCTTTCCTGGCCAGTGAGCGCGACGTCATCGGATGGGGCGGCGAAGGCGTCGGGACCGATGCCGGGCAGGCTTTCAGTTTCAACCCGCCATTTCCATGCCACTCGATCATGCACGGGTCCAATAAGTTCGGATTGGCCAGCTTGACCAACCTCGATCAACTGCCCCCGAAAGGTGCGATTCTGATCACGCCGCCGTTAAAGATTGTGAACGGCTCGGGCAGCCCGTGCCGCGTGCTGGCGCTGGTGCCGCGAGAAGCTTGACACTTCAACTATTCAGGCTTAAAGTAAATCCGTAATGGCGGAACGGTCATTCAAAAAGGAAGTCCAGAAACTCTACCTGGGGGATGGTGAAGAATTCCAGGGAGAGGGAATACTCGCCGTAACCAAGGCGTTGCTGCAGTCCGGAGTATCCTACGTAGCCGGGTATCAGGGCGCTCCCATTTCCCATCTGATGGACGTGCTCACGGATGCCAATAGCATCCTGGAAGATCTGGGCGTTCACTTCGAGCACAGCGCGTCGGAAGCTACGGCGGCCGCCACGCTTGCCGCCTCAGTCAACTATCCGCTGCGCGGCGCGGTGACCTTCAAATCGACGGTCGGCACCAATGTAGCGTCGGACGCTTTGGCGAACCTGGCGTCGGGCGGGGTGACCGGCGGCGCGCTGATCATTGTCGGAGAAGATTACGGCGAAGGATCGAGCATCATGCAGGAGCGCTCGCACGCGTTCGCCATGAAGTCGCAGATGTGGCTGCTCGATCCGCGCCCCAACCTGCCTTCGATCGTGCGCGCAGTGGAGCAGGGCTTCGATCTTTCGGAAGCCAGTAACACGCCCGTCATGCTGGAATTGCGTATCCGCGCTTGCCACGTGCACGGGCGGTTCATCGCGAAGAACAACGTGCGGCCTACATTCACGCTGAAAGATGCGATGGAGAATCCGGCGCGCGATGTGAGCCGCATCGTGCTGCCGCCGGCCAGTTTTTTGCACGAGCAGGAGAAAGTCAAAACACGCTGGCCCAAGGCGCAGCAATTCATTCAAGAGCGCGAGATGAACGAGTTTTTCGCCGATTCCGCGCAGGATTTCGGCATCATCCTGCAGGGCGGAATGTACAACGCCACGGTGCGCGGGCTCGAACTGCTGGGCCTGGCTGACATATTCGGCGAGAGCCGGATTCCGCTTTACGTGCTGAATGTGACTTATCCGCTGGTCGACGACGAGATCAAGCGTTTTTGCGCGGGCAAGCGCGCCGTGCTGATGATCGAGGAAGGGCAGCCGGATTTCATCGAGCAAGGCCTGCACGCCATTCTGCGCAAAGCCGGCGTCGATACCAAAGTCCACGGCAAGGACATGCTGCCGATGGCCGGCGAATATACCGCTGCGGCCGTTGTCCGTGGAATTCTGCAATTCGTCGAGCGCTATGCCTCGCAGTTGATTGACCGCGCGCGGCTGCCTAAAATCGTGCAACCGCCCACAGCCAAGCCGGCCGAGATTCCCACGCATTCTCGCCCGCCCTCATTTTGCACAGGCTGTCCGGAGCGTCCCATCTTTACCGCCATGAAACTGGTGGAGCGCGAGCTGGGCTCGCACCACGTGAGTTGCGATATCGGCTGCCACTTGTTCTCGATCCTGCCGCCCTTCAATATTGGCGCGACCACGATGGGCTACGGACTGGGTTGGGCGGGCGCGGCCGCTTTCAACACCACCACGACGGACAAACGCACCATCAGCATCATGGGCGATGGCGGCTTCTGGCACAACGGCCTCACCAGCGGCGTAGGCAACGCCGTTTTCAATCAGAGCGACAGCGTGCTGGTGGTCGTCGACAACGCCTACACCGCCGCGACGGGCGGGCAGGACATCTTGTCATCGAAAGCCGCCAACCCGATCCGCACTACGAAGCTGTCGATTGCCGACGCAGTGCGCGGCGTCGGCGTGAAGTGGGTGCGGACCATCACGCGCACCTACGACGTGGCCGCGATGCGTGACGTGCTGAAAGAAGCGCTCACCACCAAGGTCCGTGGCCCGAAGGTGATCGTCGCGCAGAGCGAATGCACGTTGAACAAGCAGCGCCGCGTCAAGCCCGCCTTGCTCAAAATGGCGAGTGAAGGCAAGCGCACGGTTCGCGAGAAATTCGGCGTCGACGCGGATACCTGCACCGGCGACCATTCCTGCATCCGGCTGTCCGGCTGCCCTTCGCTGACTGTGGCGGATAATCCCGATCCGCTGCGCAAGGATCCGGTGGCGACGGTGCTCGATAGTTGCGTGGGCTGCGGACTGTGCGGTGAAGTGGCGCACGCGGCGGTGTTGTGCCCCTCGTTTTTCCGCGCCGATGTGATCTCGAATCCCAGCGGCTGGGACCGTTTCCAGGCGCGCGTCCGCAGCAGCGTAATTGCCTTTCTGCAGCGGCGGATTGATCGCCGTCTCGCGGGCATTACGGGTTGACGATGAGCGCGACGTTCGTAGGATCCATCTCGCTCACGCCCACAGCGGCGCCCAAAATTATTACCGTTGCCATTCTGGCGATGGGCGGCGAGGGCGGCGGCGTGCTGGCGGATTGGATCGTCGATCTCGCCGAGCATTGCGGCTATTCCGCGCAGACGACATCGGTTCCCGGCGTAGCCCAGCGCACCGGCTCCACCGTTTATTACGTAGAGCTTTTCCCCGTGGCGGCCGCGCAAGCAGCGGGAAAAGAGCCAGTGCTGGCGTTGATGCCGATTCCGGGCGAGGTTGATATCGTGCTGGCGTCGGAACTGATGGAAGCCGGCCGCGCCGTCGAAAAAGGACTGGTCACGTCCGACCGGACCACGCTCATCACCTCCACCCACCGCGTGTACGCGATGTCGGAAAAGACGGCGATGAGCGATGGGCGCGTCGACGCCGGAAAATTTATTGAAGCCGGTCAAGCCGCGGCCAGGATTTTCGTCCACAGCGATTTTGCCCGATTGGCTGAGGAAGCGCGCAGCGTAATTAGCGCGGCGTTGTTCGGCGCCCTCGCCGGCGCGGGTTCGCTGCCATTCGGGCGCGTGAAATTTGAAGAAGCCATTCAACGGGGCGGTGTGGGAGTGGAATCGAGCCTCGCTGCTTTTGCCGCCGGCTTCCGGGCAGCGACCACTCCGGCCACCGTGCCCGCCGTGGCCGCGCTGCCTAAAGTCGGGCCGCGGCTACAATCTCTGGCCGCGCGCATCCAGAATCAATTTCCTCCCGCCAGCCATGAAATCCTGCTGGCCGGCATTCAGCGCCTCGCCGACTATCAGGACGAGCGCTATGCCGCGCAATACCTGGACCGCCTCGAAACCATCCGCGACGCGACCGTGCAATTTGGCCAGGGCGATATCGCTTTGCTGCGCGAAACCGGCCGCTATCTCGCGCTCTGGATGTCCTACGAAGACGCCATCCGCGTGGCCGATTTGAAAACTCGCCGCACGCGATTCGAGCGAGTGCATCACGAAACGCGGGCCGCGCAAACCCAACTCGTGCAGATTAACGAATTTCTGCATCCGCGCATTCAGGAAATGGCTGACGTGCTGCCGGCCGGCTTGGGCAAGTGGCTGCTGGGGAGTGGCTGGGCACGAAAATTCGTCGGCCAGTTCACGAAGCACGGCAAGGTTGTGCAAACCACTTCGCTGAGCGGATACTGTCTGCTCTACTTGCTGGCCAGCATGCGGCCGTGGCGGCGCGGGTCGCTGCGTTTCAAGGAAGAGCAGAAGAATATGGAAGCATGGCTGGCGCGTATTCCAGCGCTTGCCCGCGAGGATTACGCGCTCGCTCTCGAAGTCGCCGAATGCCAGCAGCTAGTGAAGGGCTACGGCGACACGCACGCCAACGGCAGCCGGAATTTCAACGCGATCATGGACGCGCTTCCCCGCCTGCAGCGCATGAGCGACGCGGCCACCCGCGTGAAACGCCTGCGCGACGCGGCCCTCGCCGACGACAACGGCCGCAAGCTGGAAGCGGCACTGCGCGAGGTGACAGCATGAAGATCGTCTGCCTGGGAGGCGGTCCCGCCGGATTGTATTTTTCCATCCTGGTGAAAAAGGCCAACCCGTCCTGGGATGTCACCGTGATGGAACGCAACCAGGCCGATAGTACCTTCGGCTGGGGCGTCGTGTTTTCCGATAAGACGATGGACGGCTTTCAAAGCGCCGATCCGGAAACCCACGCTGCGATCACCAACGCATTTCACCACTGGGACGACATTGACGTTTTCTTCAAAGGCCGAAAATTCACTTCCGGCGGTCACGGCTTCTGCGGCATCGCGCGCATGAAGCTGCTGCGCGTGCTGCAGGATCGCGCCGCGGGCCTGGGCGTGAAGCTGATGTTCCAAACCGAAGTCAAGGATCCGGACGAGTTCACGTCCAGCTACGACCTGGTTGTAGGATCGGACGGCGTGTTTTCGACCACGCGCAAAAAACACGAAGCCATCTTCAAACCCAATATTCAGGTGCGGAAGAATCGCTTCATCTGGCTGGGAAGCAAAAAGAAACTGGACGCGTTCACTTTCGATTTCAAGGAAACCGAGTGGGCTGGTTCAACCT
>Ga0209579_10001448_pt1 | contig 19588 bp, 23 predicted proteins | sample Coa_R1_2_FD_187152 | JGI IMG/M metagenome (GOLD analysis project Ga0209579, IMG submission 187152) | Surface soil microbial communities from Centralia Pennsylvania, which are recovering from an underground coalmine fire - Coalmine... | ecosystem: Environmental > Terrestrial > Soil >... | reverse complement strand
AGTTGACGACGCGCTTCCCCGCGATCGTGCGGTCGAACTGCATGTGCGTGTGACCGCAGACGACGACGTCCGCGTCGACGTCCTCGAACAGGAACGCGATGCGCTCCTCCGGTGTGCGCTCGGTGAAGATGTCCATGTCGTTGCGCGGCGTCGCGTGGACGTACAGGACGCGATCGATCAGCTGCGTCGGCGGCAGCGCTCGGAGAAATGCGACCTGTTCGTCGCTCAGCCCCGACTCCGTCGTGATCATGCGATCGGTGTTGCCACGCACCCATGCGACGCGGTCGCCGATCGCGCGCAGCCGTTCGAGCGTCTCCGCCGGCTGCGGTCCCGCGAAGCAGACGTCGCCGCCGACGACGATCGTCGCCTCCTCGGGGATCTCGGCGAGCACGGCGTCGAGCGCACGGAGGTTTCCGTGCACGTCGTAGAGCGTGGCGATCATCCGTCGATCTCGAGCTGCAGCCGCCGGCCTGCGAACGGCCCGCCGGCGCGGACGATCGTCCGCAGGGCGCGCGCGATGCGCCCCTGCCGTCCGATCACCTTGCCGACGTCGTCCTCGGCGACGTACAGCCGGAGGACGAGCGAGCCGTCGTCGCCCTCGACCTGCTCGACGCGCACCTGCTCCGGCGCGTCGACGAGCCGCCGCGCCAACTCGGCGAGCAGCTCGGCCATCGCTACTGGATGCCCTTGGCCTTGAGCAGCTTGGCGACGGGCTCCGTCGGCTGCGCGCCCTTCTGCAGCCAGCCGCGCACCTTCTCCTCGTCGAACTCGATGAGGGACGGTTCCGACTGAGGGTTGTAGCGGCCGACGATCTCGATGAACTTGCCGTCGCGCGGTGAGCGCGTGTCGGCGGCGACGACGCGGTAGATCGGGTTCTTCTTCGACCCGACGCGCGTCAGTCTGAGCTTCACTGCCATTTACCTTCTCGCTTTCTTCCGTCGTTTCGTTGCGGATTTCTTCCGCGGCTGTGCCGGTCCGAGTGCGGTGGGCATCTTGCCTGATCCCATCGCCTTCATCATCTTGGCCATCTGTTTCCGGGCTTCGATGAGCTGATTCACCTGGGTCACGGAGACGCCGCTGCCGGCGGCGATGCGCTTCCGGCGCGACCCGTCGATGAGGTGCGGGACGCGCCGCTCCTTGGGCGTCATCGACAGGATGATCGCCTCCACGCGGCCGAGCTCGCGGTCGTCCACGTCGGGAACCTCTGGCAGGCCGGGGATGAGCTTCATGACGCCCGAGAGCGGGCCCATGCGGCGGAGCATCTTCTGCGCCTTCAGGAAGTCCTCGAAGGAGAACTCGCCCTTCATCATGCGGCGCTCCATCTCTTCCTTCTCGTCGTCGCCGACGGCGGCCTCCGCGCGCTCGATGAGCGTGAGCACGTCGCCCATGCCGAGGATGCGCGACGCCATCCGGTCGGGATGGAACCATTCGAGCGCGTCGAGCTTCTCGCCGACCGACGCAAGCTTGATCGGGCGGCCGGTGACCGCCTTCACCGACAGCGCCGCGCCGCCGCGCGCGTCGCCGTCGAGCTTCGTCATGACGACGCCGTCGAAATCGATGCGCTCCTGGAACGCCTTCGCGACGTTCACGGCTTCCTGGCCGGTCATCGCGTCGAGGACGAGCAGGACGTTCGTCGGCTTCGCCTCGCGCCGGACGGCGGCGAGCTCGTCCATGAGCGCCTCGTCGACGTGCAGGCGGCCGGCGGTGTCGAGGATGACGACGTCGCGGCCGTCCTCCTTCGCGCGCTCAATCCCCGCGTGCACGGCCTTCACCGGGTCGCCGCGCTCGTCGGCGTAGACGGGCACGCCCACCTGCGCGCCGAGTTGGATCAGCTGCTCGATCGCGGCGGGCCGCTGCAGGTCGGCGGCGACGAGCGCCGGCTTCTTGCCGTCCTTCTGCAGGAGCAGCGCGAGCTTCCCCGCGGCGGTCGTCTTGCCGGATCCCTGCAGGCCGGCGAGGAGGATCGTCGTCGGCGGCCGCGGCGAGAACGCGAGCTGTGACGAGCCGGTGCCCATCAGCTCGGTGAGCTCGTCGTGGACGATCTTCACCACCTGCTGTCCCGGCGTCAGGCTCTTGCGGACGTCCTGTCCGAGCGCCCGCTCGCGCACGTGCGCGACGAAATCCCGGGCGACGTCGAGGTTGACGTCGGCCTCGAGCAGCGCCAGGCGCACCTCTCGCATGGCGCGGGAGATGGCTTCCTCGTCGAGGACACCGCGCCCGCGAAGGTCGCCGAGTGCGCTCTGGAGCTTGTCGGAAAGGGCGTCGAACACGAGCGGATCAGGGTACCGGGATAGGCGCGAGGGCCCTGTGACGTATTCCCGGAAGATGGAGCTCGGAGCGACCTTCGACCGCCACTGGCCGCGCGTCTGGCGCGCGGCCTATGCCGTCTGCGGCGACCGCGAGCTCGCGAGCGACGCCGCCCAGGACGCGTTCCTGCGCGCCGGGGCGGCGCTGCACCGCTTCGACCGCAGCCGGCCGATCGAGCCCTGGCTCGTCCGGATCGCCGTCAACCGGGCGATCGACCTCGTCCGGGCCCGCCGCCGCGAGGCCGGCGAGGACGCGCTGCCGGAATCGTTCAGCTTCGACCCGCCGCTGCCGGATGAGGAGCTCGGGGAGGCGCTCCGCCGCCTCGGGCCGGACCGGCGGGCTGTGATCGCACTCCACTACTGGCTCGACTAGACCACCCCCGAGATCGCGGAGATCCTGGGCGTCCCGCTCGGGACGGTCAACTCGCGGCTCGCCCGCGCGCTTCGCGACCTCCGGCTCGAACTGGAGGCACGCAATGTCTGACGACCTCGAACGCCGTCTGCGCGAGGCGGGCCACCGTCTGCCCGGCCCCACCGACCTCGAGACCCGGCGTGCACGCACTCGCCTGCTCGCGTCCCGGCGCCGGCCGCGCCTGCTGCCGGTGCTCGCGGCCGCCGCGATCGCCGCAGGCGCGTTCGGCGTCGGCTACGCCGTCGCGTCCGGCGGCACACCGAAGACGAAGCTGATTGTGAAGCCGGTGCCCGCGAAGCTCGATGCGGGGCCGGGGTTCCTGCCGGCGCCCGACTGGCAGACGACGAGCTCCGGCAACCGCGCGACCGCGACGAGCAGCACCGGCGTCCGCATCGATGCGACGTTCGTGCCGGCGTCGCAGCGGCCGGGCCTTCCGCAGGCGGTCCTGCCGTTCCGGCTTCCCGGCGGCGGCAACGTCCGTCACTTCGCGGTACACATCGGCGCGTATGCCGTCGACGTGACGGTCACGCTCGAGGGGCGCCTGACGCGCGTCGAGGAGGCCGTCGCGCGGCTCGAGCTCGGCCGCCTCGTCGTTCCTTCTTGCCCGGCGGCGCAGCAGACGACCGCAAACGGCGCGTCGACGTACGTCCTCGGGTGGCTGCCGACGCACTACTCCGGCAACGCGAGCGACCTGGCCGGAGCGCGCGCGTCGACGACGAACGGACGCAGGATGCTGCGCTACAGGGAAGCCGTCGCGGACTGCGGCATGCGCGTCGCGAACCGCTCCGTCGAGGTGGACGTGACGCTCCCGCGCGTTGCGAAGGTGAGCGCGAGCCTCTCCGAGCTCACGTACTTCGTCGCTCGGACGTCGAGCGGCTGGACGGTGTGGGAGCGCGCTAGGTAACCAGAGCGCACGCGCCGACGGGGCGGCCAGTGTGCCGGCGCCAACTTTGCGGCTTTTGTCGCGAAGCGCAACACTGTCGAGCATGGCCCCCGCAGCCGCCGTCATGCGGAAGACGGTCACCGTTCTCTTTTGCGACGTTGCGGGCTCCACCGCCCTGGGCGAGGAGCTCGACCCCGAGGCGCTGCGCGCGGTGATGGAGCGCTGGTTCGAGGCGATGCGGGCCGCGGTGGAGCGGAACGGCGGCACCGTCGAGAAGTTCGTCGGCGACGCGGTGATGGCCGTCTTCGGCGTCCCCGCCGTGCACGAGGACGACGCGTTCCGCGCCGTCCGCGCGGCGGTCGAGATGCGGGACGTCTCCGGCGCGCTCGACGTCGACGTGCGCATTGGGGTGAACACGGGCGAGGTTGTCACCGGCGACGGCTCCACGACGCTCGTTACGGGCGACGCCATCAACACGGCGAAGCGGCTGGAGGAGGCCGCCTCGGCGGGCGAGATCCTCATCGGCGCCGCGACGCGGCGGCTCGTCGCGCACGCAGCAGAGCTCGAGCCCGCGGGACGCATCAGCGCGAAGGGGAAGCGCGCGCCCGTCGAGGCGTGGCGCGTGGTCGCGACCGTCGCCGACGCGACCGCGTTCCCGCGACGGCTCGACGTCCCGCTCGTGGGGCGCAGGCGCGAGCTCGCGGCGATCGAGCGGGAGCTCGAGGCCGCGGTGCGAGACCGCAGTTGCCGGCTCGTCACGGTGTGCGGCCCCGCGGGCGTCGGCAAGTCCCGCCTCGCGCAGGAAGCGGTGTCACGCGCGAGCGCGCGCGTCCTCACGGCGCGGTGCATCCCGTACGGCGAGGGCATCACGTTCCTGCCCCTGCAGGAGCTGCTCGGCGACGTGCCCGCGGGATCGACGGACGAGATCGTGCGCGGCGCGCGGACGCGCCTGGAGGACCTCGCGCACGAACGTCCGCTGCTCGTCCGCGTCGAGGACGTGCACTGGGCGCAGCCGGCATTCCTCGATCTGATCGAGTACCTCGTCGGCTGGAGCCGCGACGCGCCGATGCTCGTGCTCTGCCTGGCGCGCCCCGAGCTGTACGACATCCGGCCGCGGTGGCCGGGAACGCTCGTCGCGCTCGAGCCGCTCGACGCAGACGAGTGCGAGTCGTTCCTCGACGAGCTCGACGTGCCCACGGAGGAACGCACGCGCATCGTCGACACCGCTGAGGGCAACCCGCTCTTCCTCGAGCAGCTCGTCGCGATGCTCGCCGAGCAGGGCGGCGCGAAGTCGATGCCGCCGACGATCCATGCGCTGCTGACGGCGCGCCTCGACCGGCTCGAGCCGTTCGAGCAGGCGGTGCTCCAGCGGGCGGCGATCGTCGGAAAGGACTTCGCGCGCGACGCGGTCATCGAGCTGTCGCCGACAGAGGAGAGGCCGGACGTGACGGCGACGCTCTTCGCGCTCACGCGCAAGGAGCTCGTGCGGCCCGAGCATGCAGGCTTCGCGGACGAGGATGGTTTCCGCTTTCGCCACGCGCTCATCCGCGACGCCGCCTATGCGGAGGTGCCGAAGCGGGTGCGCGCGGAGCTGCACGAACGCTTCGCGGAATGGCTGGGAGCACGCGGCGAGACACGCGAGCTCGTGGGCTACCACCTCGAGCAGGCGTATCGCTGCGGCGTCGAGCTCGGCGTGCCGGACGAGTCGCTCGCGCAACGCGCGTTCGTCCTACTCGCGGCGGCGGGGAAGAACGCCTACGCACGCGACGATGTGAAGGCGGCCGTGAACCTCCTCCAGCGCGCGGCCGACCTCGTGCCCGGCGACGCCGACGTCCTGATCACCCTCGGACGGGCAGCAACGAGCTCGGGCGACTTCGCGCGGGGCCGCGCCGCGCTCGAGTCCGCGCGCGCGGCGGCCGCGGGAGACCCGCGCCTCGAGATCCGAGCAGCCATCGAGCTCGGGTTCCACGACGCCCTCACCGGCTCGGCGACCGCATCGATCGTCGATTTCGCCCGGCAGGCGGTTCCGGCGCTCGCCGAGCTCGGCGACGACGCCGGCCTCTCGCGCGCATGGCAGCTGATCACCGATGCAGACGTCGGCGGCCGCTGGCAGGAGCGGACGGAGGCGCTCGAGCGCGCGCTCCACCACGCCGAGCGCGCCGGAGACCGGCGACAGGCGTCGAGCATCGTCGCGCTCCTCGCGCAGGCGCTCCACTACGGGCCAACGCCGGTGGACGTCGCCATCGTGCGCTGCGACGAGCTGCTCGGCGAGGCCGGCAGCGACCGCGCGCTCGTCGCCGCGCTCACGAGCACGCTCGGCGGATTGAACGCGATGCGCGGCGACTTCGACCGCGCGCGATCGCTGTGGTCACGCGCGCGCAGCCTCTACGAGGAGCTCGGCCTGCAGCACCGGCGCGCGGCGCGGTCCCTCATCCCCGCGACTATCGAGCTGCTCGCCGGCGACGCGGAGGCCGCCGAGCGGGAGCTCCGCCTCGGATACGACACGCTCGCGGCGATGGGCGAGACCTGGGTGCGCGCGACGGTCGCTGCATACCTCGCGTCGGTGCTCGCGGAGCTCGGACGGGACGGCGAGGCGATCGAGCTCACGCGCGAGAGTGAAGCGAACTCGAGCGACGACGACGTCGTGACGCAGGTCGTCTGGCGCGGCGCCCGCGCGCGAGCACTCGGCGATGCCGGCCTTGCGCGCGACGCGGTCGAGCGTGCCCTTGCAACCGACTTCCTCGACCTGCGGGCAGGCGCCTATCTCGATCTCGCCGCTGTCGCCGACCCGAGTGCTGTCGCGCTCGCTGTCGAGGAGTACGAGCGCAAGGGGAACGTCGTCGGCGCGGCGCGTGCGCGGACGCTGATCACGGTTTAGGCTGAGTAGACCCCGCGAGGAGGAGACCATGGCAGACAAGCACGACCCCTTCGAGCTCGCTGAGAACACCTACCACGGAGCGGGCAAGACGCTCGACGACGCGTTCCACGACGCATGGGAGCAGGCGAAGGCGAAAGGCGCGGCGCCAGGGACGTACCGCGTCGTCGACATCTACTTCGCGACGGAGAACCCGATCCGCGAGTACAGCATCGTCATCGGGCCCGGCGGCTAGGCTAGGAGCGCGCGCGCGTAGTCCTGCGCGTCGAACGGCCGCAGGTCATCGAGCTGCTCGCCCACGCCGACGAGCTTCACCGGCAGCCCCAGCTCGTACGCGATCGGGATGGCGACGCCGCCCTTCGCCGAGCCGTCGAGCTTCGTCAGCGCGACGCCGGTGACGCCGACCGCCTCCTTGAAGAGACGCGCCTGCTGGACGCCATTTTGCCCCGTCGTCGCGTCGACGACGAGGAGCGTCTCGTGCGGCGCGCCCTCGAGCTTGCGCTCGATCACGCGCCGGACCTTCGCGAGCTCCTCCATGAGGTTCGTCTGCGTGTGCAGACGTCCGGCGGTGTCGACGAGCACGACGTCGCGGCCGCGCGCCTGCGCGGCGTCGATCGCGTCGAACGCGACCGCGGCGGGATCGGCGCCGCGCTCGGAGCCGACGAAGTCGGCGCCCGCGCGCTGCGCCCAGATCTCCAGCTGCTCCTCGGCGGCGGCGCGGAACGTGTCGGCCGCGCCGACCACGACGGAATGCCCGTGCTCCGCGAGCTTCGACGCGAGCTTGCCGATGGTCGTCGTCTTGCCGGTGCCGTTGACGCCGACGACGAGGATGACCGTCGGGCGGTGGCCCACGTCCAGCGTCGGCGGCGGGCCGAAGAGCTCGGCGATCTCGTCGGGGAGCGCGGCGATGTCGCCCCCCTGCTCCAGGCGGCGCACGAGCTCCGCCGTCGCGGGCACGCCGACGTCCGCCTGCAGCAGCGCCTCCTCGAGCCGCTCCCACGACAGATCGTCGCCGGGATCGAACGCCGCCACCTGCAGCTGCTCCGTCAGCGCGCGCCGGGACTTCGACAGCGAGTCGCGCAGACGCGAGAAGAGACCCGCCCGTTCCGTCTCCGGTTCGGGCGCGGCCCCTTCCTCACCAAGCAATTCCGACCAGCTGCGCGGCACGCGCGCCAGACTAGACGGCGCGCTGGTACACGCGGAACGCACGCGTCGCCACCCAGCCGGCCGCGAGCACGAGCACCGCGAGGTACCCGGCGTGCGCGCCGATGAGCGACCAGTCGGACGAGCGGACCGCGGTCACGGTCCAGTTCACCGGGTTGAACCGCGCGATGTCGTGGATCCAGCCCGGCAGGAGGTTCGACGCCATCATTCCCGAGCTGAGGAAGCTCGCAGGCAGGACGACGAACTGCACGATGCCGATGAGCGACTCCTCCTGCCGCGTCACGAGCGCGACCGCGTTCGAGAGCGCCGCGATGGCGCCGCCGAGCAGGAGCGGCAGCAGGAGCATCATCGCGATGCTCGTCCCCGAGAACGACGTGCCTGCTGCGAGGGCGACAAGGATGATCACGACCGTCTGCACGAGGATGACGACGGCCGCGTGGATGCAGCTCGCGCCGACGAGCGCACCGCGCCACACCGGCGTGACGAGGAACCGGTCCATGATCCCGCGGTCGATCGCCTCGATCAGGCCCATGCCGTTCCACCCCGCGGCGAAGAGCGCGGACATGACGACGACGCCCGGCGTCAGGAAGTGGAGATACGAGCCGCCGTGGAAGCCGGGGATCTCCACCACCTTCTTGAAGAGCGCGCCGAACAGGAGCAGCCAGATCATGGGCTGCACGAGCGTGATCGCGACGAACCACGGCTGCCGCCAGAGCGCGAGCAGCGCGCGGACCGTGAGCGAGAGCGTCTGACGCGTGGCGAGGATCACTGGTCCGCCTCCTCGAACGTGCGGCCGGCATGCCGCAGATACACGTCGTCGAGCGACGGCCGCGACACCGTCGCGGCGACGACAGGGATGCCCTCGGACTCGAGCAGCGCGAGCACCGTCGGGATCGCACGTGCGCCTTCGTCCGCCCGCGCCCGCAGAACGCGGCCCTCCATCGACGGCTCACGGACGCCGTCGACGTTCCGCAACGCCTCGACGGCGCGGCCGTTCACGGAGGCGCCGAGCTCGACGAGGAGCGTGTCGCCGCGGAGCTCGCTCTTCAGCTCGTCCGGCGTCCCCGCCGCGACGATGCTGCCGCGGTCGACGATCGCCAGCTGCGCGGCGAGCCGGTCCGCCTCTTCGAGGTAGTGCGTGGTGAGCAGGACGCTGACGCCTTCGGCGGCGGTCAGCCCCTCGATCTCCTGCCACATCTCCGCGCGCGCTTCCGGATCGAGACCCGTCGTCGGCTCGTCGAGGAACAGCACGTCTGGGCGATGCATGATCCCCAGGGCAACGTCGAGCTTCCGCTGCATGCCGCCCGACCACGTGCGCACGAGGCGCTTCTGCGCATCGACGAGGCCGAAGCGCTCGAGGAGCTCCTGCGAGCGTCCGCGGATGTCGCGGCGGGACATCCCGTACAGGTCGCCCTGCAGCCGCAGGTTCTCGATGCCGGTCGCCTCCGGGTCGATGCCGTGCTTCTGACCGACGACGCCGATCGCACGGCGGACCCGCAGCGGCTCCGCCACCACGTCGTGGCCGGCGACGACCGCGCGGCCCTCGTCCGGCGCCGTCAGCGTCGTCAGGATCTTCACCGTCGTCGACTTGCCGGCGCCGTTCGGCCCGAGCAGGCCGAAGACCGTGCCGGCCTCGACCGAGAACGTCAGCCCGTCGAGGGCGCGAACCCCCTTCGGATAGGTCTTGACGAGGCCATCGGCCTCGATTGCCAACTCCATGTCCACCTCCTACACTTAGCTTGAACGTCGGCTATCTTATCTATCAAAATATTCGAATGTCAAGAGAAACGACACTCTTCCATCTCCTCGACCTGATCCGCAGGAATCAGGTCCTGACGCAGATGCTCGACGAGGCCGCGGCCGAGTATCTGGGCATCAACACGACCGACGGCCGGGCCATCGACGTCATCGACCAGGCCGGCCGCATCACCGCCGGGGAGCTCGCGCGTGAGCTCCGCCTCTCCACGGGTGCGGTCACGACCATCGTCGATCGCCTCGAGAAGGCGGGCTATGCGCGACGCATCGCCGACCCGGAGGACCGGCGGCGCGTGCTCATCGAGGTGACGCCGAAGGTCAACCGCCTTTCGGCTGACATTTACGGCGCCGCCGAGGACATCCTCGAGATGTCGCTTCGCTACAGCGAGAGGGACATCGACGCCATCATCCGCTTTCAGGAGCAGACGCGCGCGTGGCTGGAGGAGCACCTCGCGCACGCCGCCGAACTGAACGCGCGCAAGCCGGCGAAGCGCCGGCTGCAGGGCCGCGGCCGCGCCTAGGCGGCGCTGACTGCTTCTGCTTCGTCGCGCGGCAAGAGCCGTGAGACGACCTGCGACACGCCGTCGCCGCCCATCGTCACGCCGTACAGCACGTCGGCGGCTTCCATCGTGCGCTTCTGGTGCGTGATGACGACGAACTGCGCGCGGTCCGCGTAGCGGCGGAGCAGCTCGACGAAGCGGCCGATGTTCGTGTCGTCGAGCGCGGCCTCGACCTCGTCGAGGAGATAGAACGGGCACGGCCGCGCGAGGAACAGCGCGAACAGGAAGGAGATGGCGCCGAGCGCCTTCTCGCCGCCCGAGAGCAGCGACAGCCGCTGCACGCGCTTGCCGGCGGGACGCAGCTCGACCTCGATGCCGGGCAGCCCTTCTTCGTCCTCGGAGTCGACGAGGCGCAGCCGGCCCTCGCCGCCGGGGAAGAGTGTGCCCGCCACCTCGGCGAAGTGCTGCTGCACGGCGTCGAACGTCTCCTGGAAGCGGCGCTCGACCGTGTCCGTCAGCTCGGCGCGGAGCTTCTCCAACTCGTCGAGGCTCGCTTCGAGGTCGGCGCACTGCGCCGTCAGCAGCTCGAGCCGCTCCTTCTCCGCCTCGTACTCCTCTTTCGCCAGCGGGTTCACCTGGCCGAGCGACTCACGGCGGCGCTCGAGGCGCTCGACGCGCTCGGCGAGCTCGTCTCGGTCGTCGCCCTCGGCGCGCTCCTCCGTTCCCGCGTCGGCAAGCCGACGGCGCGCCTCGTCCGCCTCCGCCTCGATGCGCGCCGCCTCGACGTCGATCGCCGACGCGCGCTCCGACGAGTCGGAAACACCCTGGCGCAGCTCGACCTCGGCGGCGCCGAGCCTCCGCAGCTCCTCCCCCAGCTCGCCCGTGCGCGAACCGCCCGCATCCACACGGGCGCGCAGCGGCGCCTCGAACCGCGCCGCCGGAAGGTCGAGCGCGCGCACGAGGCGCTCGACGATCGCCGCGCTGCGCACCGTGACAGGGTCGCGCTCGAGCGAGTACGCGGCGTCGGGAATGGGCGTCTCGGCGCGGCGGCGCAGCGCGTCGAGCTCGGCCGCGAGCTCGCGCCGCCGAGCCTGCAGCTCGAGGAGCATCGCCTCCGCCGTCTCGCCCGAGAACCAGAGCTCGCCGCTCACCGGGTCGTAGCCGAAGCCCTCCGGCGTGACCGCGGCCACGGTCGACGAGAGCAGCTCGTCCTTCGACACGACCGGCAGGGTCGGCTCGCGCCGCCCGATGACGACCGTGAGAGAGCCCAGCCCGGCGGCGCGCGCGCGCTCGAGCAGCGCGAACCCCGCGTGCGCGTCGTCGGCGACGAGTGCCGATGCCTGCTGGCGAAGCGCGGCGGCAACGGCGCGCTCCATCCCCGGCTCCACCTCGAGGAGCGACAGCGCGATCCGCTCGCCCTGCTCCGCGAGCGCACGCGCCGCGGGCGGAAGCCCTTCGCGCTCGGCAAGCGCGCGGTCGAGCGCCCGAACGCGGTCCTCGTGCAGACGCACCTGTTCGGTGAGCGCCGTGCGTTCCATGCGCACTCGCTCGTCGAGCACGCGGCGCGGCTGATCGAGCTCGTCACGCAACCGCCGCAACAGCGACTCGGCCGACTCGCGGCGCATGCCCGCGCGCTCGGCCGCGCTCCGCAGCCGGTACAGCTCCTGCATCGCCTGCTCCCGCGCGCCCGCGGCGTCGGCGAGCTCCTCCTCCGCGTGGCCGCGATCGGCGAGCACGCTCTCGAGCTTCTCCTCGGCGGCGCGCCTCGCGAGGGCAGCGGCCGCCTTGCGGCCGGCCGTCTCGTTCAGGCGCTCGTCGAGCGTTGACAGGTCGAGCTCCGCGATGCGCGCCCGCAGCTTCGCGATCTCGCCGATGAGCCTCTCCGCGCGCTCGGCCGCGGTCGCCTGCAGCGCGAGCGGGCGCAGCCGCTTCTTCACCTCGGCCTCGAGATCGCGTGCGCGCTCGCACTGGACGGCGACGCGCGCAAGCTTCAGCTCGGCGCGATGGCGGCGCGCCTTGAACCGGCCGAGACCGGCCGCCTCCTCGATGAGCGCGCGGCGCTCCTCCGGCTTCGAGGCGAGGATCGCCTCGACCTTGCCCTGCCCGATGATCGAATGCATGCCCTGGCCGAGCCCGAGGTCGGCGAGCAGCTCGACGAGGTCGAGGCGGCGGACGTTCGTCTTGTTCAACATGTACTGGCCCTCGCCGCCGCGGTGAAGGCGGCGCGCGACCGAGAGCTCCGCGTAGTCGACGGGCAGCGTCCCGTCGGCGTTGTCGAACAGCAGCTCGACCTCGCAGAAGTCGGCCGCCCCTCGTCCGGCCGCGCCGGCGAAGAGGACGTCGTCCGGCTTCTCGGCGCGCAGTTCGAGCGGGCTGAGCGATCCGGCCGCCCAGCGGATGGCGTCGGAGACGTTCGACTTGCCGGACCCGTTCGGCCCGACGATCACGCCGACGCCCGGCTCGAGGCGGACCTCGACCGGGTCGGGAAACGACTTGAAGCCGCGAATCTTGATGGCGCGAAGATGCACCCCGCCAGACCCTAACGAGCGACCTGGACGGCGCTACCGCTCGTCGTCGTCGTGCGGATCCCGGGCGAGCGGAGCGTCCTCGTCGCGCGGGAAGATTTCGAGGATCCCCTGCGTCTCGTCCTGCTCGGCATCCTCGTCGAGCCGCTCGTCGAGCGCCTTGTCGGAGTGCTTACGGCGGGTCACGGGGTTCAGGATGCCAGAGAAGCGACATGGACGAGGGCCTGCTTCGCCGCCTCCTGCTCCGCGGCCTTCTTCGACCGCCCCTCCCCGCGCCCGAGCTCCTCGCCGTCGACGACGGCGGCGCACGTGAACATCCGCTCGTGCGGCGGGCCGTCCACCTCGACGACCGTGTAGCTCACCTGCCGGCCGAGGCGCGCGAGCGCCTCCTGCAGCTCGGTCTTGTGGTCGACATGGGTCGTCAGGGCGTACTCGATCCGGTCCGAGAACGCGCCGACGACGGCGTCCTCGATGGAGGCGAAGCCGTGCTCGAGGAAGAGCGCGCCGAGGACCGCCTCGAGGAGGGCAGCCAGGACATTGCGGTTCTTCGCGAGAGAGGCGACGTCCTCGCCCTCGTTGAACTCGGCGAGCTTGGCGCCAAGGTCGAGCTCGTTCGCGACGACGGCGCAGCTCGCCCTCGAGACGACGTGCGAACGGATCTTCGCCAGCCGTCCCTCGGAAAAGTCGGGATGCCGCGCGTACAGCGCGTGGGCGACCGCCAGCTCGAGGACGCTGTCCCCGAGGAATTCCAGGCGCTCGTACGAGGCGGTCCGGTCGACCGCCCAGGACGAGTGCGTGAAGGCAGTCGCCGCCGCCTCGCGCGGCAGCGCGTCGATCAGCCGGGAGAGCTCTACAGCCTTATTGGTGCGACGAGACGTAGTCGACCGCCTGGCCGACGGTCGTGATCTTCTGGGCGTCCTCGTCGGAGATCTTGATCCCGAACTGGTCTTCGAGCTCCATGATCAGCTCGACGAGGTCGAGCGAATCCGCGTCGAGGTCCTCCTGGAACGACGCCTCCTCCGTGATGTCGCCCTCGTCGATGCCGAGCTGCTCGGTCAGGACTTCCTTGACCCGCTCGAAGACTTCCTCGCGCGACGCTGCCATGTCACCTCGTTTTTTGGTTTCCGTGGGGTAAAAGCGGGCCGATCATACAGTCTCGACCGGCCGGGCAAGCCTGGAGCCAAGCCGTCCGACGACGTCGTTCTCGACGCCGCGGGCGGCAAGGCGGATCGCGTTGGCGATCGCGACGTGCGACGAGTTGCCGTGCGCGATCACCGCGAGCCCGCGCAGGCCGAGCAGATAGGCGCCGCCGTAGGTGTCGGGGTCGAGCCGCTTGCGCAGCCTTCGGCCGGCCGGCCGGATGAGAAGCCCGCCGACGGTGCCGCGCGTGTTCGCCGCGATTTCCTCGCGGAACGCGTCGAGCAGCGTCGTGATCGTCCCTTCGAGGAGCTTCAGCGTGACGTTGCCGGTGAAGCCGTCGGTGACGACGACGTCGGCGGCGCCGGCGAGCAGGTCGCGGCCCTCGCAGTTGCCGCCGAAGTTGAGGTCGCTCTCGGCGAGGAGCGCGTGCGCCTCGATCGTGAGCTGGTTCCCCTTCTCCGGCTCCTCGCCGATGGAGAGGAGGCGCACCTCGGGGCGCTCGATGCCGAGCAGCTCCTCGGCGAACACGGCGCCCATCGTCGCGAACTGGACGAGATGCTCGGGCCGCGCGTCCGCGTTCGCGCCCGCGTCGATGAGGACCGAAGGGCCGCGCCGGGCCGGGATGGGGACGGCGATGGCCGGCCGCATGACGCCGGGGAGGCGCCGCAGCTCGAGGAGGCCGGCGGCGAGCATCGCGCCGGTGTTGCCGGCCGACACGACCGCGTCGGCTTCGCCCTCGGCGACGGCACGCACGGCGGCGACGAGCGAGCTCTGCGGCTTCGCGCGGACCGCCTCGGCGGGCTTGTCGTCCATCTCGATGACCCCGTCGGTGGGACGGAGCTCGAGGGCGCCGGTGTCGGTTCCCGGCGAGCCGTACAGGATCGGAATCAGTGCGTCGGAGGACGCCTCGAGCGCGCCCGCGACGACTTCCGCGGGACCGCGGTCGCCCCCCATCGCGTCGACCGCGATGCGGACCATGCCCTACGGAGCGTCGATACGGAGCGGCTCGACCTCGCGGCCCTTGTACGTCCCGCAGTTCGCGCACGCGTGGTGGGGCCGCTTCGGATGCCCGCAGTTGTCGCAGACATTGACGCGCGGCGCCGAGATCGCGTGGGTCGCGCGGCGCTTGTCGCGGCGCGACTTGGAGGTTTTGCGCTTCGGGACGGCCATGAGCGACGCGGAGTATAGCCAGGGTCGACTACCGTCCAGGCATGGAGACACGGACGCTGGGCCAGGGCCTCGTCGTGTCGGCCGAGGGGCTGGGCTGTATGGGCATGTCGGCCTACTACGGCGAGACGGACGAGGCAGAGTCGATCGCGACGATCCACCGCGCGCTCGAGCTCGGGATCACCTTCCTCGACACCGCCGAGCTGTACGGGAGCGGCGCGAATGAGGAGCTCGTCGGCCGGGCCATAGCCGGCCACCGGGACGAGTACGTCGTCGCCACGAAGTTCATGGGGATCTTCAGCGACCGGCGCGTGAACGGAAGCCCCGAGTACATCCGGACGGCGATCGAGGGATCGCTCCGGCGGCTCGGCACCGACCACGTCGACCTCTACTACCAGCACCGCGTCGACCCGCAGACGCCGATCGAGGAGACCGTCGGCGCGATGGCCGAGCTTGTCGCGCAGGGTAAGGTCCGCCACCTCGGCCTGTCGGAGGCGTCCGCCGAGACCATCCGCCGCGCGCACGCGGTCCACCCGATCACCGCGGTTCAGTCCGAGTACTCGTTGTGGACGCGGGAGCTGGAGGAGGACGTCCTGCCGACGATGCGCGAGCTCGGGATCGGGCTCGTCGCCTACAGCCCGCTCGGCCGCGGATTCCTCGCCGGCCGGTTCGACTCCGCCGACGAGCTCGCGGAGGACGACTTCCGCCGCACGAACCCGCGCTTCACCGGGGACAACATCGAGCGCAACCGTGCGCTCGTCGCGCAGGTGCAGCAGATCGCGCTGGCAAAGGGCGCAACGCCGGCGCAGGTGGCGCTCGCGTGGGTGCTCTCGCGCGGCGAGGACGTCGTCCCGATCCCGGGCACGAAGCGGCGGACGTATCTCGAGCAGAACGCCGCCGCGGTCGACGTCGCGCTGAGCGCGAGCGATCTCGAGGCGCTCGACGCGATCGGCGAAGCGGCCGGAGACCGCTACACCGACATGTCGCCGGTCAACCGGTAGTCGAATCGCGGAGCGACTCGAGCGCGGCCCAGCGCGGGTCGCTGCGTACGTCGTCGTGCTGGTGCGGCTCGACGTTCAGGTCCTTGCCGCAGACCGGGCAGAGGCCGGCGCATTCGGGGTCGTGCAGGATCTTGTCCGGCAGCTCGAGCGCGAGCGCGTCGTGCGCCCAGGCCGAAAGCTCGAGGACGTCGTCGTGGACGTACGGCGACCGGAGGTCGTCGTCATCGCCGGGCGACGTGGCCTGGTACTCGCGCGCGCGAATCGGGACCTCGAGGGCGGCATCGGCCAGGCAGCGGAAGCAGGGGCCCTGCAGACGAACGCGGAACGCGATGTCCAAGATCGTCCCCGAGCTCGCCCTCGCCACGGTCAGCTCTGCCGGGACGCTCGCGGGAACCGCCGCGTACTCCTGGCCGCCGAGAACGAGCGGCTCGATCTCGACCTCGACCGTGTCGTGGAACTGCTCCCCACTGCGCAGCCGCAGCTGGCGCAGGTTGAACGTGGTCACGTTCCTACGGTAGCGCTAGGTGGTCGCCTGCTCGGGCGCGGGCCTGCGCGCGAGGAGGATGAGCGCGACCGACGAGACGACGACGAGTCCGGCGATGAGCTCGCGGGCGGCGATGTGCTCGCCGACGAACATCCAGCCGAGGAGCACGGCCACGGCCGGGTTGATGTACGCGTATGTCGAGAGCAGCGGCGTCGGCGCGTGACGGAGCAGCCAGCCGTACGCGGTGTACGCGAGCACCGATCCGAAGACGACGAGATACGAGAGCGACGCGAGCGAGGCGAACGAGAAGGCGGAGAGGTGGACGCGGCCGAACTCTCCCGTCATCCCCGAGAGGACGGCGAGCATGACGGCGGCGGCGATCATCTGCATGCCGGCGCTGAGAATCGGGCTCTTGGGGAGGGGCGCGACCCGCGCGTAGGCGGATCCGGCGGCCCAGACGAAGGCGCCCCCGAGGAGCACCAGCGCCCAGATCGGGTCCGCGCCGCCCTTCGCGCCGGCGAGCAGGCCGACACCGGCGAGGCCGGCGAGGATGCCGACGGCCGCCCCGAGCGGGATGCGAACGCCGAAGGCGACGCGATCGATGAGGATCATGAAGAGCGGAACGCTCGCCACGATGAGCGCCGTCAGGCCGGTGGAGACGTGCTTCACCGCGAAGGCCACGGAGCCCGTCTCGACGACGAGCAGGAGGCCGCCGACGAGGGCGGCGGCGCGCCACTGGGCACGTCCGGGCCGCTCGGAGGCGAGCTCACCGCGGCGATGCGCCCAGGCGAGCATGAGCCCTCCGGCGATGAGAAAGCGGATGGAGAGCATCAGGAGCGGCGGCAGGGCGCGGTCCGCCACCGAGATGGCGAGATACGTCGACCCCCAGACGATCCAGACGACTCCGAGTGCGGCGGCAAGCTTCACAAAATGAAGCGTGCCTACGTCGACCTATTAGGACAAATCCAGTTACAATTCAGTTCGATGAATAAACCTGATGGCTTTCTCGGCATCGAACTGCGTCATCTCGCCGCCCTGGACGCGGTCGGGAGGACGCATTCCTTCGGCCGCGCGGCGCGCGAGCTGGGCTACACGCAGTCGGCTGTGAGCCAGCAGATCGCCCATCTCGAGCGGGTGGTCGGGCAGCGCCTCGTCGAGCGCCCGGGCGGCCCGCGGCCGGTCTCGCTGACCGAGGCCGGCGAGCTGCTCCTCCGTCACGCGGACGCGATCGTCGCCCAGCTCGACGCGGCTCAGGCGGACATGGCCGCGCTGGCCGAGGGGGCCGCGGGCCCGCTGCGCGTCGGCATCCTCCAGAGCGTCGGCGCGCGCATCCTCCCCGCGCTGCTCCGAAACTTCCGGCGCGACTGGCCGCGGGTGGACGTGCAGCTCCGCGAGGAGACGAACATCGCGCACCTGCTCGACCTCGTCGAGCGCGGCGAGCTCGATCTCACCTTCGCCGATCTGCCGCTGGCGGAGGGGCCGTTCGAGTCGACCGAGATCCTGCGCGACCCCTTCGTGCTGCTCGTCTCTGCGGGTTCGGAGCTCGCTGCGCGAAACGAGCCCGTTCCGCTGCGGTCCCTGAACGGCGTGCCGCTCATCGGCTGGCGCTCCACGGACGAGCCGGACCGCTACCTGCGCGGGAACCTCACCGATCTGAACGTCATCTTCCGCACCGACGACAACGGCACGCTGATGGCGCTCGTCGCCGAGGGCCTCGGCAACGCCGTCGTCCCGCAGCTCGTCGTCAACCCGCCGAACCCGGCGCTCGTCTCGCTCCCGCTCGGCGGTCGGCTGCCGCCGCGCTCCCTCGTGATCGTCTGGCACCGCGACCGCTACCGCTCGGCAGCCGCGCAGGCGTTCGTCGAACTCGCGAAAGAGCTCGGCGCCGAGTACATGGACCGCCAGGCCGCGTAACGACAGGGCACGGCCGGTACCAGGTACCGCTACGAAGCCCTCGCAGACTTGTCACGCGAAAAGGCGCTGCACAGCGGACGAGACGACCCGGAGAACGTCCACCGTGACACGAGCAAGGACACGGCCGGGTACCTGGCACCGGTCGTGCCCGCGAAGGACGCCCCCGGCGTGTCTCTAGTAGCCGAGGTCCTCGGCGGCGCCGTCGCTCGGGCCGATGCCGGCGACGACCGTTTCCTGCGAGCGCTCGTGCAGGCGCTCGCGTCCGCGCTTCACCGCGGAGAGGAACTTGTCCAGGTTGACCTCGAGCGTCGAGAGGATGCCGTCGGCCCAGTCCTCCATCTCGAGGCGCGTCTCGCGCGCCGCGCGCCGCGCCTCGTCGACGATGTCCTGCGCCTGGTGCTCGGCGATCTTCACGATCTCCGTCTGGGACGCCTCGCGCACGGCCTGCTCGCGCGCCTCGGCCAGGAGCCGGTCGACCTCCCGCTTCGCCTCGGCCAGCATCTCCTGCCGCTCCTTCACGATCCAGCGCGCCTGCTTGATCTCCTCGGGGATCGTCGCGCGCATCTGGTCGAGGATGTCGTAGATCTCCTCGCGGTCGATACGCACCTGATCGGTGAGGGGGACGGCCTTCGCGTTGTGCACGAGGTCGTCGAGCTTGTCGATAAGAACCAGGACGTCCATGCGTTGAAGCTTAGCCTCTAATCCCCTGGATTCTCCGGGGTTCCCGGTCGTCCTGCCGGGAATAGCACCTTGAATCGCGCCGCCACCGGCTCCGGGACGAGCGCGGAGACGTCCCCGCCGAACGCGGCCAACTCCTTCACCCCGCTGGAGGACACGAAGCTGACGCTCGGGCTCGCCATCACGTACACGGTTTCCACGTCCGGCGCGAGCGTCCTGTTCAGCTGGTTCATCTGGTACTCCCACTCGAAGTCCGAGATGACGCGCAATCCCTTCACGATCGCCTTCGCGTCCCACTTCCGCGCGAACTCGACGACGAGCACGCTGAAGGGATCGATCTCGACGTTGTCGAGGTGCGCGAGCGCGCTGCGAAGGAACTCGACCCGTTCCTCGAGCGTGAACAGCGGCTGCTTGTGATGCGGGTTGCCGACGACGCCGACGACGACACGGTCGAAGATCCCCGCCGCGCGCGTGATGACGTCGATGTGGCCGTTCGTCACCGGGTCGTAGGTCCCCGGGCAGATGGCGGTGATCACCGCTCGTACACCGTCACGCGCGCCTGTCCGTACTTGCGGCTCGTCCGTTCGCGGAACGGAAGCGCCGGCTGCACGCGCGCGCCGGTCTCGACGACGACGACGCCGTCGTCCGTGAGGACCCGAGGCAGGTAGCGCGCGAGCTGGGGTTCGATGTCGGTGTACACGCCGTAGGGGGGATCGACCAGCACGAGATCGTACTTCCTCTTCTCGGACGCGAGAACGGCGACGGCGTCCTGCTGCAGCACGGT
>Ga0209579_10001440_pt1 | contig 19670 bp, 20 predicted proteins | sample Coa_R1_2_FD_187152 | JGI IMG/M metagenome (GOLD analysis project Ga0209579, IMG submission 187152) | Surface soil microbial communities from Centralia Pennsylvania, which are recovering from an underground coalmine fire - Coalmine... | ecosystem: Environmental > Terrestrial > Soil >... | reverse complement strand
CGCCGCGGCTCCGCGGTGCCCGATCACCAACGGGCGACCGCCGTCGCGTCGGAAGTTCACGGGCGCTTGACGACGACGACGGCGCAGTCGTCGGCGAGCTCGCGGCCGCCGAACGCACGGCAGTCGACGAGCACCGCCTCGGCGAGCTCCTGCGCCGCGAGATCGCGGCCCGCCGAGAGCAGCGCATCGAGACGCTCGATCCCGTACAGCTCGCCGTCGATCCGGGCCTCGATCACGCCGTCGGTATAGAGGACGACCGCTCCGCCACGGCTGAGCGTCGCGTGCGCCACGTCGTAGCGCTGCGCAGGGTCGATCCCGAGCGCGAGGCCGCCGCAGCGAAGCTCCTCAACCGGACCGTCCGCCGTGACCATGCGGGGCGGCGGATGACCCGCGCTCGCGCACGCGATCCGGCCCTCGCCGTCCACCGTGAGGTAGCAGAGCGTGATGAACTTGCCGAGCTCGATCTCGCCGCTCACGACCTCGTTCGCGTGTGCGAGGAAGTCGCCGGGATCGGAGTGCTCACGCGCGAGCGAGCGGAACACGAACTTCGCCATCGCCATGTCGGCGGCCGCGTCGATCCCGTGGCCCGTGACGTCGCCGACCGCGACCGCGAGCCGCCCGCCGGGAAGCTCGACGAAGTCGTAGACGTCGCCGCCGACGTCGACCCGCGCGGCCGACTCGTAGACCGCGCCGAGCTCGAGCCCCGGCACGCGCGGGCGCTCGCGCGGCAGCAACGCCTGCTGGATCGTCTCCGCGAACGCCTTCTGCTGCTGGTACAGGCGCGCATTGTCGATCGCGAGCGCGGCCTGCGCCGCGATCGTCGTCCCGGTCGCGATCGTCGCGTCCGTGATCGGCCGGTCGGGGTCGAGGGAAACGATCGTGAGCAACGCGAGCAGCTCGCTCGGCGACGCGATCGGGAGCACGGCAGCGGTCGATCCACGCTCCAGGAACGGAACGAGGAGCGTATGCGAGCCGCCGAGCCGCCTTGCGGTCGACGGACCGAGGACGAGCGGGCGGTCGCCGCGAATGGACGTCGGCTGCGGGTACTCGAGCACCGCGCCCAACGCGGCGGCAAGCCGGTCGTCGGCGACGTAGATCGCCTGCGCGACCATGCTGTCGCCGCGGGCTCCCGGCGTGCGGATCACCGCCGCATCGACGCCGAGCACGTCGACCACGGTCTTCGCGACGGCGTCGAGCGTCGTGTCGAGCGACAAGCTCTGTGCGAACGAGCGCGAGATCTCGTAGAGGGCACCGAGGCGCTTCGCGGCTTCGCGCTCCGCGTCGAGCGACGAGGAGAGCGCATCGCCGAGCTCCTTCGTCCGCTCGTGGAGGAGCGCGTTCTGCACAGCGACTGCGAGCTGGGCGGCGAGCGACGAGAGGAGCGTCCGCTCGGTCGCCGCGAGCCGTCGCACACCCGGGTACGCGACGAGCAGCCCGATCGTCTCATCGTGCACGCGCAGCGGCACGCCCAACACCGACTCGACCCCGGCGACGCGCAACGTCCGCCGAACGCCCGTCGCCAGGCGGTCGCGCGCGCCTGCGCGTACCTCGATCGTGTCACGGGCGCGAAGCGCGCCGAGGGCGAGCTCGAGCACCGCCGCGGCGACGTCCTCGTGGCCGTCGGCGAGGCCGCGCTCCGCGGCCGTAAGCAGCCCGCCGCGGTCGCGCAGGTAGATCCCCACGCGGTCGATCGCGAGCAGCTCCGAGAAGCGGTCGAGCGCCGTCTCCAGCGTGTGCGCGAGCGAGAGCCTCGAGATCGCGTCGCCGACGACCGAGAGCAGCGCACGCGTCCGCTCGAGCTCGAGCTCGACCTCGCGGCCGCGCTCGCCGGCGCGTAGGGAATGGGCCGCCCGAACGGCGAAGAGGGAGAGCGCGTCGAGGTCGCGCGGTAGCAGCGGCTCGCCGTGGACGAGCTGGAGCACGCCGAATGCCGGTTGCCCGAGCTGGATCGACAGCACGTTCAGGCCCGTATCCGGGTCGACGACGGCCAGCGGCTGCCATTGCTCGAGGGCGACGGCGGCCAGCTCGCGTCGCCGCTCGAGCGAGAGCGCCGCGGTCGCGCCGTGCGCCGCGAGCAGCTCGAGGCCGTCGCGCGCCCGCCATACCGCTGCGCCGTACGCCCCGGTCGCGGCGACGGCGGCCCAGGCTGCGTGCTGGGCCGAATCGGCTAGCGTCGCACCCGCCGCGAGCGCCTCGCCGATGCGCTCCAGGACGGCCGCGTGCTCGACCAGAGGTCGCCGTCGCAGGTCGAACTCCGGCAGCTGGCGGAGGATCAGCGCCAGCTGCGCCGCCGCCAACTCGGCGGCCCAGCGCGCGCCGTCCTCGACGCCGGCGAGCTCGAGCGCGGCGGCCGGACGCCCGCCGACGAGCACGGGCACGAGCAGGCGGCCGTCCTCTGCAAGGCCGGGCTCGAGCTCGTCTCGGCGGAGACGCGAGCCCAGCAGCTCTGCAGCGAGCGGCGAGTCGGCCGGCGCGGTCGCCTTGACGACGTACGTCTCGGTGCCCGGATCGAGCAAGCGGACGACGGCGAGGGCCGCGCCGGTCGCCTCGGCCGCAGCAGCCGCGACCAGCTCGAGCGACTCCCGTAGGCCGAGCCCGGCAGCCAGCCGTTTCGCCGCCTCAGCAAGGATTTCGTGCGGTGCCCCCCCGGTCTCGACGGCCATCGGACCGCCCAGTATCGCCTAGACTATGGTGGTGGCACAGCCCGCGAGCGAGCCGCCTGCCGTCGACGACGACGCGCCTTCGCTCGATCCGGCCGCGATCGAGCGCGCGTACCTGCGTGAGCGTGCCCGCAGGCGGGCGCGCGACGAGCGGCGGACGGCGGCGCAGAGCTCGAACGCACGCTTCTGGGTCGTGATCGCGGTGCTCCTCTTCCTCACTGTCGTGATCGGCCTCACGGCCTGGCACCAGGTCCAGACGACCTTCGGCCTCTAGCCGGACCTACTCCGCGCCGCGCCGGGACGCGAGCTCGAGCCTACGTGCGAACGGGCTCCACGCCGCTTGCTCCCACGCCTCGCCGCCGCACATCGGGCAGCTCGGCAGGCTCGAATGCAAGGTGATTCCGTACCCGCAGGTCGCGCAGCGGTACTGCCCGGTCGCCCGGGTCCCGGAAACGAACAGCGCCACGAGGTCGTCGAGCGGGGTGTCCTGCTCCTGCGTTTCCATAGCCCCTGTCCTCCCGGTCGGCGATACCGTCAACCGATTCAATCCCCATACTTAAGCTCGTGCAAACCCCCGACTACTACGACGAGCCCGGCGACCCGATCCTGGCGCCGTCGCGCGAGTACCGGCGGGCTCCGGCGGACGGCATCTGGGCGGCCGGCGATCGCGTCATCTGGCTCTCGGCCCTCATCCTCTCGCTGTCGACGTTCATGGACTGGTACACGGGCTCGGGCGTCGGCGTGCAGCTGGCCGTGATCGGCTGGCACACGGGCGCGCTCGGCAAGCTCGTCTTCTTCATCGGGTTCGTGGTGCTCGCGATCGTGGTCGCACGCGCCTTCGGCCTCGAGCTGCCGCCGTCGTTTCCCGAAAGCCTCGTCGTCCTCGCGCTCGGGGTGCTCGCCACCGTGTTCGTACTCGTGCGCGTGATCTCGATCCCGGATTCCGTCCTGCCGGCGAACGGCCGTGGGATCGGGATCTGGATCAGCCTGCTCGCGGCCCTCGGCCTCGTCGCAGGCGGGCTCCTGCGAGCCGCGGAAGACCTCTAGTCACTATCAGCCCGGTCGCAAGCCCGAGCAGCGCGCCCGCGAACACGTCGGACGGGTAGTGGACGCCGACGTAGACGCGCGACCAGGCGACGAGGGCGGCGAGCAGGTAGAGCGGGGTCCGGAGCCGCGGCACGGCGGCGCCGAGCACCGTCGCGCACGCAAAGCCCGTCGTCGCGTGCCCGGACAGGAACGAATGCGTGTGCGGGACGGAGACAAGCGGGTCGAGGTGCGGGCGAGAGCGCGGGATCACCGCCTGGAGGCCAGCGCTCACGAGCTCGCCGAGGCCGTCGGCGACCGCGGTCAGGACGGCGATCACGGGCCGGCCGAGGATCAGGGCGAGCACGAGCGCCAGCACCAGCCACAGCGCCCCGTAGTTCGCGCCGTCGGTCAGCCACTCGAACGGCCGGTCGAGGAAGCCGGCGCGGTGAAGGACCTGCCAGCGCTCGAGGTGCCGGTCCCAGGCCAGCGCTCAGTCGAGTGGCACGAGTTGCTTCGCGCGCTCGACGACCTGCTGCGGGTCGAACGGCTTGCCGATGAAGCCCTCGGCGCCGCGGCGGCTCGCCTCGGCGGCGTCGGCCTCGTCGACCTTGCCGCTGAACATGATCACCGGGATCGACCCGTGCCGCTCCTGCATCCGCTGCAGAAGCTGCCAGCCGTCGGTGCCCGGCATGACGACGTCGAGCAGGACGAGGTCCGGCGCCTGGTCCTCGATCGCCGCGAGCGCCTCGTCGGCTCGCTCCGCTTCCCGGACCGTGTAGCCCTCGAGCTCGAGGTTGATCCGGATGAACTCCCGCACGCGCGCGTCGTCGTCGACGACGAGGACGAGCGGCCCGCTCGGCTTGCCGGGCCCGGAGCGCTGGATGAACGCCTCGAGGTCGCTGCGCCGGTAGCGCCGGTGGCCGCCCGGCGTGTAGAAGGCGGGCACCCGGCCGAGGTCGGACCACTTGCGGATCGTCGACTGGGCGACGCCGAGGAACTTCGCCGCCTGTCCGAGCGTCAGCCAGTCCGGCTCCCCGGCGGGCGCGCGGCGGTTGGGACGTTGGTAGCTCATTCCGCATGAAACTACCCAAAGCTCAACCTCGTGAACCCGTTTACCGCTTTGAAATGGTCGTCGTATCGCTCGTCGCCGAACTCGGCAGGATCGCGAGCGGGTTCAGAGTCCGAACGATCGTCTGCCCGCCGCCGGGCTCGGGGTTGTCGTGCAAGGCCTCGCCGAGCGCGACGCCGAGCCCGAAGACGACGACCATGGCGACGACCGGCAGCAGCAGGCGGATCCGCCGCCGGCGCCGGCGGCGCGGCAGCGGGGAAGCGGTCACGGCGTGTAGTCCGTCGCGCCTCGTGCGTAGAGGTAGAACGCCGCGTCCGCCGCCTCGGCGACCTGCGTCGGCGGCGCGTCCTCCGGCCGCGCGTCCTCGAGCAGCGCGCGCGCCCAGTCCTCCGCGCCCTCGTAGGCGTCGGCCAGCTCGGCGAGCGAGTACGTCTGGCCGACGCGCTCTCTGAGCGCGGCGGTGAGCAGCTGCACCTGCTGCGAGAGGTAGGCGTAGCGGCGTGCGTCACCGCGCGCCGCCTCGACCCGCTCTGCTCCCTCCCGCCAGTGCTGCCGCGCCAGCTCGACGTTCAACCCGGCTCGATGATAGGCGTGCAGCAACCCGTCGACGGCCACAGCGGCCCCGCGTCGGCCAGGATCCGGTCGCCGAGCTCGTATCCCGGGCGCGCGAGCGCGAACGCGGCGTGGGCGTGCAGGCACTTGAGGCTGCCGCCGCGGCCCGCACCGCCGATCCCGAGCGGGAGCTCCGGCCGCAGCTCGCGCTGCGCCGCCTCGGCCGCGGCGAGGCTCCATGCGAGGCGCGGGTCGTCGCGGGCGGCGCGCGTCCAGCGCTCGACGCCGCCCGCGGCCTCGAGGCGGGCGAGCCGGGCGACGAGGTACGGGCAGGTGAGCCAGAACTGCGTCGGGAACGGCGCGCCGCTCTCGTCGAACGGCGCCTGCTCGCTGACCGCAGGCCGGTCGAACGGGCAGCGCACGGCGACGCGCCTGAACGCCCGCGTCGGCCGCCCGAGCTGCCGCTCGACGATCGTCCGGTCACCCTGCGCCACCCGTGCATCGTCACCGATTCGCGGCGCGCCACGCGTCGATCCCGCGCACGATGAAGAGCCGCTCGCCCGGCTTCACGAGCCCGAGCTGGCGCGCCTCGCGGACGAGCGTCGAGCCCGAGCCGACCGCGGCAATCTGCTGCACGAGCTTGCGCCGCTCGGTGGCGAGGCTCTGCACCTCGAGCTGCCGCGTCTGGAGCTGCCGCTTCGTGTGCAGGTACGTGTGCACAGGCTTCCAGTAGAGAAGGCCGAGCAGCGCAAGCCCTCCGAACGCGAGCAGACGTGTCGGCCGCAGCACGCCGAGCACTTCGCCTCGGCTCGCGGCGGTCCTGCTCAGGCGACCTCGACCTTGATCACGTTCGTCGACCCCGAGAGGTTGACCGCGGTACCCGCGACGAGGATGACGAGGTCGCCGCGCTCGACGACGCCGGACGCGCGCGCGGTCTCGATCGAGCGCTCCCACAGCTCCTCCACGTCGACGGTCGACGGCATGAGGAGCGGCAGCACGCCCCACTCGAGCGCCATCTGCTGTACGGCGGACTGGTGGTGCGAAAGGCCGATCATCGGCCGCCGCGGCCGGAGGCGGGCGATCTGCGACGCGGTGCGGCCGGTCGCGGTCGCAGCGAGGATCGCCCGCGCGCCGAGCGCCTCGGCGAGGTCGGTCGCCGAGGCGGCGATCGCACGGCGCACGTCGGGCTCGACCTCGTCTGGAAGCTGGTGCCGGAAGCCCATCGACGGCTCGACCGCGCGCGCGATGCTGTCCATCGTGCGCACGGACTGGACCGGGAACCGGCCGAGTGCGGTCTCCGCCGACAGCATCACCGCCGACGTGCCGTCGAGGATCGCGTTCGCGACGTCGCTCGCCTCGGCACGCGTCGGCTCGGCGTGCTCGACCATCGACTCGAGCATCTGCGTCGCGGTGATCACGGGCTTGCCGATCTCGAGGCAGCGGCGGATGATCTGCTTCTGGATCAGCGGCACGGTCGCCGCGCCGATCTCCACGCCGAGGTCGCCCCGGGCGACCATCAGCGCGTCTGCCTCGGCGAGCACGTCGTCGAGCGCATCGACCGCCTCCGCCTTCTCGATCTTCGCGATCACCCGCGCCGGCGAGTCGGCATCCCTGATCAGCGCCTGCAGGTCGCGGACGTCGGCGGCGGCCCGCACGAACGAGAGCGCGACGAAGTCGACGCCGAGGCCGAGCGCGAACTCGAGGTCGTCGAGGTCCTTCGCCGTCAGCGACGGCACCGGGATCGGGACGCCGGGCAGGTTGACGCCCTTGTGCGAGCTGACCTCGCCGCCGACGACGACACGGCAGCGCGCGCGGCCGCCGTCGACCTCCTCGACCGCAAGGCGGACGAGGCCGTCGTCGATCAGGACGTCGTTGCCCGGCCGGAGCATCTCGCCGACCTGCTCCGGCGCGATCGGCAGCTCGCCGTCTCGTGCCGCGCGCTCACCGACGACGACGACCTCCTCGCCGGGAACGAGCACGCGGGGCGCGTCGAGCTCCCCGACCCGCAGCTTCGGCCCTTGCAGGTCAGCGATCAGCGCGAGCGGACGGCCGAGCTCCTGCTGAACGCTGCGCACGAGCTCGGCGGAACGCGCATGGTCGTCGTGGGTGCCGTGCGACAGGTTGAGGCGGGCCGCGTCCATCCCCGCGGCCGCGAGCGCCTGCACGAGCTCCCGCGTCGACGACGCGGGTCCGATCGTCGCCACGATCTTCGTGCGACGGATAACCGCGGCCATCCGTCCTAGGTTAGCCGCGGATCTGCGAAAACCTCGTGAACGCGGAGAAGCCCGGATACGCGGCGCGTTCGCCGAGCTCCTCCTCGATGCGTAGCAGCTGGTTGTACTTCGCGACCCGGTCCGAGCGTGCCGGGGCGCCGGCCTTGATCTGACCGGCGTTCGTCGCCACCGCGAGATCGGCGATCGTCGCGTCCTCGGTCTCGCCGGAACGGTGCGAGACGACGGCGGTGTAGCGAGCTTCCTGCGCGAGCCGGATCGCCTCGAGCGTCTCCGTGAGCGTGCCGACCTGGTTCACCTTGACGAGGATCGAGTTGGCGACGCCTTCCTCGATCCCGCGCGCGAGACGTGACGGATTGGTGACGAACAGGTCGTCGCCGACGAGCTGCACGCGGTCACCGAGCCGGCGCGTGAGCGCAGCCCACGTCTGCCAGTCGTCCTCCGCGGCGCCGTCCTCGATCGAGACGATCGGGTACGCGTCGACGAGAGCGGCCCAGAACTCGACGAGCTGGTCGCCGTCGAGATCGCGGCCCTCGAAGCGGTAGCGACCGTCGCGGAAGACCTCGCTCGTCGCCGGGTCGAGCGCAATCGCGACGTGGTCGCTCTGCCCGGCACGCTCGGCGGCCTCGAGGATCGCCTCGATCGCGGCCTCGCTCGAGGGCAGGTCGGGCGCGAAGCCGCCCTCGTCGCCGACCCCGGTCGAGAGCCCGCGCTCGTGCAGCACCACCCGGAGCGCGTGGTAGGTCTCGGCGGCGACTCGCATCGCCTCGGTGAACGACTCGGCGCCGGCGGGGACGAGCATGAACTCCTGCAGGTCGATCGAGTTCTGGGCATGAACGCCGCCGTTGATCACGTTCAGCATCGGTACCGGCAGCGCCACTCCTGCGCCGCCGCCGAGGTACGCGAAAAGCGAGACGCCGGCGTCGGCGGCGCATGCCTTCGCCGCGGCAAGGGAGACGCCGAGGATCGCGTTGGCGCCGAGCCGGGCCTTGTTCGGCGTGCCGTCGAGGTCGATGAGCGTCCGGTCGACGGTCTCCTGGTCGGCTGCGTCGAGCCCTCGCACGGTGTCGGCGATCTCGCCGTTCACGTTCGCAACCGCCCGTGTCACGCCCTTGCCCCCGTAGGCCTCCCTCTCGTCGCGGAGCTCGATCGCCTCGTGCGCGCCGGTCGACGCCCCCGACGGCACGATCGCGCGCCCGGAAGCGCCCGATGAGAGCCGCACCTCCACCTCGACGGTGGGATTGCCGCGCGAGTCGAGAACCTGCCGCCCGTGGACGGCCGCGATCGCGGTCACAGCGTCTCTTTCGCGCGGTCGAAATACGCGTCCTGCTCGTCGAGGGGCAGCTCGACCCACGCGCGGCCGTCGGCCGCCGCGAGCCGCCCGGCCCCCTCGACCCGCGTGCGGAACCGCACCGTCGCCGCGCGCAGCTCGAGCTCGGGATCGACGTTCAGGCGCCGCGCGACGTTGACGCACGCGAACAGCACGTCGCCGAGCTCGGCTGCGACCCGCGGGTCGGGCTCGTGCTCGGGCTCCGGCTCTCCGTTCAGCTCGGCGCGAAGCTCTGCGAGCTCCGCATCGAGGTCGGCAAACGCCACGGAGACGCTCGGGTAGTCGAACCCGACCGCGGCCGCGCGCCGCTGCACCTTGCGCGCGTAGAGGAGCGCCGGCAGCGACTCGGGCACGTGGTGGAAGACGCCCTCGCGTGCCTCCTGCTCGACCTTGAGGTGCTCCCAGCGCCGGCGCACGGCTCCTGCGCTCGTGAGATCGGCGTCGCCGAAGACGTGCGGATGCCGGCGTACGAGCTTGTCGTGGATCCCGCGCGCGACCTCCTCGAGGTCGCCGCCACCCCGCTCCGAAAGGAGGAGCGCGAGGAAGTACGACTGGAAGAGGAGGTCGCCGAGCTCGTCGCGGAGCTTCGCGTCGTCGTCCGCGAGTGCTGCGTCCGCGACCTCGTACGCCTCCTCGACCGTGTGCGGGACGATCGTCCGCACGGTCTGCTCACGGTCCCACGGGCACTCGCGGCGCAGGCGCTCGGTGAGCTGCTGGAGCTCGACCAGCGCGTCTGCCAGCGCCATTAGGTGCTGGTCGTCGTCGTCGACGTCGCCGTGCAGGGATCCGGGCTCGGCTGGTAGCCGGCCTGGTAGCGGATCTGGCCGCTGCAGTAGCTCTTCTGGATCTTGTTGACCCAGTTGGTCATCGCCGTGTCCTTGTCCTGGGTCAGCAGGGTCTGCTTGATCGACTTCGTCTCCTCGGCGAGCGTCGAGTTCTTGCCCTTCTTGACCGCCGCCGTCGGCGAGAGGACGAACCAGCCGTACTGCGGCGTGTTCACCGTCGCTACTGCGTTCGTCTTCACCGAGAAAGCGAGCTTGTCGAACGCGGGAACGGTCTGACCCTTCGTGAAGGTCGCCTGGCCGCACTTCCCGCTCGAGGACGGATCCTTCGAGTACTTCTTGGCGAGCGTGCACCAGCTGCCCCCGGTCTGCAACTGCTTGAGGAGCGACGTGGCCAGCGGCTTCTTGTTCTTGCCGACGAGGATGTAGCGCACGGCGCGCGAGTCTGGCGTCTGGTACTGGCTCAGGTGCTGGTCGTAGTACTGGACGATCGACGCGGGCGAGACGGTGACGTTCTTCGTGACGGAGTTGAAGAGCTTCTGCCCGATCAGTTGCTCGCGGATGTTCTCGCGCACCAGCGCGTCCGTCAGCCCCTGCTTCTTCAGCTGCGCCTGGTACTTCTTCTCGTCACCGCCGAAGTACTGCTTCTTCAGCTTCGCGAGCTGCGTCGCGACCTGCTTCGGCGTCACGGTGATGCCGAGCTTCGCGGCCTCGGATTCCTTTTCCGCCTCCTGCACCAGCAGCGAGACGGCCTGGCTCTTGATGTTCGAGTAGGCGGCGGTGCCAGGCTTCGGGAACGCCTGCCCCTGAGCCTTGAGGTTGACCTTCGCCTCGCCGAGGAGCTGGTTGAACTGGGTGGTCGAGATGTGCTGCGAGCCGACGACCGCGACGTCGCTCGCGTTGAGCTGAGCAGCGCTGCTGCCACCGCCGCCGCAACCGGCTGCGAGCACCCCGAGCAGAGCCAGCGGGAGGAGGAAATGTGCCTTCATAGAACCACCTGCGCCTCGGTTACGCCGCCTGACGCGCGGCCAGCATAGCATCGACCAATCTGAGCGCTCCCTTAAGATCCTCGTTGCGCTGGGTGACCTCGCGCTTCGCGGTGGTGTAGACGGCGGTCTCGATCGTACGTCGCAGCTCACGCAGCTCGCCCGAGCCGAGAACGATCGCGCCGACGGCGGCGCGGCCGCCGCGGAACACGAGGTAGTCGGCCCCGAGCCGCGCCAGCTTCAGCTTCGCCTCCTGGATCCGGAACAGGTTCTCGACGGGCTCCGGAAGCGGCCCGTAGCGGTCGCCGGTCGCGACCTCGAGCTCGCGCAGCTCGTCCTCGTCTTCGACGAGCGCGACTCGCCGGTGCAGGTCGATCTTGAGGGCCTCGCTCGCGATGTAGCTCGCCGGCACGTACGCGTCGACGCGAGCGTCGACGCGAACCGGCCGCGCGGCAAGGCGGCGCTGGCCGGTGAGCTCGGCGACGGTCTCGTGCAGCATCTCGACGTAGAGCTCGAAGCCGAGCGCCGCGACGTGGCCCGACTGCTCGGCGCCCAGCAGGTCGCCGGCGCCGCGGATCTCGAGGTCTCGCATCGCGATCGCGAAGCCGGCGCCGAGCTCGGTATGGTCGGCGAGCGTCGCGAGTCGCGCTTTTGCCTCGGGCGTCAGGTCGGTCGCGTCGGGGTAGAAGAGGTACGCGTGGGCCGGCACGTCGCGGCGACCGACGCGGCCGCGGATCTGGTAGAGCTGCGCGAGCCCCAGCGCGTCGGCGCGGTCGACGATCAGCGTGTTCGCCTGCGGTATGTCGAGGCCCGACTCGATGATCGTCGTCGAGACGAGCACGTCGGCGTCCCCCCGCAGGAACGAAAGCATCCTGTCCTCGAGCTCCCGCTCCGGCATCTGCCCGTGCGCGACCAGCACGCGGGCGCGCGGGACGAGCTGGCGTACCTTCTCGGCGGCCTCGTCGATCGTGTCGACGCGGTTGTGCAGGAAGAACGCCTGGCCCTCACGACCGAGCTCGCGTTCCAGCGCTTGTACGACGAGCTCGTCGTCGTACTCGCCGACGTACGTCCGGATCGGCCGCCGGCCTTCCGGCGGCGTCTCGATCACCGAGATGTCGCGCAGGCCCGCGAGCGACATGTGCAGCGTGCGTGGGATCGGCGTCGCCGAGAGGGCGAGGACGTCGACCTCGAGCCGCAGCTGACGGAGGAGCTCCTTCTGCGCGACACCGAACCTCTGTTCCTCGTCGACGATCACGAGCCCGAGCTCGTTCGGGATCACGTCCCGCGACAGGATCCGGTGCGTCCCGATCAGGACGTCGACCTTGCCCGTGGCGAAGTCGGCGAGCACGGCCTTGACGTCCGCCGGCCGGCGGAAACGCGAGACCATCTCGACCCGGACCGGGAAGTCGCGGTACCGCTCGCGGAACGTGTTCCAGTGCTGCTGCGCGAGCACGGTCGTCGGCACGAGCATCAGCACCTGCTTGCCTGCGACGGCGACGGTGAACGCCGCGCGCAAGGCGACCTCGGTCTTGCCGAAGCCGACGTCGCCGCAAACGAGGCGGTCCATCGGCCGCGGCGCCTCCAGGTCCTCCTTCACGGCCTCGATCGCGCGCCCCTGATCCTCCGTCTCGCGGTACGGGAACTCGGCCTCGAGCCGCTCGACCCATTCGTGCTCGGGGTCGAACGCGATCCCCGGCCGCGTCTGCCGTTGCGCATAGAGGCGGAGCAGCTCGCCCGCCATCTCGCGCAGGTGCTCGCGTGCGCGCGACTTGAGGTTCTCCCAGGCCTTGCCGCCGAGCTTCGAGAGCGCGGGCGCCTTCGAGTCCGCGCCGACGTAGCGCGAGACCTTGCCGATCTGCTCGTGCGGGACGAAGACGCGGTCCTCGCCGCGGAACGCGAGCAGCAGGTAGTCGCGCGTGACGCCGGCGACCTCGCGGGTCTCGAAGCCGATCAGCTGCGCGATTCCGTGGTCCTCGTGGACGACGTAGTCGCCGTTTCGGAGGTCGGCAAAGCTGTGCAGCGTTCGCCCGACCGGCGCGGTCGCGCGCGGCGCACGCCGGCGGAAGACCTGCGTGTCGGGCAGCAGCGCGACGCCGAGGTCGCGCCAGACGAAGCCGCGCCGGGCCGGGCTGACGACGAAACGCAGCGGCCCGCCGACCTCGATCCGGCGCAACAAGTGCTGTTGCCGGTCGGCCTCGCCGCGGTGCGCGAACGTGACGATCACGTCGAGACCCTGGCGCAGCAGGTTCCCGAGCTCGTTCTCGGCCTCGGCGAGCCCGCGCGCGGCGATCGCGGGCCGCTGCGCCTCGAAGCTGAACGGCTGGCCCTGCGGCAGCGACTCGAGCACGGTCGTCCCCGCCAGCTCGAGCTCGGCCAGGCCCTCCTCGCGCCACACCTGACGCACGTCGTCGGGCTCCCAGACGAGGTCGGGCGGCCGGTCGAGCGGCAACACCAGGTCATTCGGCACGTGGGCCTCGGGGTCGACTTCGAGCTCGGCGTGCCCGCCGCTCCGCTCGGCGGCCGGGTAGACCGTCGCCAGCTCGACCCGGCGGAGCGCGCGTTGCGTGAACGGCGAGAAGGCGCGGATCTGCTCGATCTCGTCCCCGAAGAGCTCGATCCGGAGCGGCTCGCGCCCCGTCGTCGGGAAGACGTCGACGAGCCCGCCGCGGACGGCGAACTGGCCGCGCTCCTCGACCCGGTCGACGCGTTCGTAGCCGGCGAGCGCGAGGGATTCGGCGAGCCCGTCCAGGCCCGGCTCGGCGCCGGTCGCGAGCGAGATCGGTGCGGGTCGCACCTCGGGCGGCGCCGTCGGCTCGGCGAGGCCGATCGCAGAGGCGCAAACGAGCCCGCCGCCCGCGAGCACGTCCAGCGCCCGCGCCCGCTCGCCGACGAGGTGCGGCGGCGGCTCGAGGCCGGAGCTCCAGTGGACGCCCCGCGACGGGAAGAGGCCGACGCGCTCCTCGCCGAGGAACCAGCCGGCCGCCTCCGCGGCGTCGCGCGCGTCGGCGTCCTCGGGAAGCAGCACGACGAGCCCGCGCGCGAGCTCCTCGTGCAGCGCGGCGAGGAGCAGCGGCAGTGCCGGTTCACCCACGCGGGCGCGCGTCGGGAGCGCAGTCGCGAACGCGCGCAGACGGTCCTCGGCGCGCAGCCGCTCGACGAGGTCGTAGAGCACGGGACGGTCCATGACAACGGCCGGATCTGCTCCGGCCGCGCCATCGTAGATCGGCATCAGTGTCTGACACCGGACATGTCCGGTGTCAGACACTTGCGAGTTCGAGGCTAGGCGACGCGGCGGGCGCCGTCGTAGCGGCCCGCGTACCAGCCGGTCAGCGAGTCGATCTCGACGCGCGTGCCGGTGTGAGGCGCGTGGATGAAGCGGCCGCCGCCGACGTACATCCCGACATGTCCGAGCCCGTCGAAGAACACGAGGTCGCCCGGCCGCAGCGCGCCGCGGGAAACCCGGTGGCCCAGGTCGAAGTCCGCGTACGAGCTGTGCGGCAGGGCGATGCCGAAATGGGCGTAGACGAAGCGCACCAAGCCGGAGCAGTCGAAGCCCGAGCTCGGCGAAGCGCCGCCGTACCTGTAGCGGACACCGAGCAGGTGCCGGGCGAAGCTGACGGCGCGGAGCCCGATCGTCACCGCGGTCGGCCGAGCCCGCCGCTCGCGATCCGGGACGCGCCCGAAGGGACTCGGAGTCGTGAACGGGTTCACGAGCAGCGGACGGCGGGCGAGCGCAGCTCTCGACTGCGCGGCGAACGCGTCGACCGTCGCGAGCGCGAGCGTGACGGCGAACGCGAGCAGGAGCAGGACGAGACGAAGTCGTGTACGCAACGGAGAGAGTCCCCCTTCGGCGTCGGTCGGCGGCGGAGAGCGCGCCGGCTTGTCGTTGGGCAGGCCGCACCCAAGCAGCGGGCCTCCGGGGCGTCAATGGGACCGACGGCGCGCGACTGCTAGGCCGCCGCGGCCCGCTGTCCTGGTGAAGGGGGTTCGCGCCGCAGAACGTGCCGAACGGCGCGAGCGCCGGAATTTACACAGATCCCTAGTTGTAGTGACGCTGCGTGGCCTCGAGCCCGTCGTCGCCGAGCGACTCGACCGCGTCGGCCGCCCGCGCGACGATCGCCTCGGCGTCCTCGTGCGGCTCGAAGTCCGAGAGGACGTAGTCGGCCAGCGGGCGGGCGTCGCCGCGGCCAGGCCGGCCGATGCCGACGCGGAGGCGGAGGAACTCGGGTGTGCCGAGCTGCTGCGCGACCGAGCGCAGGCCGTTGTGGCCGGCGAGGCCGCCGCCGAGCCGAGCCTGCAGACGGCCGAGCTCGAGGTCGCTCTCGTCGTGGACGACGAGGATCGCCGCCGGCTCGAGCTTGAAGAAGTCCTTCGCCGCGCGGACGGAGCGGCCCGACTCGTTCATGTACGTCTCCGGCTTCTGGAGCGCCACCTTGTGGCCGTCGATCCGCACCTCCGCGAGCTGACCGGAGAACTTGCCGCGCCAGGAGCCGCCGTGACGGCGCGCGAGCTCGTCGACCACGAGCTGGCCGACATTGTGGCGGTTCCGCGCGTATTCGCGGCCGGGATTGCCGAGGCCGACGACGAGCAGGTCGAGCGACGAGGCGGTCTCGCCCCGCCGCCACGGCAGGCGCATCAGCCCTCGTCGGTGCCTTCGCCGCCGGCTTCGGCCGCGGCCCCGGCCTCGCCTTCGGGTGCCTCGGCGGCGGCGGCTGCCTCTTCGCCCTCGGCGGCCTCGGCCTCGGGCTCCTCGACGCGCGTCGGCATCGTGACTGTCGCGAGCACGGTCTCCTCGGGGTCGTCGAGGAGCGTCACGCCAGCGGGGACGGCCAGCTCGGTCAGCCGCAGCGAGTCCCCGATGTGCATCTGCGAGACGTCGATGTCGAGGTGCTCAGGCATCTCGAGCGGCAGCGCCTCGACGCGGACCTCGTTCGTCACCTGCGACAGGACCCCGCCCTCCTTGACGCCGACCGACTCGCCGACCAGGTGCACGGCGACCGACGACTGGATCGGCTGGTCGAGCCGCACCTCCTGCAGGTCGACGTGCGTGAGCTTCCCGCGCACCGGGCTGAGCTGGAACTCCTTGAGGATCGCCGAGTGGGACGCGCCGCCGTCGACGGCGACGTCGAGCACGGCGTGCGTTCCAGCGCGGGTCGTGAGCGCCGCCCGCAGGTCGCGCTCGGCGATCGTGATCGCAACGGGCTGCGAGCGGCCGTAGAGGATGCCCGGGATCAGCCCGCGCCGGCGGAGGCGACGGGACTCGGCGGATCCGAGCTTCTCACGCTTCGCAGCAACAAGCTTGACGCGCTCTCCGGCCACGGCGCGGGATTGTAGCTATGGAGAGAACGTGACCAGCTCGCCGAGCAGGGTCGTCCGCGTCGGCTCGGTCTCGGCGATGACGCGACCGCGGCGGACCACGTAGCGGCGCGGCGGGTGCAGGCGCATGACCTCGAGCGCGCTCGGCGCGTCGAAGACGACGCAGTCGGCGGGCTTGCCCTCCTCGAGACCGTACTCGTCCTCGACCCCGAGCGTGCGGGCGCCCCGCTCGGTCGCACACCGCAGCATCTCCGGGATCTCGTCGAGGCCGGACATGTACGTGAAGTGGAGCGCGAGCGACGCGGCCTCGACCATGTCGGCACGGCCGAGCAGGTACCACGGGTCCATGATCACGTCGTTCCCGAGCGAGACGTTGACGCCGGCCGCGAGCAGCTCCTTCAGCTGCGCGAAGCCGCGCCGCTTCGGGTACCGGTCGAGCCGCCCCTGGATCAGCGAGTTCGCGAACGGGTTGACGACGATGTTGATGCCGGCGCGGAGCAGGAAGCCGTGGAGCTTCGACGAGTAGTACGGCTCGTACGAGCCCATCGCCGTGCAGTGACTCGCGGTGACGCGGCCGGCGAGACCGTGCTTGACGGTGTCGTCGGCCATCACCTCGAGGAAGCGTGAGCTCGGGTCGTCGGTCTCGTCGCAGTGGACGTCGATGCGGCGGTTGTGCCTCGCGGCGAGCTCGAACACGCGGTGCACCTCGCGCAGGCCGAGCTCGGCGGTCGGCTCGTAGTGGGGGATGCCGCCGACGCAGTCGACGCCGAGCTCGATCGCGCGCTCGAGTCGCCCCTCGTCGCCGTCGCGCGCGTAGATGCCGTCCTGCGGGAACGCGGTGACCTGGATCGTGCAGAGCTCGGCCAGCTCGTCGCGCACGCGCAGCAGGCCGCGTACCATCGCCTCGTTCTCGCCGGAGACGTCCGCGTGCGCACGGATGAAGAGCGTCCCCTGTGCGACCGACCAGCGGACGATCTCGCGGGCGCGAGCGGCGACGTCGTCGACCGTGAGGCTCGGCTTCAGCTCGCCCCAGACGTGGATGCCCTCGATCAGCGTTCCGGACGAGTTGAAGCGGGGCCGGCCCGCGGTGAGCGACGCGTCGAGGTGCAGGTGGCAGTCGACGAGCGGCGCAGTCACGAGCCGCCCGTCGACGTCGAGCTCGCGCTCCGCGTCGAGCGGCAGATCGCGTCCGATCCCGGTCCAGCGACCGCCGTCTGCGGCGAGGTCGACGAGCTCGCCGTCGAGGAGGCGTGCGTTGCGGATCAGGAGCTCGGTCACCGCAGAGGCAGCTTCCGCTCGACGCCGACGTCGGTCCGCATCGCCTCGAGCCAGCCGGCACGCACCGAGGCAAGCAGCGCGCGGCCGACGCCGAACGCCTCGTCGTGGCGGGCGACGACCTCGGCGCCGAGCTCCCGAGCCTCGGCGAGGACCGCCGCCTCGTCGACGCCAAGCAGCGCGCCGTCGCGGAGCACCCAGCGGCCGCCGACGAGGACCGAGCGCACGGCGAGGGTCGTTGAGCCGAACACGAGCTGACGGAGCGCGTCGTTCAGCGGCGTGAACGGAATCGACTCGAGGTCGAGCAGGACGAGGTCGGCGCGCCGGCCGGGCTCGATCCGGCCGAGCCCGCCCGGGTCACCGGCCGCCGCCGCGCCGCCGGTCGTCGCCATCCGCCAGGCCTCGGTCGCGCCGAGCCACTCCTCGTAGTCGATCTCCCAGAGCTTGTGCAGGAGCGCGGCGAGCTTGACCGCCGTGTACATGTCGTTGCCGTCGTTCGAGGACATGCCGTCCGTGCCGAGCGCGACGTTGACGCCGGCGGCGAGCAGTGTCGGCACCGGGCAGACGCCGGAGCCGAGCTTCAGGTTCGAGACCGGGTTGTGCACGATCGTGACGCCGCGGTCGCGGACGAGCTCGATGTCGCCGGGCGTCAGCCAGATGCCGTGCTCGAACGAGACCCGCGGCGAGAGGAAGCCGAGCGCTTCCATATGCTCGGGCAGCGTGCGGCCGTACATCCGCCGCCCGGAGAGCGCTTGCATGCGCGTCTCGAGCACGTGGATGTGGACGGCGAGGTCGAGCTCGTCCGCGAGCGCGGCCGTGCCCGTCAGGAGCTCGTCCGTGCAACGCTGCGGGCCGGACGGGGCCGGGCAGATCGAGATCCCTTCGTCCGGGCGGTGGAAGCGATCGACGGCCCGGCGGACGAAGCCCTCCCACTCCGGCCACGACGGCGGCTTCTCGCGCTCGAGCCGCGCGATCAGCGCCGGGTCGACGAGGCCCTCGTCGAGGACGACCGTCTCGTGGAACGCGCGGTCGGCGATCGCCAGGGCGACGAGCGCGCGCAGGCCGAGGTCGCGGTACGCCTGCACGACGGCGTCGAGCGACTCGTCGCTGAAGCCCTGGAACTCGTAGAGGAAGTCGACGGCGCAGGTGGCGCCGGAGCGGAGCATCTCGATCCCGCCGAGCAGCGTGCGCACGTACACCTCGCGGGGCGACTGCGGCGGCGCGGCGAGCACCGGATACGAGAACAGCATCCACGGCTCGAGCGGCAGGTTGTCCCAGAGCCCGCGGAACCAGTTTTCATTCGAGTGGCAGTGGGCGTTGACCGCGCCCGGGACGACGGCGAACCGCGAGCAGTCGACGGTCTCGGCTCCGTCGAGACCGTCCCCCACGCCGGCGATGCGGCCGGCCGCGACGGCGACGTCGGCGCGCGCGAAGCGCCCCGCGCCGAGGTCGACGAGCCCGTTACGGAGGACGAGCTCCGCCGTCACACGGCCGGGGCCGGCATCGCCGCGGGCCGCGGCTCGGCGTCGGCCGAGCTCGCGATGTCGACGACGGCGTCACCGGGCACGCTCGCCGCAAGCGCGGGTCTGCTGAAGCCGAGCACCGTCTTCACGCTCGCCGACGACCGGACAGCCGCGACGAGCAGCACGTACGCGGCGCCCGCGATCACCCAGGTCTCGAGCGGCACAGGCCCCCACGAGTTCGGCGGCGCCGACTCGAGCCAGCCGTGCGGCCAGCTCGCGGTGCCCGTAACGCCGAAGAAGACGGCCCCGAGGAGCGCGACGACGGCGGGCGCGTTGATGAAGCCGGTCTCCTCCCAGCGCGGCACGTGGTCGAGGGGTCGCGAGATGCGGAAGAGCCGCGGCAGCAGGAAGTGGTCGACCGCCATGATCACCGTCGCCGACGGCACCGTCACGGCCAGGAAGCTCGCGACCTTGAACCAGCCGTTCAGGAAGTGGAAGTTGACGAGGTCGGCGGCGATCACGCCGCCGCCCGCGACGAGCAGGCAGGTGAGCGGCCGCCGCCAGAGCTTCCAGCTTCCGAACAGGTTCTGGCCGGCGTTGACCGACTCGTAGTAGTTGCCGTCGTTGATCGCGACCTGGCTGATCGTGGCGAGGATCCAGGCGAGCCAGAACGCGCCGAAGAGGGAGTAGTGGACTGTGTAGCGGAAGATCGCCGCCGAGTCCGAGCTCTTGGCGAGCGTCTCCATCATCCATCCCGCCATCACGAAGAGCGTGAAGAGGACGGCGGCGAAGATGAACGTCGGCAGCGGCCACGCGAAGCGCGGCTTGCCGTAGCGCCAGACGTCGGGCTCGTTGCCCCACATCGCGAAGCCGATCACCGCGACGACCGCGACCCAGAACGGAAGCCCGCTGCCGGACGGGGTGCCGTGGAAGTGCCCGCCGTCCTCGGCGAACCCCTTGATCACCATGTAGAGGCACCA
>Ga0209579_10001438_pt1 | contig 19697 bp, 16 predicted proteins | sample Coa_R1_2_FD_187152 | JGI IMG/M metagenome (GOLD analysis project Ga0209579, IMG submission 187152) | Surface soil microbial communities from Centralia Pennsylvania, which are recovering from an underground coalmine fire - Coalmine... | ecosystem: Environmental > Terrestrial > Soil >... | reverse complement strand
CGACGTCGTCCGAACTGTGCAGCAGGTAGAAGGAGATCGTCATGACCCGGTAATTCAGTGTCTTTCCGACCGCGGGGTCATAGCACCAGGTCCCGCTCACCGGGTTGATACCGGCCGGCACGGGCCGCGGGAACCCCGCCAGCAGCGGCGTTGCCACCTTGAGGTGCTGGACGATGAAGAAGGCGGCCGCGGTCGCCACGACAAGCGCCGCGAAGGCGGCCACCGGGAGGCGAGTCACACCTTCACCACGGCGACGTTGGGAACTCGAAAGGTGTGAAAGGCCTCGAGCCCACGCGGGTCTGAGTCGCACAGGACGACGCGGATCGAGCCACCGTGGCACACGGCCAGCGACCGCGGCTCGCCTTGATCGCGGATTTCTCGGAGGCATGCCAGCACACGCTGCTGCTGCTCGAGCAGTGACTCTCCGCCGGGGAAGCGCCACTGCGGTCCGGCTCGCATCCAGGCGGCATAGGCTTCGGGCTCCTCACGGGCGACATCGTCGAACAGCCGGCCTTCCCAGTCTCCACGGTTCGCCTCCCGAAGTCGCGGATCAACTCGGACCGAAAGCTCCAGCCGCCGCGCGACGATCTCCGCCGTAGCGCGCGCCCGGCTCAAATCGGAGGACCACAGCACACTGGGGGGCTCCGCGGCCACCCGCTGTGCCAGCTCGGCGGCCTGACGCCGGCCGATGTCGTTGAGCGGAGTGTCACGCCAGCCCTGAAAGCGCAACGGGGGACGGTTGTCGTCGGTCTCGCCGTGCCGCGCCAGCAGAACCTCGCCGGCAGTGGCTCTAGCCGCCGTCACGCCGAGCAACGCCCATGGTGTCGGACCGCAGGCCAAGCCGCAGCGTCTCGAGGGCCAGCACCTCGCCGGTAGGGACGTTCCCGAGATTGACCTCAGGGCCGAACCGCCGCACGAACCACACCTGCTGATCCTTGCGCGGCGCATCGAACAGGATCGAGGCGGGATCGATCCCATGGACGATCTCGTCGATCAGACCCTCCCTGACCTCTCCGGTGGGGCGGAAGATCCCCGCGGTCCCGCTCTCCCGTCCTTCCGCGATCACCTTCCAGGCCCCCGCGGCGAGCTCCTTGTGCATCTGTTCGACCCACAGGTAGGGCGGAGTTATCGCTCCCGTGTCGTCCTTGGAGCCGACCTCCGAGAGCACGGTGAAGTCGTCGGCCAGGCGAGAGATCAACTCGAGCTTGCGCTCGTGCTCGAGCGCGATCGTGCCGTCGGAGATCTCGAAGTGACTGAGCTCGAGCCGCTTCACCCAGTCGATCAGCTGCTCGAGGCGGTTCTGGGCGATCGCCAGCTCGGTCAGGCTCCCCCCGAGGACGACGGGAATCCCATGTTGCCGGTAGCGCTCCAGCTTGGGCGCCAGATTCTCCGTGGCCAGCGCAGTCCCCCATCCGAGCTTGACCAGATCGATTGCTGCCCCCGCGACCTCGACCAGCCCGTCCACGGAGGCCACCGACAGCCCACGGTCCAGGACGTGGGTGATGCCACGCTCCCGAGGTTTGCTGCTCCGGCCCGGAAGCTCGAGAAAGTCCGCGTTCACTTCGGCCAGTGTGCCGCTTCGCCGGCCTACAGCGTGGCCAGATCGGCTCCCACGGTTACGACCACGTTGGCGCTGCACGCGCCCGGCGGTGGGCAGACCACCTGTTCCGTCCCCTGGTCGACCGGCTGAACCGCCGTCGGACGTAGGTGCAGGGAGCTCGCCACATGCAAGGCGTCGCGTCGATTCTTGGCTCCCGGAAGGTAGGCGACGATCGAGCTGGTCAGGGTCTGGTTGGCCGCGGTTGCGATCCGCCCCTCGCGGTAGCCCTCGGCGGCCAGGCGAGCCGCCACGTGATGGGCCAGCTCGTTGGTCGAGGTCCCATTGAGAACGGCGACGGTGACCGCAGACGGCGCAAAGCTTGACGTCCGGGTCGCGGGGGCGTTTGTGGTTCTCGCGTGCGAGGCCGCGGGGGACGAGCCATGGCTGCTCGTAATCACAACCAACGCGACCGCCGCGGCGGCGACGAGCAGAAGCAGGCCCACCGAAACCAGGATCCGCCGGGCGCGTGATCCATCGTTCGACGCGGGAGCGCCCAGCGGCGGCAGCTGATGGACAGGACGCGTGGGGGCCGCCCCCGCCGATCCACGCGCCGCACCTGAGCCGGCGGGCAGTGGCCTTGGCGGCCCCTGACCCCCACCGTTGGCGCCCGCAGCTGTGGCCGGACCTGGTATCGCCGGAGGCGATTTGGACGCCGCCGCAGACGCCGATGGCGACACGGCGCCCGGCCCAGGCGGGCGTGCCGGGCCACCCGTCGGAGCGGGGGACGGCGTTGGAGCGGGGGACGGCGTAACCACCGGTGAAGCGGACGACGACGAAGCCGCCACCGGTGAAGCCGCCGGCGAAACCCCCACCGATGAAGCCGCGGCCGCTGACGAGGCCGCGGCCACGGGCGACGACGCGGCCACAGGTGAAGCCGCCGCCACGGGTGAAGCCGCCGCGGGCGACGATGACGCAGTCGTCGATGCCCCGCTCGCGGCAACCGCCGGTTCGGCGGGCAGCGAGTCGGGCGGGGAGAGCACGGAGCGCGAAAGCGGCAGCGCATGAGTTGCCGCGGCCAGGGCGGGAGCGGCCGTTCCAGCCGGGGCGAATGGCCCGAGTCCGGGGACGCGCTGGTCGGTGACCTGAACCGCCTCGGCAGCGGGAACCGCGACGGGCTGGGGGCGGCTCAGCTCGGCGACCCGAGTCTCGGCCTGCTGGAGGCGAGCCGCCAGCAGCGCGGCCTCTTCACGCAGGTTCGCGGTCTCCCGCGCGTGCGCGAAATACAGCAGGACCAGGATGGCCAGGCCGATGATCGCCGCGAACCCCGCGTCCGCCCCGACCGACGAAATGAAGTTGTGCACCGAGAAGGCAAACGGCGGCGAGCCCATCGGCGGCCAGTCTACGTGGCGAGCCGGGCGTTCAGGCCGCCGTCGGATTGGCGCGCCCGAGCCAGCCGGGATACGTGCTGAGCCAGCGCTGTCGCGTCGTCTTCGAGGATCAGGAGGTTGAGCTCGTCGAACATCCGCTCGACCCATTCCGCGTCGACCGGGTCGCGGGCGGCGCGAAGGATCTTCTGCACCGGCGTGGGCTGCGGCCGTTCGTAGGGGTTGAACAGGTCCTCGTGAAGCTTCTCGCCGGGGCGCGCGCCGACGATCTCGATCGCGATGTCGCGCTCCGGCTCGAGTCCGGAGAGCCGGATCATCGTCTCAGCGAGATCGACGATCCGCACCGGCTCGCCCATCTCCAGCACGAACAGCTCCGCGCTCGAGCTGCTGAGCGACCCGGCCCGGATGATCAGCTGGACAGCCTCGGGAATCGTCATGAAGTAACGCTTCATTCGGTGATCGGTGACCGTCACGGGGCCGCCGGCGGCGATCTGCCGGCGGAAGATCGGCACGACCGAACCCGAGGATCCGAGGACGTTCCCGAACCGGACGGTGGCGTACGTCGTCTGGGGGTTCCGGGCCGCCGCTGCCTCGACCGCCCACTCGGCGAGCGCCTTCGAGGCGCCCATCACGGTCGCCGGCTTCACCGCCTTGTCGGTGGAGACGAGGACGAACGTGCCCACGCCGGTCTCGCCGGCCAGGCGCGCCACGAGTTGGGTGGCCAGCGCGTTGTTGCGGACCGCCTCGACCGGGTTGAGCTCCATCATCGTGACGTGCTTGTAAGCGGCGGCGTGGAAGACGACTGCCGGGCGGTGCTCGGTCATGACCTCGCGCATCCGCTCCTGCTCCTTGCAGTCCGCCAGCACAGGAACCGCCACGCGCACATGGCGATCCTCCTCGAGCTCGCGGGAGATCTCAAACAGGTTGTCTTCGGCGTGATCGACGAGCACCAGCCGCCGCGGCGTGACCCGCGCGATCTGGCGACACAGCTCCGAACCAATCGATCCGCCGGCGCCGGTCACCATCACGACCTCACCTGCGAGATAGGCGCCCGCTCGCTCGATCTCCATCCGGATCGGTTCCCGACCCAGGATGTCCTCGACCTGCACCGAGCGCAGCTGTCGGGTCACGCGCAGCTCGCCCGAACCGTCACGCAGGAGCTCGAACACCGTGGGGGTCGTGCGCACCGGGATCCCGCGGTCGCGACACGCCGTGACCACCCGCGCGCGCACGGTTCCGGGTGCGGAGGGAATCGCGATCACGACCTCATCCGGTTCGAGCTCATCCAGCACTCGGTCGAGGTCCTCCGCGGACGTGGTCCCCAGGACCCTGAGACCGTACTCGTCCTTGATTCCGAGCTTGCGCGGGTCGTCGTCGACGAAGCCCACCGGGCGCATGTGCAGCTGCGGGTTGCGCACCAGTTCGCGGGCCACCAACCGCCCGCCCTGGCCGCCACCGACGATCAGCACCTCACGCGCTCCCGGGATCGCCCGGAAGGTGCGAACCCGGCCCTCGCCGACCAGATGAACAGCGAAGCGCGACCCGATCAACAGGGCAAGCGAGAGCAGCAGGAACAGTGCGATTACGCTCGCCGGCAACGTGACCGCGCTCGAGGGCACCGGCACGATCTGTCCATGCTCGAGCGTGAAGCGAGAGGGAGTCTGGACGGGGTGCAGCAGCGCAATCGCCCCGACGATGACGAGCGTGGCGACGACCATGCCCTTGACCACCGCCTCGTACTCGCGCTGGCCGACGAACGTCCACAGACGCTGATAGGCGCCAAACCCGGCTACAGCGATGAGGCAGACCGGAATGACCCACGGAAGCGTCGCCGAGAACAGCTCGCCGTACCGCTGGTTGTGACCGCCCAGACCGTCCTCGAGCCTCAACCGGTAGGCGAGGAAGTAGGCGAGCGCGACCAGAAGCCCGTCCACGACCAGCTGGGGGAGAGAGTGGCGGTGTACCGGGAAGGCCGCGGATCTGATCCGCCAGCGCATGCGACGCGGCATTGTAGTGGCGCCATGGTGCTCAGGCGGGGGTTTATGAGGTCTCGCGAGTCTCATCCGCCCGCGCCAGGACCGTCCCAGAGCGCGCCGGTCAGCTCCCGCCGTCCGGAGCCGAGGCAGGCTTCAACGCATGCCCCGCGGAGTCGAGCGGCACGACCTCTACGTATGGGGCCTTGGGGACCTCGATGACGGTCTCAAACGATGTCTTCCTAACCGTCTTGACGACTCGAACCGTGCCAAGGCTGGGGCCCTCCAAGACCTGCCACGAGCTCACACCCGTGGCTCCGTTCCAGCTCACGTGGAGCGTGAGCACCCCTCCCTGAGCTGTCGCGGCCACGGCCGGGGGCGTGGCCGGCGTCGCGCTCCAGGGGAAGCGATAGGCGCGGTAGCTGGCGGTGTCGGTGACAAAGCGGCCATCGAGGACCATCCGTCCCCGCTGATCGAACTCCGAGAAGTACGGGTTCTGCCCCCAGCCGACGAACTCGTCGAGACCCGGCAGCTGTTCCACGTTTCCTTCGAACAGCGAGAGCAGCCCCGGCGAGTGGTTCCATTGCTTGAACACCCTGGCCGTGTGGTGGGTGAGGTCGAGCCTCAGCTCGAGCGCACGTGACTGCTTGTGGACCGCGGGAAGCCCGGCGCCATCGTCGAAGAGAGTCACGAATTTGTCGCGGGCGGCATGGCTGCGGACATCGTGCTGGAAGGCGAAGCCAGAGCCGCCGAGCATGCGAAAGCTCGAGTGCTTACCCCCGAGCCTCCAGATGATCGCGCCGGTTTGGTGGTCGATCTTGTAGACAGTCCACGTGTTGCGCGCCGACACGAGCAGGGTTCCGTCACCGTCGAGCTGGACCGAGTTGACATGGAAGTAGTCGTATGGCTGGGGCGGCCGTGGGACGGCGCTGTAGCTGTCGCTCATGGGCACGTGGTCGAGGCTGTCCCACTGGAACAAGACCAGCCCGGTGGGGATGTCGACCTCCTGAACGACTGAATCGAAGACGAGCTCACGCCTGGAGCCATGCACCGCCGAGGCGTTCCAGATGACCGGGTAGTAGGCGGTGATCAGCGCGGTGCCCGCAGGGGTGATCTCGAATTCGTGCAGGTCGGCGCTCAGGCCGTTGGCGGCGCGAACGACCGCGAGGACCCGATACGAGGTATCGAGGATCTCATCCTGGCCTATCCCGATGCCGGCGGACGAGTAGCCCTCCCACCAGGTCAGCACCGGCGCTCCGTGGTACCGCTCGACCTGGAGGTTGGCCGCCAGATCACCCTTCGGTACCGGGTTGAACCACACGAGCTGACCACGTGGATCGACGATCTCAGGCCCGTTCTGAATCGGGCCGTACTGCGGAGTGAGAAAGATGTCGCCGCTTCCGGCTCCGAAGCCACGTTCGATTCTGATCGCAGGCGGCGCCAGATCCGGTCTCGACACCGTCCGCCAGATTCCGCCCGCGGCCATCCGGACCCGCAACGAGTTTCGAAATGGAACTGGGCCCGCCGGCGTGGCGACCTGAAAGTGAAAGCTCCCACTCCGGCCGCCCAGCACGTTCAACGAGGTGACGACAGTCACGGTTTCGCCAGCGGTAAACGGCTGGCTCGGGAGGAAGCTCGCGCCGGCACCGTCCGAATCAGGCTCGAGGCGCCCGCTGTGAGGGCCGCTCTTCGAGCCGTCGACCTGGATCGGCCCCAGCGACCCCGCGGCCACCCCCCGGAATGCGATCTGCGTCTTCGGCGAGGCAACCCTCGAGCCCGGGATCGGGAATACGCTGACGGCGGCCTGAGCCGGTTCAGTCCGGGCTGCTTGCGCGCCCGGGACCGGCCCGGACAAGATCAAGCTCGCCAGGGCGAGAGCGAGCAGAGCACCCCGCCCCTGCCGAACTCGCCAAACCACGCGCACTCGTCCCCACTGTCGCACCGCAGCCTCGACGATAGCTGGAGCAATCGGCCCGGTGCGCCAGAAGCGTTGCGCCGCGCGCAGGCCACCGAGCGCAACTCGAACGGGGGGGGCGTGTCGTATATGGAGGCTGAGGGCGACGCGCCCCTCACGTATGTACCCTTGCACAAACCAATGGGGATTGGAGGAGCCGGATGAGGCTGATAGGAGCAGGACTTCCGCGCACCGGCACGCTCTCGCAGAAGGTGGCGTTCGAGATGCTCGGCCTGCAACCGTGTTACCACATGGTCAACGTGTTGGCCGACCTCGACGAGGCTCCGGTTTGGCGACGCGCGCTGGAGGGTGAGGTGGTCTGGCCGGAGCTCCTCGGTGACTTTCAGGCCACGGTGGACTGGCCGGGCTCGTTCTTCTACAAGGAGCTCGCCGAGTTCTATCCGGACGCCAAGGTCGTGCTCAGCGTTCGCGACTCCGAGGGGTGGGAGCGCAGCATGCGTGAGACCATCTGGGGCGTCCTGTTCGGCGAGATGCTCATCCGTGACCTGTCGCGGGCTCGCTGCCGGATCGACACCAAGTGGCGCGGCTACATCGAGCTGATGGAGCAGATGTGGTTGCAGAGCGGGCTCATCCCGGACGGGGCGAGTACCGATTCCGAGACCATGCGGACCGCCATGGAGCGGTTCAACGCCGAGGTCCAGGCGACGATTCCAGCTGACCGGCTGCTCGTCTGGTCGGTGAGCGACGGATGGGAGCCCCTGTGCGAGTTCCTGGATCTCCCGGTTCCCGAGACACCGTTCCCGCACCTGAACGACAGCAAGGTCTTCGCCGAGCGAATCATCGACGGTGCCCTGCTGGCGCTAGGCGAATGGCGAACTCGGGAAGCCGAAGCCGTCGCGGCGAGCTGACCCCCGATTTGGGCCCGACCTCGGCAGCCAGGCCCATGCCGCGGGCCCGGACCGAGCCGGCCCTCGACGAGATAATCGCCATCGCGCGCCTCGCCGGCGACGAGGTGCTTGACATCTACAGCGGCGAGCACGCGGCCGAGAGCAAGGACGACGGCTCGCCCGTGACCGCGGCCGACCATCGCGCCCAGGCGGTCATCTGCACCGAGCTGGAGCGCCTGGCACCGGACATTCCGATCGTCGCCGAGGAGGCGGGGCAAGCTCGGCCTGACCACACTCCGGAGACCTTCTGGCTCGTCGACCCGCTCGATGGAACCAAGGAATTCCTGTCTCGCAACGGCGAGTTCACGATCAACATCGGCCTCATCGAAGGCAGCGCTCCGGTCATGGGAGTGGTTCTGGCTCCGGCTCTCGGGCGCCTGTTCGCGGGCGCCCGGGGATCCGGCGCGCTCACCGAGGACACGGAGGGGCGGCGGTCGATCCAGGCGCGGCGGGTGCCGCCCGGCGGGGCCACGGTCGTCTCGAGCCGCTCACATGGAGACGAGGACGCGCTGGCGCGCTGTCTCGGCGACCGGGAGGTCGCGGCTTCGATCTGCGCGGGGTCGTCCTTGAAGTTCTGTCTCGTCGCCGCCGGCGAGGCCGACCTCTATCCCCGGCTCGGCCGCACCATGGAGTGGGACACCGCAGCCGGCGACGCCATCCTCCGCGCCGCGGGGGGGATGGTCAGCGATCTAGAGGGCGAGCCGCTGCGCTACGGCAAGCCCGGCTACGAAAATCCCCATTTCATCGCTCGTGGCCGTGACAGCGCGTAGCTGAGCTCAGCCAGCCGGCCGCTGCCGAACCGAACCTGGGCCTCTGCGAAGGGGCCTGCGACTCTCAGTAACCCTGAGGTGGCGGCGAGCCGCCGCCGGAGGAGCTGCCGCCACTCGAGGACCCTCCCGAGCTCGGCGCGGGAGCTGGAGCGGGAGCCGGTGCCACAGGCGCCGGGGCAGATGACTGCGGCGTCACCGCCTGCGCTGAGGAGGCCGTGGTCGACGAGGACTGGCTGCTCGCCTTATGGTGGGCGCGTTTGTGATGGGCCTTCTTGTGCGCCGGGTCCTTCTTCTTGGTTGTGGTCACGGCTTTGGCCGCGGAGGTACTCGAGGTCTGCGTGGTTGTCGTCTGCGATCCCGTCGTCCCGCCGCAGCCGGCGGCCGCAACCCCAGCGGCGATGATGATGACTAACGCTCGTTTCACGAATCCCCAACCTGATCTCGTCGTTGCACGCCTAGGCCCCGAGGGTAGCGGCCGGGTCCGGCGTGGGGCATGCCCGCCCGGCCCAAATAAAATACCCCCGTCGATGGAGCTATCTTGTAGCTCGCTGTGGGGGACATGTGCGGCGGCGCTGTGGCCACCGCCAGCTATGCCTGCAGCAACCGCCGCGTGAGCGTCAAGGCCCCCGAACAGGCTCATACCCCGACCCCGGCCGCATCCCCAGCGCCGGCGGTCGCGCGTCCCCGCCTGCTCCTGGTGGTGTGTTGCGTGGCCCAGTTCATGGTCATCCTCGACCTGAGCATCGTCAACGTCGCGCTGCCCTCGATCCAATCGAGCCTGAATTTCACCTCTGCCGATCTCCAATGGGTGGTCGACGCATACGCGATCGCATTCGCCGGTTTCCTGATGCTCGGAGGGCGTGCCGCCGACCAACTCGGACAGCGAAAGGTGTTTGTGACCTCGCTGGCGGTGTTCGCGGTGACCTCGCTGATCGGCGGCGCCTCGCAGAGCCAGGAGATGCTCGTCGCGGCCCGGGCCGTCCAGGGGCTGAGCTGCGCCTTCATGGCCGCCTCCTCGCTGGCCATCATCACCTCCTCATTTGCACCCGGTCCTCAGCTCCACCGCGCGATCGCCCTCTGGGCGGCCATGAACGGCGCCGGGGGGGCCGCGGGCACCCTGTTCGGAGGGGTCATCACCCAGGAGCTGAGCTGGCGGTGGGTCCTGCTCATCAATCCACCGATCGGGCTCGCGGCGGCCGTCGTCGGGTGGGCAGTGATCGCCGACCGTCGGCGAGGGGCCGCTGGGCGCGGGTTTGACCTCGGGGGCGCCCTGACCCTGACCCTGGGGCAGATGGTGCTCGTTTATGGCGTCGTCCAGGCAGGCCTGCGCGGCTGGCATGCCACGGGCGCGCTGGTCCCGATCCTGGCCGGTTTGGCGCTGTTGGCGCTGTTTGGCCTGATCGAATCACGCTTCGCCGCGGCGCCGCTGATTCCCTTCGGCCAGATCACGCGTCCGCTCGCCGTGGCGAACGGGATCGTCCTGCTGTTCAGCGCGGCCCTGTTTCCAATGTGGTACGTGAGCTCGCTGTACCTGCAACAGGTCCTGGGCCTCTCTCCCTTGCACACTGGGCTCACCTTCCTTCCCATGGCGCTGACGATCATGCTGGTGGCGGGTCGCGCCGGGAAGCTGGTCAGCCGCTTCGGAGTGCGCTCGGTGCTCGGCGGCGGACTTCTGATGATGGCGGCGGCGATGCTCCTGTTCACCAAGATTGCGGCGAGCGGAAGCGCCGTGATTTACATCCTGGTCCCCGGAGTTCTGATGGCAGCCGGGATCGGAATGTCGATCGTCCCCTCGACGATCGCGGCCACGCAAGGAGCCAAGCAGGGTCAGGCCGGGCTCGCCTCGGGGCTCGTGAACACCTCCCGCCAGGTGGGCGGCGGGCTCGGCATCGCGATTCTCATCACCCTCGCCACCGCGTATTCGAGCCAGCTCATCGGCTCAGGTCACGGCGTGCCGCAGGCGCTCACCGATGGCTTTCGCCTGGCCTACTTCATCGGTGCCGGCCTGGCGCTGGGGGCCGCGGTTTTGACCTTCGCACTGGTTCCACGACTCGGCTCGGCTGGCGAGCCGGCGAGCCGGCGGATCCCGATAGCCACCGCTGTCGGGATCGTCATCGCAGGCTTCGTCGCGTTGGATTTCGCCATCGGCGGTTCGCACGGTGCGCCGCTGGGCGCCTACACGACGGGACCCAATACCTACGGATTCGCCTCGGCGCCGTCGCTGCACCCACCCCGGATCCGAAACGGCGTGCGCGCGGCGTCCAGCCGCCTCGCCCCGGGTTACATCCTGTTGGCCAACTTCTACGACATCACGAGACCGCCGATGGTCGGGCAGAGCGGGCCGTTGATCCTCGACAACCACCTCCAACCGGTCTGGTTTCAACCCGTGCCCGAGCAGGACGTGGCCGGCAACCTCAGCCTCCAGATCTACGACGGAAAGCCGGTCCTCGCGTGGTGGCGTGGCGCAATCACGAGCACCGGTGCAACCGAGCGCGGCGAATATCAGATCGTGAACCAGCACTACCAGCCGGTGGCGCGCCTGCAGGCCCGCGGAGGTTGGGTTGTGACGCTGCATGAGATCGTCATTCGCGGCCACAACGCCTGGGTGACCGTGAACAAGAACCTGCCCATGAACCTGTCGCGCTATGGCGGGGCGTACAACGGAGCCCTGATCGACTCAGCCGTACAGGAGTACGACCTGCGCACCGGAAAGCTTCTCTACACCTGGGACGCGCTCAAACACATCCCGCTCGACGACTCCTACGCCTCCCTGCCCACCAACGGCTTCCCGTGGGACGCCTATCACGTCAACTCGATCCAGATTCCCGGCGACGGGACCTTCGTCGTCTCGATGCGAAACACGTGGGCGGCGTACCGGGTCAACATGGCCAGCGGCCGCATTCAATGGACGCTCGGCGGCAAGCACTCGAGCTACAGCTTCAGCCCGGGAGCCGGCTTCGAGTGGCAGCACGACGTCGCGGTCTATCCACACTCGCCGTACGTGACGATGTTCGATGACCACTGCTGCCAGATCACCGGCGGCGGGACCTACGTCTCGCCGACCGCAGCTTCGCGTGGCCTGGTGCTCAAGATCGACCCGGCCACCCATACGGCGAAGCTCGCGGGCCAGTACCTCCGCGGGTCGAACTTCAACGTCGACTACATGGGCAGCACCGAACCTCTGCGTGGCGGTAATGAGTTCGTGGGCTGGGGCTCACAGCCGTACTTCTCCGAATACAGCGCCTCCGGCCAACTCCTGCTCGAGGGTGTGCTGCCCGGCCCGGACATCACCTATCGCGCCATGGTCGAGCCCTGGGTCGGCCTGCCCCTATATCCCCCGGCGGCGGCCGCGCGCCACAGGGGCGGCCGTACGACGGTCTACGCGAGCTGGAACGGCGCGACCCGAGTGGCGGCCTGGCGAGTCATGGCTGGCGCGGCATCGGGAGCCATGAAAGCGGTGGCGACCCGGCCCAGAGCTGGCTTTGAGACCGCGATTCCGGTCCCCTCCGGATACACGACCTTTGCCGTGCAGGCGCTGGATCGGACGGGCAAGGTCATCGGGACCTCCCGGCCGACCTCGTAGCGCCGCGAATCAGGAGAACGTGCTCGAGGTGCCGAGCACTTGCCCGTGGACATCGAGGGCGCGGACGGCGAAGAACCGGTAGGTGCCCCGAACCGAGATCGCGGTCTCGAACCCGGCTCTCCCCGCGCTCGCGACCGGGGCCAGAGACGTCGCGCTCTGGCCGGCCAGGATCTGCCAGCGCTGGAGTTGTGTGGCGCCGTTCCAGCTTGCATCCACGGTCGTGCGGCCGTGCGCGCGGCGGACCGCGCCGTGGGGCGGATACGACGGGCTCCCAACCCAGGTCGGGGTGAACAGGGCGCGGTAGCTCTGATCCTTGCCCGGGAAGCGGACGTCGAGAAGCTGTTTGCCCGCGGCGCTGTACTCGGAGAAGTACGGCAACGATCCCCAGCCCACGACAGCGTTGCGGTTGGGCAGCAGCTGCATGCTGCCGAGGAACGCGGTAAACAGCCGGGGGCGGTGCGGGTAGGCGGCGACGAGCGACGCGCGGTGCCGTGCCACGTCGAGCCGCAGGACGAGCCCGCGAGATGGCCCGGAGGGGGTACCCAGGCGGCGCCCCGGGTTGATCCGACAGCACCCGTCATCGAACAACGTGATCCGGTTGTGGGGGAGAAGCTCGACATCGTGCTGCCAGGCGAACGTGGCGTCCCGGCCAAAGCTGAAGCTGTTCCACGGACGCCTGCCCCCGAGTGTCCAGATGGTCTTGCCGGTGACGCTGTTGATCAGGTATGCCGCCCAGGTGTTGCGCAGCGAGACCAGGATCCGGTTGTGCGAGAGCACCTGAATCGAGTTGACGTGGTAGGCATCCCACGCGCCATTCGGAGCCGTGGGCACAGAGGCCGGCTGCTCCGAGGCCGACAGCGGCACGTGGGGCGCCTTGCCCGGATTGAGCGCGTCCCACGTGTAGAGAAGCTTCCCAGTGCGTAGGTCGTACTTCTGGACCCCGGCGTCGTAGACGGTGCCGTGCCGGCTACCTCCATAGGCGGCCAGGTTCTGGTTATGGACGTAGCGGTAGACGGTGACCCAGATGTCCTGGCCGCTGATGAACGCGTCGTGCAGGCTGATCACCCACGGCGCGCGTGCGCGGAGCGCGGCCAGCCGGTGGTAGTGCTGATCGACGACGATGACCTGCCCGGCGATCGTGCCTCCGTTGTCGGTCAGCTTCCCCTGCCACCATACGAGGACGGGCTGGCCCTGGTAGGTCTCCTGCTGAAGGTCGCTGGCCACGACGTTGGCCGGGACGGGGGCGAACCAGACCGGCTGGAGCGTCCGATCGACCAGCAGCGGGCCGCTCTGGCCAGTCATGGGGCCGGGCGCGGCCAGGTTGGGGAAGTTGGCCAGTAGGAACTCCCCGCGCGCGAGCTGGCCGGTGATCGGGCGGCCCTGCGTGAGCAACCTCGGCGGGTGAAGCTTCGGCGCCGAGACGAAGCTCCACGCGCCCTTGGTTGTGAAGGCGCCGGGGGGCGAGCTTGCGCCGGCCTGGCTGGCGACGGCGGCCATGCCCAGCAGCACCGCGGCCGTGGCCGCAGCTCTCAGCGTGGCAGGGCGTCGCGTTTGGATGCGCTGCGTCAGGTGCCCGATGCCTGCCCGTAACACTCGTGTCCAGATTAAGTTTCGAGGCCGGCAACCGCCGCTGTGACCTGAGCGGCCGCCTCCGGCTCAAGCATCGGGCTCATCGGAAGGGCGAGGTTCGTAAGCGCGAGCTCGTCGGTTACCGGGAGGGTGCTCGAGGGCGCAAACTCGGTCATCGCGGGCTGGCGGTGAAGCGGCGTGCGGTAATAGCCGCGCGACTGGATCCCCTTTTCGGCCAGCTGGGCCGCGAGTCTGTCGGCATCGGGACTCGTGACGACGTAGAGATGCCAGGCCGGTTCGGTTCCCTCCGGCGCCGCAGGCACGCCGACCTGGTCGGCCAGACCTGCCGCCAGGTAGGCGCCGGCCACAGCACGCCGGCCCTCCACCCAACTATCGAGGTGCGGAAGCAGAACCCGCAGTACGGCGGCTTGTAGCTCGTCGAGCCTCGAGTTGTAGCCCACGTACTGGAAGTGCCGCTTGTCCCGCGAACCGTGGAAGCGAAGTGCGTGGGCCATTTCGGCGATCTCGTCGTCGTCGGTGGCAATGGCGCCGCCGTCGCCGAAGCAGCCCAGGTTCTTGGAGGGATAAAAGGAGATCGTGGCGACATCTCCCAAGGCGCCGGCCCGCCTGCCGTCGGACCGTGCTCCCAGGGCCTGCGCGGCGTCCTCGAGCACGGGCAGTCCAAGCTGCCGGAGCTCGTCGATCGGGGCCGGGCAGCCGAACAAATCGACCCCGACCACGACCCGGGTCCTCGGGCTCAGCGCGGCCCGGACCGTGTCAACCGTGACGTTCCTGGTCTGCGGATCGACGTCGCAGAAGACCGGCCGCCCACCCGCCGTCACGACCGCCTCGGCCGTGGCATAGAAGGTGAACGACGGCACGACGACCTCGTCGCCCGGCTGGATGCCGAGCGCGCGCAGGCTGATCGTGATCGCGTCGGTGCCGTTGGCCACGCCGATCACGTGGCGCACCCCGAGGTATGCGGCCAGCTCGGTCTCGAAGGCCGCGACCTCCGGCCCAAGCACGAAGCGCCCGCCGGCGATAACGGCCGCGATGCGATCCTGAAGGACGCTGCGCAGAGGCGCCAGGGGTCGCTCGGTATCGAACAGCGAAATCGTCACGGCCCGTGAGGAAACCCTAATTGCGGCTTCGGCGTCGGCCGGGGTCTCGCTACGCTAGCCGCCTTGCCCGTGCTCTACGCGTCCCTGACCGGTCCGCTCGTCACGTTCGCCACTCACGTCATCAAGACGCTCGGTTTGGGTGGCGTGTTCGCGATGACGGCGACGACTGGCGTCATCGGGCTTCCCGGCACCGAGCCGACCATGCTGTTCGCCGGCTTTGACGTCTACCAGGGCAACCAGACGCTGCTGGGGATCATCATCGCCGGAGTCCTGGGAGACGTGCTCGGCGCAACCATCGCGTACGCAATCGGCTATTTCGGCCGGCGCGAGTTGCTCGAGCGGCACGGCGCCAAGTTCCACATGAGTGCGGCACGCCTCGAGCGGCCCACGCGCTGGTTCGATCGCCACGGTAGCCCGGTCATCTTCATCTCCCGGTTGCTCCCGGGCATCCGCGCCGTCTTCCCCTACGCGGCCGGGGTCAGTGAGATGCCGTTCCTGCGCTTCTTCCTGTTCACCACGCTGGGCTCGGTGATATGGATCAGCGGCCTGGCCGTGCTCGGTCGTGAGGTGGGCAGCAACTGGTCGACCTGGCGTCGCCATCTCGAATACGGTGACTACGCGCTGGCCGCGATCGTCGCGGCGGCGATCGTGTACCTCGTGCTGCGCCGGGTCAAGAGGACGCGCGAGCGGTCTCGGGCCGCCGTCGACGCCGTCTCGAAATAGCGCCCTCAGCTTCCCACCGCGACCGCCTCACACTGGGCACAGCGATTTGGCTGGGCGCCCTCCATGGGCCCGCCGAGCTCGTCCCTGTCTCGTCGTCGGCCCATACCACCCTGATCCCTTGGCTCCTCGACCCTGGCTACGTCGAGCTGGACGGGGAGCTGCGCAAGGCGTTCGAGGTGGCACTCCATGCGGGAGCCACCGCCGCGCTGCTGATTGCCTGGCGCCGGGCGCTGATCGATGAGCTGCAAGCGCTCGAGGCCCGGGAGCTCGGGCTCCTGGCGCTGGCCAGCGCCCCGGCCGCGCTCGCCGGCTACGTCTTCCAGGACCAGATCGAGCTCCATCTCGGGCAGCCGCGGATCATCGCGGCCGCCTTGATCGTGGGCGCCGCGGCCATGGCCGCGGCGGATCGGAAGCCGGAGGCTCGGAACGCCGAGGAGGCGGGCGCGGGAGACGCCCTGTGGCTCGGGGGCGCGCAGGCATGTGCGCTCGTGCCCGGCGTCTCGCGTCAGGGCGCCACGCTCGCCGCTGCGCGCCTGCGGCAGTTCAAGCGCGACGAAGCGGCGACGCTGGCCCGGCGCCTGGCCTTCCCCGTAATTATCGGAGCCACCACGCTCAAAGGCTGGCGCCTGCGCCGAGGCCGGCTCGATCCGGGCTCTCGAGCGCCGATCCTTGCCGGGACTGCCATGTCATTCGTCTCGACACTCTTCGCCAGCCGCGTTGCGCGTGACCCGACAGGCGGGCGGGCGCTCTGGCCTTACGCGCTCTACCGGTTGGGGCTGGCCGCAGCGATCCTCGCGCGGGCAGGGCGGGGGAACTTGGAGGGGCCCTTTCACGACCAAGGACATGGCCAACCGCCGTAGTAGAGCGTTGCTGTGGCGGCGTGCCGCAAAATAGACGCGAATCGATGAGCTCGCTGCTCGGCACCCTCCTCAGCGGTCGCTACCGGCTCGAAGCTCGGATCGGGGCTGGCGGGATGTCGACCGTGTACTGCGCCCTCGATGAGACGCTTGAACGGCGCGTCGCCATAAAGCTGCTGAACCGCGAGGTCTCGAGCGATTCGGACGAGCTCGAGCGCTTTCGCCGCGAAGCCCGAGCCGTGGCGCAGCTGTCTCACCCCCACATCGTCGGCGTGATCGACGCCGGTGAGGACGAGGGCCGCCCGTACATCGTCTTCGAGTACATCGAAGGCGAGACGTTGAAGGAACGGATCCGGCGCCTGGGGCGGCTGCCGGTGCCGGAGGCGGTGGCCTACGCGATCGAGATCGCGCGCGCGCTCGGCGCAGCCCATGCTCGCCACATCGTGCATCGCGACGTCAAGCCCCAGAACGTCCTGATCGATGAGGAGGGCTCCGCCAAGGTCACCGACTTCGGCATCGCTCGCACCCTCGACGAAGAGGGCCTGACCGCTGACGGGCGCGTGATCGGGACCACGGACTACGTGTCTCCTGAGCAAGCGCTGGGGCACCAGGTGACGGGGCAGTCGGACCTGTATTCGCTGGGCATCGTGCTCTATGAGATGCTGACCGGCGAGGTCCCGTTCAAGGGCGAGAGCCAGGTCGCCGTGGCCATGAAGCACGTCCGGGAGGATCTGCCCGACGTGCAGCGGGTCAGGCCTGAGATCTCCGCCGCCCTGGCGGCGGTCGTCGATCGCGCGACCGCCAAGCAACCGGCCGACCGATACCGCGACGACGCCGAGTTGATCGCCGACCTGGAGGATGTGCTCGCGATCGAGACCGCACGCTCAGGGAGCGCCACCGGCGAGGCCACGACGGTGCTGCGCACCCTGCCCTCGCAGTCGCAGCGTGTAGTGCCCTTCCGGTTGCGCCACCGCGTGATCGCGGTGCTGCTCCTGGTCCTGGCCGCTGCGGCGACGATCGCGGTCCTGGTGTGGCTGGGGAGCCGTGCCCACCACGGCCCGGGGAAGCTCCCCATCCAGCCCCCTCGCCGGACACTTCAGCAGGTGATCCCCTGCGGCACCTGCGCTCAGGGATTCAACCCGCTGGGAACCCCGACCAACGAGACGCCGAACGCCAGCTTCGCGATCGACGACCAGCTTGGAACCTACTGGGATACCCAGCAGTACTACGACCACCGTCTCAACAAGGCGGGAACCGGGATCTACATCAACTTCGGGACGCGGACGAAACGCGGGACCGCGGGCAATTACATGCGCATCATCGATGCCACCCCTGGCTTCCGGGCGACGGTCTATGCACGGCACGACGCGCCCCCGACCCGCTGGCCGGACTCGGGGTGGACCCAGATCTCCGCGCCCACCGTCATCGGTAAGAGCACCTCAATTCCCCTCACCAGCGGCCACACGCATTACCGCTACTTCCTGGTCTGGATCACCAGTCTCGGCGGCCATGAGCAGCTGTCGATCGACGAGATCACGCTCTATGCCTATCGGCGCTGACGCGCACGCTCAGAAGCGGTGGCCACGCTCCTCGGCGTGACGCTCGAGCGCCAGCTCGAGCAGGCGATCGAGCAGTTCGGGGTAGGCCATGCCGCCGGCCTCGAACAGCGACGCGTAGACGCTCGTGCTGGTGAAACCGGGCATCGTGTTCAGCTCGTTCACGAGCACCGTGTCCCCTTCGACGAAGAAGTCGACCCGCGCCAAGCCGGAGCAGCCCACCAGGACGAAGGTCTCGACCGCGAGCTCGCGGACACGCCGGCGCACATGCTCTGAGACCCGGGCCGGCACGATCAGGCGCATGCCTCCGGGCGTGTATTTGGCCTCATAGTCGTACCAACCTCCTTCACCCGCCGCGAGCAGGATCTCGCCGGGCTGGGAGGCCACCGGAGCCCCGTTTCCGAGCACTGAGCACTCGACCTCGAGCCCGCGTACCGCCGCCTCGACGATGACCAGCGAGTCGTGGCCAAACGCTCGCTCGAGCGCAGCTATCAGCTCGTCGGGGCCGGCCACCCGTGAGATACCCACCGAGGACCCGAGCCGCGAAGGCTTGACGAACAGAGGCCAGCCAAGCTCGCCGAGCTGCGCCTGCACGTCCGGCTCAGAAGCGGCCAGCTCCTCGACCCGGAGGGCTCGGTGGGCGACCTGGGGCATGTTTGCCTCCGCCATGACCCGCTTGAAGGCCACCTTGTCCATGCACAGCGCCGAGGAGAAGACGCCAGCGCCAACGTAGGGGACGTCGAGGCACTCCAACAGTCCCTGGACCGTCCCGTCCTCCCCGAAGGGTCCGTGGAGGGCGGGGAACACGACATCCGCCGCCTCGAGACCCCGGCCCGGTACGACAGCCACCTCACGGCCCTCCCGGCGCCACACCCCGTCTCGTCCGACGTCGATGCTGAGCGGTCGGTGCCCGGCCTGACGGAGGCCTTGCGCGACCGATGCCGCCGAAGCCAGCGATACCTCGTGCTCGGAGGACCGGCCGCCGCCGAGCACGGCCACGGTCAGCGGCTTCACGGGCCGGCGGCCGGGGTGGTCGGGGTGGTGGGAGTCGTAGGAGTCGTCGGCGTCGAGGTGGTGGGGGTGGTCGTGGGTGCCGTGTATTGACCGACGATGATCGTCACCGTGCCGCCCTTCTTGATCGTCGAGCCCGCCCCCGGGCTCTCTCTGAGGACGATCCCGTTCTTGCTCTGATGCGAAACGGCCTTGGTCTGCTGAACGACCGCGAACCCGGCGCCCCGCAACGTCGCAGCGGCCTGCGATGAGCTCTGGCCCTTGACGTTCGGGATCTGGGCCGTGGTCGGGGCCTTGGCCACGACGATCGTGACCGTCGAGCCCGGCACGGCCTGCGAGTTGCCGGTCGGCGTCTGGCCGATCACATCCCCGGCGGTGGCTGTGCTCGAGGTCTGACTTGCCGTCGAAACCTCGAAGCCGGCGGCGTGGAGGTCCGACTTCGCCTGCGCCTCGGATTCGTTTGTCACGTCGGGAACCGTCACCTTGGCCGGGCCCGAGGAAACGACGAGCGTGACCCGGGAGCCGACGGGGACGTTCTGGCCGGCGCCGGGACTGGTATCGACGACCTCGCCCTTCGGCGTGGTGCTATCGCTTCGGTGCCGGATCGTCCCGACCTTCAGTCCCACCTGGTTGAGCGCCACGCGCGCCTGGCCGACGGTGTCGCCCAGCACCGACGGGACGTTCGCCGGCCCAGGGCCGGAGGACACGGTCAGGGTGACGACCGAGCCGTCATCCACCCTGGTTCCG
>Ga0209579_10001436_pt1 | contig 19706 bp, 19 predicted proteins | sample Coa_R1_2_FD_187152 | JGI IMG/M metagenome (GOLD analysis project Ga0209579, IMG submission 187152) | Surface soil microbial communities from Centralia Pennsylvania, which are recovering from an underground coalmine fire - Coalmine... | ecosystem: Environmental > Terrestrial > Soil >... | reverse complement strand
CGACAAAACCCTGCAGCGTTGCGGGCGCTGATCGAATTTTTGCAATCGAATCTGCGCTCGAGCAAACGCGCCGCGAAGGATCGCGAAGCTCCGGCAGTCGCTAAGGTTGACGATCGCGGGGCGACGGTAGTTCCCATAACTCACGTCAAGTATTCGTCTCACCTGTAAAGCCGGTGCGCCCGCGAGCCGCATCTCAGCAACAGTGCTCGCGCACCGGAATTTACTTCAACAATCGGTCAACACAGTAGCGGCCAGCGGTAATTCTTTACTCAATCGCCTGCTCATAAGGCCTGCGCTAAACCGTAAGCATTTCATTTAGTTATTCTGGCCGAAGCGCTATTGTCCATTTCGCCCGCTATTCGAAAGATTCCACCATCGATGCCACGTGGATGCCTTGCACAATTCACGGTTCACTTTAGGTAACGAGTGCGTTCGGGTAGACGCGCGGCCCGTCTGATTCCGCCCGTTCCTCTGAGGGACCCGGCTGTCGGCTGAGATTGAGCGCGCAGTTGATTAAACCGACGTGGCTGTAGGCCTGCGGAAAATTGCCGAGCATGCGGCCAGTCAAGGGATCGAATTCTTCCGATAGCAGGCCTACGTCATTGCAGTGCGAGAGCAACTGATTAAACAACCGCCGCGCTTTCGCGTATTGACCTTGCAAGATGTAATTGTGTACGAGCCAAAAGCTGCACGCCAGAAATGCTCCCTCGCCGGCGGGCAGGCCATCGTCGACATCATCTGTTTGGTAGCGGAAGACGAATTCGTCGCGGATTAGAAGCTTGTTCTCGATGGCGCGAAGCGTTCCTTGCACCCTCGGGTCGTTGGCGGGCAAGAAGCCGACAAGCGGAATTAGCAGCAGACTGGCATCGAGCCGCTTGGAGCCATAGGCTTGCACGAAGCTGTTGAGCTCGCGATCGAAGCCGCGCTCGCAGACTTCGGCATGGATTTCGCTGGCAATGTCCCGCCACCGCTGCCCCTCGTCGTGAAAAGCGCCTGCGGCGAGCTCGTTTGCAGCGCGATCGAACGCGACCCAGGCCATTACCTTCGAGTGGACAAAATGCTGCGGTCCGCCGCGAACCTCCCAAATGCCTTCGTCGGGCTGCCGCCAGACTCGCGCAAGATAGTCCAATACGACCGGCCGCAAGGCCAGACCGCGTTCGGATGGCTGTAGTCCTGCCTTCAGCGCCTGGAACATTACGTCGGCAATCTCTCCGAAGACGTCTAATTGGAGTTGCTGGTACGCAGCATTTCCAACCCGCACCGGTGAGGAATCCTCATAGCCTGACAGCCACGGCACGGTCAGTTCCGGCAGCCAACGCTCGCCGCCAACGCCGTACATGATCTGAACCTGACTCGGACTGCCTGCGACGGCGCGAACCAACCAGTCGCGCCATGACTGTGCTTCGTCAAAATAGCCGAGACTCATCAAGGCCAAGAGCGTGAACGTCGCATCCCGCAGCCAGCAGTAACGATAATCCCAGTTGCGCACCCCGCCGAGTTGCTCCGGCAGCGACGTCGTCGCGGCAGCGACGATCCCGCCGGTCGGCGCGTAGGTCAAAGCTTTCAACGTGATCAACGATCGTTTGACGGCTTCGGTCCAGGGCCCAACCTCGGGACAACGATTGCTCCATTGGAGCCAAAAAGCTTCGGTACCTTGAAGCTCCTCAAAAGGGTCAATCGCCGGCTGCAAACTCTGATGTGAAGCATCATAGGAGAGGGTGAAGGGCACTACCTGTCCCGGCTCAACGGCGAATTCCCCAATGGTTCTGAGGTCTTCGCCATAAAGCGTGGCCGTAGTCCTTAGAATTAGGCGCTCGGGGCCGGCGATCACATTGATTGCGCCATCGGCGAGACGATTGACCCATGGCACGATGGCGCCGTAATTGAATCGGACGACTAGCTCGGTCCGGAAAGCGACCCGCCCCGACAGTCCCTCGACGATTCGTACCAAATTCGCCCCATCGGCCAGGGGCATGAAATCGATTATCCGTGCACGCCCGGTCGAGGTCTCGAACTCAGTTTCTAGAATGAGCGTACCAGGACGATAGTGCCGGCTAACCCTAGCCAAGGAATCTTCGGGAGCGATCAGCCACCGACCATTTTCGGCGGTGCCGAGCAGCGCCGCAAAGCATGAGGACGAATCGAAGCGTGGCCAGCACAGCCAATCGATCGAGCCGTCTCGGCCAACCAAAGCGGCCGTCTTGCAATCACCGATCAACGCGTAGTCTTGAATGGGAAGCGCCATGGCCTGTTCCGCCTCTCGTCAAGGGTCTGTCCGCTGCATTTCGGCGACTTACATGCATTCCAATCTGCCTGCGGCTGGGCGGTGGGACCTTATCTTCGACGAGATCTGAACCATTGCCGCGTCTCTCGGCGGCCGTCCGCGTGTCGCCTTCGCATGGGAACACCAAAATCGAATTCGAACCCAGTGGTCCAAACGCCTGATTTAATTGTCCGCCAAGGCTCTTGCTCAGTTCCTCGATTATCTTAAGACCGCGACCCGGCTGAACGTTTGCAGCAAATGACCCATTATCCATGACGCGGCATTCCACAACCGCATCGGCCGCCAATAACTCCACTCTAATTCGACCTTCTCCACCCGAGAAAGCGTGGCGTGCCGCATTGTTTACAAGCTCGAAGACGATCATCCCTAGCAGCCAACAACGGTGGGCTGAAAGCCACAAAGACTGGGTATCGAGGATAAGTTCGATTCTTCTCGGATCGAGTTGAGATTGCGTGATTGATCGGCACAGTTGATGAAGATAGGCAGCGGCGTCGATCGTGGTGTCATCATCGGGCATCTGGAGCACACGATGGACATCGGCATATCGGCGAAGCAACCCCGCAGCTTCTGATAGGGTTGTTTTGACCCTGTCATCATGAGAGCGAGTCGCAGCAAGCGATAAGAAACTAATCGCTGTCGTAAATTCGTTGTTGACCCGATGATTTAGCTCATGAAGTAGGATACGTTCCTCCAGCAAGGGCAACCGACCCGCAGATTCCTTCATAACGTTCTCCTGATCCGAATGATGTAGGTTTTGTAAGTGGCCGAAACGTCCCCATCATATCAGATTGTGGTCCACTTATTATTTCGCGGTTTCAAAAGGACTATTCAAAATATAGCCTCTGCAAAAACCCCAAAGGCGTACGCATGTCATTGGTCACGAGAGCATCGCCTCGGACAAACCGCCATGTCGCCAACATCCAAATATGCACGATATGGTGTGTAGTCGCGAAATCTGATTCCCGAGAGGGCGAGGTGGCATTCCCTCGATTCAAATGTGGTAGCGATTCGGCCGATTAAGACTCTAAGCCGTCGGCACGAAGATTATGACCCTCGCGATTTCTATGCCCTGCTTACCGATCAGGGCGGGTAGCCAAGTAAGGATGACGTAAATTCCGAACTGGGCAAAGAACATAACGGCCATAAAGATGCAGACGCGGCCCGGATAGCTTTTGAAGACCGTAAGAATGGGATCCCGCACTGCCCGGGGCTTTGACGCCAGTGCGGAATTGGTACCCTGTCTGGGAGTCAACTTGATCTGCGCCCGAACCCAAGCATGTCTCTCGCCTCCAGTGGCGTGGCCGGGGAGCGACCGCAACGGGCACACATTTCCGCGGCAATTTGGACCAATTCGGCATTGTCGCGCGCCAAGCGGTTTTTTGATATGCGAATGTTATCTTCGAGGCCGGTTCTGACCGCGTCCCCCTCGCGGGTTAATACCCAATCTATTACTTCGGTTTGATGCCTTCCAATTCCAGCAGCGGTCCAGGTAGCTCTCGGTAGTTCAAGCCTGAGTTCACTCAGCAGAAAGTCAAGAATTCGCGCTTCGGCCGGCAGAGCATTCTTAATGCCGACGACAAATTGCACATGCGGTCGATCGTCGATAACGCCGAGATTTACCAATCTCTTCGTGGCACTTATGTGCGAGAGATCGAAAATCTCGATTTCAGGTCTGATGCCGTAAAGCTGCATCTGCGACGCCAAGTAATCAACGAAGCTTGCCGAGTTTTCGTAGACAATCGTCGGAAAATTGACAGACCCTGTAGCAAGCGACGCCATGTCCGGTTTCAAATACAGCGCGCTGCCGCGTGCCGAAGGATCCCGGCCGCGGCCACCGGTCGAGAATTGAATGATCATTCCGGGACAATGCTTTTCAATTCCGGTTTTCACTGCTGCAAAAAGCGATGGATCGGATGAAGGGCTCTCATCCGGATTGCGGACGTGAATATGGACCAGCGAAGCGCCGGCCTCAAAAGCCTGGTGCGCAGATTCGATCTGCTCGTTCGGCGACACAGGCAGGCCGGGGTTGTCCCTCTTACGAGGCACTGAACCTGTAATAGCCACGGCTATGATGATTGGTTTCATATGGCCAACGATCGATTGCTTTCAGTCGCTCGATGAGGCAGTGCCGTACCGAGCACTCACCAATGTTTTTGTCTTAAGCAGAAGTCGTAAGTGAGCTTTCGGTACGGTCGCTCCGTCATCCTTCCGTCGGGTGCCTGGCCAGCGGCTTCGGAGGTAAACTCACGGATCAACGCGCTCTTCACTCCAAATACTGCGTCGCTATCGAGGTAAGGACTGTCTGCCGCGAACACATGAGTAACCAGCGTCTCGTGGCCATCAGCGCTGATCATAAAATGAACATGGGCCGGCCGATTGGGGTGCCGGCATGTCGCCTTAAGCATCTGGCCAACCGGCCCGTCATCAGGGATCGGATAGAACCTCGGCACAATGGACCAGAAATAAAACTTGCCTTCGGCGTTGGTGCGAAACCGGCCCCGCAATGCGGCTTTGGAAAGGTCGGTACGCTGAACGTCGTAAAATCCGTCATCATCAGCGTGCCAAATGTCAACGATAGCACCAGTGAGTACCCCGCCATTCGCGGAGGTAACGGTTCCCTCCACGTACAGGAGAACACCCTGCAAACCACCAGAAGCGTCGGCGCCAAGCGACAGTTCCGGAGCCTCCTTGACATAAAAGGGTCCGAGCACGGTGGTCTCAGTTACCCTGGCTTCGGAGGGATGGTCGATCGCATCAACCAACATGGATAAACCAATCGTGTCGGAGAGCAGGATGAATTCCTGGCGTTCGGCCGTGCAGATCTGTCCGGTCCGAGTCAGAAAATCGACGGCATAGCTCCACTCGTCGAAACTCAAGCGGACATCGCGAGCAAAGGCGTGCAGATGCTTCACAAGGCTGACCAATATCTGCTTGAGACGTTGATCGGGTGTGTTGCTGAATTGTTCGATGACCGCGTCTGTAATATTGTTTTCGTCAAAATCACGCATGAACGATCTCCTGCTGATCTTGGCCTTGATCCCGGGACCCATTGGCTTGTGATCTGGGCGGACGCCCTTCAAAAGCGTCTTCGAGCAACGCATGGATCGAAGTGCGATCGAGAGGCATCGGGTTGGGGTAAGTGTTAGAGACCGCGAGATCGGCAGCCAGATCGAGCGCCTCATGCGTCATGCCGAGTTCTTTGAGCGACCGCGGTGCGATGAGCCTGCGAGCGAGATCAAACAATCCTTGGGCTGCAGTAGGGGCGCCCAGCATCTTCGCCAATGGGCGCAGAGCTTCTTTGGCAACCGGCTCGTTGTAGGCCAAAGCGTGCGGTAAGATAACGGCGTGGGTTTCGGCATGGGGAAGATCGAAGCTTCCGGCAACGACGTGGCAGAGTTTATGATGAAGCGCCATGCCGACACTGCCGAGACAGGTTCCGCAAGCCCAGGCACCATACAGTGCGTCCGACCGCGCTTCGCCGTCTGTAGGATCACAAATGATTTTTGGTAGCGCGCCGACAAGCGCCGAGAACCCATTTAAGGCCAGCTGCGTCGTGACGGGGTTCGCGTCGGAGGAATAGAGCGCCTCCGCGGCATGAGCCATCGCATTGATGCCGGATGTCACGGAAAGTGCGGCAGGCAATGTCAAGGTGAGGTCAATGTCATATATGATGACCTCTGGGAGGACTTTGAGGTCTCTCAGCGTCGTCTTTTGTCCCCGCTCGAGCTGGCCGAGGATCGGAGTCGCCTCGGAGCCCGCGTATGTTGTTGGAACAGCAATTTGCGGCAGGTCGGTGCGTAGAGCTAATGCTTTGCTCAATCCGGTTGTTGAGCCGCCCCCAAGCGCAATAAGACAGTCCACGTTTCTCTGTTGCGTTACTTGCAGTGCTTGCTCTGTGATATCGACCGGCGTGTGCATCGTCGCATGCGTGAAGACCCCGGCCGATAATTGGCCAAGTTCGGTTGACAGTTTGCCGGCTTGGTCCGCCTGTGGTGGCGTTGAAAGGACGAGCGCGCGATTCAAGCCAAGCCGGCGCACTTCATCTGCGACCTGGCTGACAGTACCGCGGCCAAAAATCACTCGCACCGGCAATGCCGAGTAAATGAAAGCACGCATAGCACTCGCTCCGACTCCAGTTCAGCGCTGCCGGCTTCGCGTTTCGCTTGAGGAACGCGATCCGCGGACCGTCACAGCATCATATCGGGACGCGGGTTTCCTCCCAGTATCGCAGTTCCCCAATTCCGCCCGATCATCTCGAACTGATTTGCAATATGTTGCCTGCCGGCGTTGATGTCGGCGAGCAGCTGGCCGAATGGCTGTTCGTCATATATGCCCGCGGCGCCGGTTGCCCTGATCAACCGCGCCGCGAGCTCGGCGCATCGGTGAGACACCACAGCAGACTGAAATTTGAATTTTTGACGCAACTCAATCGCCGGCGGATCACCGCGTTCGGCGAGCTCCCACAGCACGTTGAAGTTCCTATCTAGCACCAGCTTCATCTCGTCGATCGCAGCGGCAACTTCTGCACAAATTTGCTGTGCCACCGGGTCGTCGGTAGGTTTCCCGGCTGCGCCACTTCGCTGGCGTGCGTAGGAGATCAACGAATTGAGCATCGCCTGCAGCGCTCCAATCGAGGGGCTCGACACACCGCGAAAAAAGATTTGACCGAACGGAATTTTGTACAGCGGCGACTGGTTAAACGTTTGCCCAGCTCCAACGCACTGAAAGTTATCGATCATCCGGCGGGTTCGGTAAGATGGAACGAACGTCTCGTTGACGAAGATGTCTTGACTGCCGGTGCCGCACAGTCCCGAGACAAACCAGGTATCAATAATTTGGTATTCAGTGTGCGGCACCATGAAGAGGCGGATATCAGACGTCCCGCCTTGTTCGGTGCCCGCAGTCGCGCCGAGAAGCGCCCACTTTGCGTGGTCGCAGCCACTAGAAAAACGCCAATGGCCGGTGAGCCTGAAGCCATCCTCAACCGGTTCGGCTCGACCAGACGGCATCAACGAAGAGCAAAGACGCGTCGTGTCGTCGTCAGCCCATACATCGTGCACCGCACGATCGTCCATGAGCCCCATAAGCCACGGGTGAACACCGAGAACGCCATAGACCCAGCCAGTCGACATATCTCCTTCGGCCAGGGCCATGAGGACGTCATAAAGGACTTGCGGCTTCATTTCGTAACCGCCCCAACGAACGGGTTGAAGTATGCGAAAGAAGCCCGCCGCTTCCATATCCTGAATTGTTTCTGCTGGTACACGCCGTTCTTGTCGTGTGACTGCGGCACGGCGCGCGATGGCAGGAATCATGGCGCGGGCCCTTGCCACCAGAGTTTCCGGCGTGGGTTTGCTCAACGCGTCCGGCCTTGTCACGGTGCGCACGAGCGCCTCCCCGTTCCGATCCCATTATTCTTAGAGCCGCTTTATTTCATCAACTCATCACCGGGCAGAACGCCCCAAAGATTGGCGGCCGCTGGATCCTTCGCCCATACCTTTGGCCGCTGCGGATGATCGCGATGCCACGGGCGCGGCTCGAAGTAGCCGAGCGCTTCATCGTTCATCCGGTCCAGCTCAGCAAACAGCTCGGTAATGAGCCCCGACGGGCTGCGGTGATAGGTAAACAGATTGTGCCCAATGCCATGTCGGCCCGGGCCCCACAGCAATTTATATCCGTTCATACTGAGAAGATCGCAAGCTGTCTGCAAATGCGACCAGTCGCGCAGCTCGAATGCGGTGTGAAAGTGCCTGTTCGAACCGGTCTCCACCAGATTAATGGTGTGATGGTCCGGCCCGCAGCGCAGGAACGAGAAGAAGTCGCCCATCCAGTCCGACACGCGAAAGCCGAGCACGTCGCAATAGAATTGCGTCGCCTTTTTTACATCCGCAACGTGGAACGCGACATGGCCGAGCTTGTGGGGAACGATGCCCTTAGTCTGGAATTTTTGGTGCGTGAACTCCGGCCGCTTGAACACCTCCATAATGGTGCCCTTTGTGTCCTCGAAGCAGACCATGTCGGTGATCGTTGGCTCCGCATCGCTCTTGCGAATGGTCTTCACGCCTGCGGCATTGGTCTGCCTTTCGAAGGCATCGAGGTCGTCATCGGGACCAAGCTGAAGGCCGATGCGGGTGCACCTGGCTTCCGAGCCCCTGTGCAGCACGATCGAGTGATGATCGATCGTGGTTGAGAGATAGGCGATGTCCTTCTCGCGGGCGCTCAGCGTCACTCCGAGGACATCAGTGTAATATTCGATCTGCTGATCCAGATCGGGGATCTCGTAGCTTGCATGCGCGATCTTGCGGACACTGATCATGACTTTCACCTTTCTTGCAGTGGCTATCGGCCATCGGGCACGGCGTTGCGTTCGAAGACTTCGATGATGGCAGCGACGTCGCGCTCGCCTACTATCGGCAGCGCACGCCGAAAAAAATCGAGCAGATAGCCGACCAGCGGGGCATCGACCCCGACTTCATCGGCGAGCTCTTTGCCGCGCTCAAGATAGTACGCGAGGCTCGACGTCGAGCCCTCCCGCGGCAGGAACTTGCGCTGCGCCATCCAAGGCGCGCGAATGCCGAACTGCGTCGAGCCGCCGCTGCCGTTGGCAATGGCCTTGATCATGAGGTCGACATCAACGCCGGCCCGCAGCCCGATCGCCATGGCCTGCGCTGTGCCCGCGATGTGCATGCCGACCAGGACATTGTTGATGACCTTGACGATCGTCGAAGCCCCGAAGGCGCCGAGATTTAAGCAGATCTCGGCGAAGCTATTGATTATCGGTCGCAACTTTTCGCACGCCGGGGGCTCGCCGCTAAGATAGATGACGCCCTTACGCGCCGCGACCATACCCGGCGTGCCGCCCACTTCACCATCGAGGAAGACGGCACCCTTCTCCGCCAAAGGCGCGATGTAGCTTTTCTTGACCGGAACCGCATGCGATCCGAATTCGACCACAATCTGACCCGGGCGCGCTGACGTTTTCAAGCCTGCCGGGCCGTTGACCACCTCTTCCAAGGCATCGTCGCCTGGTAGACACATGAAGACGATGTCAGCGGCTCGGCCAACATCCGCCGCAGATCGCGCGGCAACACCGCCGAGCTTCTCGAAATCGCGCAGCGAAGACCGCCGGTATCCGACCACACGGTAGCCGCTTTTGAGAAGATGCCCGCAGATTGGAAGACCGATCTTGCCGATACCGATGAAACCAATCGTTTCCATGTCACCCACTCTCAAGCGACCCCAATCGTGCGGTTCGAGCAGTTGAAGGTCAGTCCGATTGAGCCTTCCATCAGCGTCCACTCGCGCAAATCAAAGCCGCGCAGGCCTCTGCTGACAAAGGGATCGCGTTCCGCAATCGCGCGGGCATCATCGATCGTGGCGGCGCGCAGAATCGAAAGCCCGTCTCCCGGCTTTCCCGACAGCGGCCCCGAGGCGAACAACACGCCGTGTCGCTCAAGTGCGATCATATATTCGAGGTGCTCGCGCAACACGCCTCCTAGTTCGGCGCCTGGACTGGCACGCCAGAGCACGACAAAGAGCTTCTTGCCGAGCATGCGCACGAGCAGTTCTTCCGCGGAGCCGCTACTCATCGTTGTCCTCCCGTTGGATTATAAGCAATTCAAGCTGCAGCGATCGAATAAGGAGCCTCGTCAGGCCGAAGCCCGTTTCATTTCTCGGAACGACACGTTGTCTTCCAGTTTGAAGAGGTTGAGCGAATTGAGCCGGCCGATCTTCCGCCGGTCGGTCTCGCTGATGCTCGCCGCATCGAACCAGTCCGCCGCATGATCGATATTTTCAAAAGGCCAATCCGTCGAAAATAGAATCCGATCGGCGCCGATTTCAAGGATGGCATCAATCAGCGATTGGGTGCGGAAGTTTCCGGAGGTCGTGAGATAGAAATTGGCGTGAAAGTATTCCGCGATTTTTCTCCTCGCCTTATAGCGAGGCGGCGCCTTTACCCAGGCATTGCGGTTGTCGATCCGCCACATGCTGTATGGAAGACCCTCGCCCATGTGGCCGAGAATTATTCTTAGCTGCGGATGGGCATCGAACAGCCCCGATCCCATGAGCCGCAACGCGTGGACGGCTGTTTCCTGACCGAACGCCCAGGTCGGGCCTAGTAGCCAGGAGTGGCCTTCGTAGATCTGAGCATCGGCGGGGAGCGGGTTACGCGGATGCAGATAGAGGGGAACACCGAGGCGTTCCACAACCTGCCAAAAGGGCCAATATTGCGGCAGATCGTAGTAAATCGCCTTGTCGGTGTCGCGCACCTGGCTGAAGCCGTTCACCAGCGCGCCCTTGAAATCAAGCTCTTTCACGCAGCGTTCAAGCTCGCGGATCGCAAGGCCTGGGTCTTGCATCGGCAAGGCCGCAAAGGCGTCGAAGCGATGCGGATTTTTCGCGACCTCCGCAGCCAGAGTATCATTGGCGCGGCGCGCAAGTTCATTGGCGCGCTGGAGATCCGGGACCGCTTGGACCGCCGGCGAGTTAAGGGAAAGGATCATTCTCTCCACGCCGTATTGGTCCATGAGACGAAGACGCCTGTCCTGAATATCAAGGATCCGGCTCTTTAGCTCAGCCCAATGGTCTTCCGGCACAAAGCCCGCCGCGTCCGCCAGCGTCTCTTCGATGGCGAAGTGCTCCTCCAGCGCGATTTTTCCGGGCATTGCTGAAGTCATGGTGTTCTCCTTAATGAAGGAAGTACCAGTCAATACTGGCCAACTGGTTCGAGACCGAGCTTGAGTTGCCCGTACATCGTACCGACGGCATCCCAGTTCATGCTGATATGGCGGCCGACGGCATTGGCATCCCGCCATGCGCGCTGCACCGGATTGGACAACGCCAAGCCGTGACCCCCGGTGGAAGCGTTCAATGCTTCGGTGGCGCGGATCGCGAGAGACACAGCGAAGGCTTGTCCACGCCTGCTCGTGATCCGATCGTCGATCGTGACCGGTTGCCCGGAGCGCACGGTCTGGGCACGCAGTCGCACATCGCGCAACAGGATTTCACGGGCGGCGTCGATCGAGGCGGCAGCGTCCGCCACGCGAAGCTGAACTGTCGCAAACTCGGCCATCTTGTTATGTGCGCCGGCGACTGCGCCGCGTGTCGTGCGCCGGCTCGTTGCCGCAACGTAGTCTTCCAAGGCGCCAAGAGCAGCGCCGACGGCGGCCGCGGCGAGACAAGAAGGGATGTTGCACAGCATCGGGATCGAAAAGCACGGATTGCGCGCATAAAGTTGCGAACCTGGAGTCTGGCCCGATGTCGTCTGCTCAAATGTCAGCACCCTGTGTTTGGGCACAAACACGCCATCAAGAACCAACGTCTTGCTGCCAGTTCCTGCCAGACCGATGACATGCCAGGTGTCGTCAATTCGATAATCTTTCGCCGGGACCAGTAGGAAAGCCGGGGTCAGAGCGTTTCCATCGCCCGTGGGTGGCAGCAAAGCGGCGCAAAGCGCCCAGTGGGAATTGTCGCACCCGCTCGCGAAACTCCATCGTCCGGTGAGTTGGTAACCACCCGGAACGGCGAGCGCCCTCGTGGCCGGAGCGTATGAACCGCATATCAGCGCATCGGGGTTTTGATCCCACACGTCGTGCTGGGCCTCGGCGGGAAAACCCCCGACCAGCCACTGGTGAGCAGCAAGGAGACCGCACACCCAGGCGGTGGAAGCACATGACCGGCCTATTTCTATCGTGAGGTCGACGAGATGTTCGAAATCCTCCTCATAGCCGCGATAAGCTTGCGGCTGTACCAGCTTGAAAAAGCCGAGCGCGCGTAACGCTTCCACGCTTTCGGTCGGCACTCTTGCAGTAGTTTCGGTCGACGCCGCACGGGCCTTGAACTCGGCGCCCAGGGCGCGCACTGGCGCGTCCAGATCCATTCGCATCGGCTCTGCGGCCGACGCCGGGCTTTGACGTTGCAGAACTGTGGTTACCATGGCGTTTCCTCTTCCATCGCGGAAGCGACAAGTATGAAAAGCGTGACCTTGATCGAGTAGAAAATCATCGACGCTTCCCTTTTTAGCGGCTAGGCAGCTGGCCTCGCGATGCAGTAGCCGGCATTTTGATAGACCAGCGGGGCGACTGGCTCTCGCACCTCGACGCGGGTCACTTCGCCGAAAAAGACCGTATGCGTTCCGTGAGGGATTGCTTTTGCTTTGCGGCAGAACAGAACCGCCTGCGCGTCGGTGAGATAGCGCGGTCCTTCGGCTGACCGCGCCCAGGTGCCTACCTCGAAGCGTTTCTCATGAGGCACGGCGCCGCTGAAGGCGGCCGACAGTTCGGCGTGATCCTGATGCAGAACATTGACACAAAAGTTGGCCGCACGCAGGAGCATGTCGTGCAGGAACGCCTTTTGGTTGACGCACACCAAAAGCGAAGGCGGCTCCACGCACAGCGAAGTCACCGCAGTGGCGGTCATCCCATGATATCGCTCGCCGTCATCGGCGGTTACGATTGTAACGGTTGCTGCAATGCGGCGCATCGCAGCCTTGAAATTCGTACCCAGATCCAACTGCTGAAAGGAACCGTGCATCGCGGCCTCCTGTGAACGTTCCTGCCCTGTTTGATCTAACGCTCAAACTAGGCTTGGCGCGCACATTTGCAATTGCAAATGTTGCAATTACAATGTGCATCGAATAGTTTTAAGGTTCCGTCGGCCTCAAGTGATTGGCTCTCAACGATGTATCGCCTGACAGAAGCCTTTCCGTACCTCCTCAATCGTGTCGGCGTGCGGATGGGCGACCTGTTCACGCGGCGTCTCGTGACCGCCGGTCTCACCCTCTCGATGTACCGGGTGCTGGCGGCCCTTTGGGAAAAAGGCGAGCACCGGCTCGGCGACCTCGCCGAGGTTACCAGCGTCGAGCTTTCGACTTTATCGCGCATGGTCGGAAAATTGGCACGGCGCGGTCTAGTGTCCCGGGGACGGCCCGAGAGCAATGGCCGCACGGTGCGGATCGAACTCACGGCCAGCGGAAAACAACTTGTCGAACGTTTCATCCCATTGGCGACGCAGCACGAAGACGTAAGCCTTCGCGGATTCAAAGCTGCCGACGTCGCGAGGCTGAAGGCTGACCTTGCCGCGGTCTATCGCAACCTTAACGCCGTCGAAGAAGAACTTGATCGGAAGGTTTCGATCAGCCGCAAGCGCGCGAATTGGAGACGACGACCTAGGGGCGCGATCAAAAGTGCCGCAAGATGAAGCTCAGATCGATCGACTTGAATCTGCTCGTCGTCCTCGATGCTCTGGTCGAGGAAAAACACGTGGGTCGCGCCGGTGAGCGCATCGGATTAAGCATTTCGGCGACCAGTCACGCGCTCGACCGGTTGCGGAAGCTTCTCGGTGACCCGCTCCTTGTACGATCGGCCTCGGGCATGGAGCCTACGCCGCGAGCTCTCGAGCTCGCCGGTCCGACGCGGCATGCGCTCCTTGAGATCGAAACCGCGTTGACGCCGGCGAGGTTCGATCCGGCGGAAGCGACGATGGAATTTACGCTGGCGATCGAGACATATGAGACGATCGTGGTACTTCCGAAGCTGGTCGATGTATTGCGGCAGAAAGCGCCAAGCATACGTCTGAACGTCGTTTTAGGTCCTTTGGAAGACATTCTGGGCGCAATCGGCCAGGGACGAGCCGATATTGCCATTGGCCGCTTTGATCGACTGCCAGACAGATACATGACGTCGCGCCTGCTGCAAGACGATTACGTCTGTGTCATGCGGGCGGGCCACCCGCTTGCGGCTTATCCGCTGACAATGGACGCATACCTTCAGTCCGAGCACCTCATTTTGCATGCAGGCGGCGCGCCTTCCGACGCCATCGATACCGCCCTCGCTACAAAAGGTTTCAAGCGGAAGGTAGCAATGCAGTTTCCACACGGTCTTGCGGCGGTTATAGTTCTTTCACGCACCGATATGATCGCCACTGTTACCCGTGGGGCCGCATTACTCTTTAAGGAACATGCCGCGCTCACGCTTAAGGAATTGCCGCTGCAGGTCGAACGGAGCGAGTTTCGGTTGGTGTGGCATCCGCGCCTGACACAGAGCCCGGCTCACAAATGGCTTCGCCACAGCCTGTCAGGTATCGGCATGGCCATCGAGCGAGAGCTTGTTCATTAGACCTTGTCGGCGCATTCTCTCTAGCCCGACGACGCAACACTCTGTCCGTGCGATGACGTTGGCAATAAATCGTCGGATGATAACCGCGGCAGCAATCTCGCGGCGATTAGGCTGCGTCGTCGCGTCTGGTGTGGCCAAGATCGCGAGTCTCTACTGAATACTTTTTACTGCGTTGCGCCTCTGGCCCAAGAATCCGTGTAATGAAGTGACCTGTTTTATTTCCGTTAGATTGGTAAGAATTGAAAAAGCCATCAGTCAAAATGCCATTGAGGCTTGGGATACCCGACATCGGGCGCCTGGATGATTGGGATGATCTGCGCATTTTTCTAGCCGTGGCTCGGGCTGGCAGCTTCACCGAAGCTGCGCGACTCTTAGGCATCGTCCAAACCACCGTCGGCCGGCGAGTCGACAAGCTCGAACATCGCTTAGGTTCAAAGTTGTTTTTGAGACGTCGCTCCGGCGTCAAATTAACGTCGAGCGGAATGGCTTTGGCCGAACACGCGTTGCGCATCCAGGAAATGACCAACCAGATCGAGCGGCGGCTCTTCGGGGAAGACCGCACAATGGTCGGCCCAGTCCGCCTGACAGTCACAGACGGACTGGCAGCCTATTGGTTAGTGCCTAAGCTAGGGGACTTCTACAACGTGCACCCGTCGCTTCGACTGGAGATCGCAGCGACAGGGTCGTTCGTCGACCTGTCTTCGGGCAAAGCTGACATCGCCATCCGGTACGAGCGGCCGGTGGACGCCAGCATCGTCTGTCGAAAACTCGGTCAAATCCCCTTCGCACTGTACGGTTCTGAGACGTATCTCAAGCAGTTCGGAACGCCACGAACGGTCGACGACATCTCACGCCATAGGATCATCGAGAATACAAACCTGCAGCTAAATGCGGCCTTCGCTGAATGGTATTCCCTGCTGCGCAACCATCCTTCCGTTCTATCAGCAAACTCATCCGCAACCGTCCTATCCGCGGTTTGCGGCGGGCTAGGCCTTGCATTGATGCCTCGGCAATTCAAACGCGTGTCACCCGACCTCGTGCAACTGGATGTTCCAATTCAACCTGTTAGTGATGTATGGCTTCTCTGTCACCGCGACATGATAAGAATTGCGCGCATTCGCGCGACGCTGGATTTCATTGCCAAGCAGTTCAAGAAAGACAAGCGCTATTTCGCGGGTTGACGCAGGGACAGCGCGGGTCGTGCATTTGCGCACCATGACCCTGCCTAATTGCTCTGTGGGCATGGTTTGATTTTCTGCTAGACTGAACACGAAGGATAAAAAATCAGGGAGTGTGCGCCATGATTGACGTTTCGGATATTCGCCAAGCCACAACGCTGGCGACGCGGGCGGCCACAGCAATCTTGCTGGCAGCAGCTCTGTTTGCAGCGACAGAGGCGCAGTCCCAGGGACTACCGCCACTCGCGAAGAATTTGAAGCCGAGCGAGACGGCGCTCATCCTGGTGGATTTCCAGTATCCCTTCACCAATCCGGCCGGCGGCAACTATCGCGCGGTTAAGAACGAGCTTGAAGGTAAGCAGATGCTCGACCGGACGGTCGATCTGGTCAAGAAAGCCCGCGGCATGGGCGTCTGGGTCATTCACGTCACCGAAGGCTACAGCGGTGATTACCGTGAGGTCGACGCCACCAATCCCGGGGGCTTCCACCGCGGGCAGATCCTAAGGCAGGCCTGGAAAACTGGCACGCCGGAGACGGCGTATTACCCGCCACTGGTCCCCGGCCCCGTCGACAAGGACCTATTCCTGCCTCCGCGGATTCAGACCTCTGCATTTGGCGGCACAGGGCTCGATCAGATCCTCCGATCGCGTGGAATCAAGAACATCGCTGTTGCGGGGTTCACAACGGACGTCTGCGACTATGCGACGGTCACCAACGGTTACGATCTCGGTTACCACGTTTATGCGCTGAAAGACTCCATGGTCGGTTACTTCCCAGACCAGTCTGAGCTCATGTTGAAGAATACCTACCCGATGTGGTCGAAGGTCCTCAGCAACGACGATTTTGTTGCCATGCTGGCGACAGAGTCAGAAGCGACGACGCGCTAGTCGCGTGATTTCAGGAGGAGCGTCGTTGGTGAGTTCGGGAGATCCGGCGAGCTGCTCCCACAAATCTCGGCGCCGAATCGTGCTGGGGCTCGTCGGTATACCTCTTGTGGTCACACAAATTTCGACCGTGCGCGCATCAACTGATCAACCGGTCGCGCATTTGTCGGATTTGTCCAAACCCTGGTCAGCCGTGAAATTTACCTTGCCGGACACGGATGGCAGCGACATGCCCTGTATCGTCATCCGCCTACCCGGCGACAAATGGTACGCATCGACTCTGATCTGCCCGCACAACAAATGCACGATCATGTTCGTCTCCGATCTGGACATGGCACGCGATTCCTTCAACGTCGAGACTAGTACCCCGGTGCTGGCCTGCCCGTGCCATTTCAGTGTATTTGATCCGGCGCAGAACGGTCGCGTGATTGGCGGTCCTGCACCCAATCCGCCCCTTCAATTGCGGGTCGAGTTGCGGGGCAACGACGTTTTCGTTAGTCGCTGAATTCGGTGCGTAACCGGTTAAGGAGCGTCGGATATTGAGCGAGGTTATGAGCGACGAGCGCGAAGCCGCCCGCGGATCGGATTGGTTTCGCCGCGCATCTGCCACGATATAGTTCGTCGCGGCGACAATCCTATTCTGCTGACGCTCGCACGGTGCGGCGGCTTTGTCTCGACAAAGGGTGGCTGGAATTCACGGCTGACAGTGGCCGCGAGCCTGTGCAGCTCATCTCCGGTCACCGCGTACTGCTTGGGCCGCGGCCTGTCCGCTTTAGAATACCCGCGTTGTTTGGGGTACTCCGGGCCAGGGTCATTGCAAGCTCGAAAGCGGCTTCGTCTGCGCACGCCCCTCTCGAATACGCGAAGCAGTCGAGGATGTCGCACAGCGTGTAAACGGCCCGCATTTAATTTTTGCAGTTCTGGACATGCCCTTTCGATCCAGAGGAAATAGCGAACGCATCGCAGTCTCCTCTCATGCTACCCTTGCCAATTGGCGCCGCATTGATCTCACCGGCATTCGAGCAACTATCGCGCCGAGTTCGGCGGATCGCTTTCGGACCGATGTCTGCACCTTCTCGAAGGCGCGCACCTCGATTTGGCGCACGCGCTCGCGCGACACGCCGAACTCGTCGGCAAGCTCTTCCAGCGTGATCGGGTCGTCGGCGAGACGGCGCGCCTCGAAGATGCGGCGTTCCCTGTCGTTGAGCACGCTCAGCGCGTCGCCGAGCGCCTTGTGCCGATACTCCGACTGTTCGCTTTCGGCAAGCCGGCTTTCCTGGCTGACGCTGTCGTCGACCAGCAAGTCCATCCATTCGCCGGAATTGCCGTCCTCGCGGATCGGCGCATTGAGCGAGGCGTCGCCGCCAAGCCGGCGGTTCATGTCGATGACATCCTGTTCGGTGACGCCAAGCCGCTTGGCGATCAGCTTGACCTGATCGGGCCGCATGTCGCCTTCATCGAGCGCGGAAATCCGGCTCTTGGCCTTGCGCAGATTGAAGAACAGCTTCTTCTGGTTTGCTGTGGTGCCCATCTTCACGAGCGACCACGAGCGCAGGATGTATTCCTGGATCGCGGCCTTGATCCACCACATGGCGTAGGTCGCGAGCCGGAAGCCCTTGTCCGGCTCGAAGCGCTTGACCGCCTGCATCAGACCGACATTGCCTTCCGAAATGACTTCGGAGATCGGCAGGCCGTAGCCGCGATAGCCCATGGCGATCTTGGCGACGAGGCGAAGATGGCTGGTGACGAGCTTATGGGCCGAATTGTCGTCGCCGTGCTCGCGCCAGCTCTTGGCCAGCATGAATTCTTCCTGCGGTTCCAGCATCGGGAACCGCCTGATTTCTTCCAGATACCGGGTGAGACCGGGTTCCAACGCGAGAAGTGGAACAACATTGGACTGTGACATGGCCTAGTCCTCCATCTGTCCCAAGTAGAACGCCGGAGCGAGGAAAATAGAACGCGCTGAACCCCAAAAGCCCTATTTGGCGACGCCGAAAAGAGCTGCGAACACGCGTTGGTGCAGCTCATGGCCCGCGCCCCACGGCCGTGAAAGCGATCCAAGTGAAGTTCTGAATCGCACAGAGGCTAGTGAGCTGCAACGCCAGTTGAGGTTCCACGCCGCGTCATCAAGACAACGACAGCGGCGGCAATAACGAGGACGCCGAGGAGCCCAAACGTGTCGCCGAACCCCATGATCAGCGCCTGTTTCCGAACGGCATTGCCGATGGCAATGACCGCCTGATGCTGCGCTTCTGCTTGGTCGGGAACGCCATGCATCGCAAAGTAGCCGGTTAACTGGCTGATGCGATCGCGCACGCTATCGCTAAACAGCGTGACGGAGCTCCCGATCACATTAGAGTGAAACTGCTCGCGCTTGGTAATAAACGTTGCAAGCAGCGCCGTTCCAAACGCTCCGCCAAGATTCCGCATCATGTTGAATATGCCGGATGCGTTGGCCGATTCACCGCGTGTGACGTCAACCATCGCAATCCCGGTAAGCGGGGCCACAAGGAGAGCTTGGCCGCTGGCGCGGACTATGTTGGCCCAGAACATCTGGTCGCCCGCGTAGTCGGGCGACATGTACAGATTCATAAAGCAGCTGACGCCGAAAAGGCCGAATCCGAGAGCGACGATAGCTCGCGCGTCGAAACGCGCCGTTATTTTTGGAACAAAAGGAATGATAATGAGCTGCGGCAAGCCAATCCAGGCCATGACGGTACCGATCTGCTCCGAATTGTAGCCATGCACCTGTCCGAGATACTGCGGCACGACGTACACTGAACCATAGAGAGCAAAGCCGAGCAGCGTGTTGGCGGCCGTGCCCAGTCCGAAGTTGCGGCGGACGAGCAGACGCAGATCGACCGCAGGCTTGTTGGTCTTGAGCTCAATCACCACAAACAGCACAAGAAACACCAGCGCTATAACTGTCAGGTGCACAATGAATGAGGATCCGAACCAATCGTCCTTGTTGCCCTCATCCAGCATCGTCTGTAGCGCGGCAAGTCCGATTGCCATCGCGGAAATTCCAAACCAGTCGCCCTCGGCCAGAAGGTTCAGTTGCAGGGGTGCGCGTTCGAGCGTTGCAATGAGGCCGATAAGCATCGGAATGCCGGGAATAAGATTGATAAAGAAGATATATTGCCAACCGTAATTCTCGGTGAGGTATCCGCCGATCGTCGGGCCAATCGCTGGGGCAAACGTCGCAGTCAGCGCATAGAGCGCCATCCCCATTGGCTGTTGCGAT
>Ga0209579_10001434_pt1 | contig 19730 bp, 17 predicted proteins | sample Coa_R1_2_FD_187152 | JGI IMG/M metagenome (GOLD analysis project Ga0209579, IMG submission 187152) | Surface soil microbial communities from Centralia Pennsylvania, which are recovering from an underground coalmine fire - Coalmine... | ecosystem: Environmental > Terrestrial > Soil >... | reverse complement strand
CCATCTTGATAAACCGGATCTGACTGGAACCATCGCGGAAGTAGTCGTCGAGCCTGATAGCCTGGATCTCGATGGTTTCCCGGGATTCGTCGGACGCATATACCCGATGATCCCCTTTATTATCCTCGGAGACGAACAACCGCAGCGGTCCTGAAATGTTGGAAACGGCCAGTCGAAGCGGCGTGACGTTCTGGTATCCATTGACCTGAATGTTTCGCGTCAGCAAACTGAAATTATGCGGTTCCGGCTCGAAGGCGTAAACCCGTCCCGTGGCGCCAACCTTCCGGGCAAATTGGAGGGTATAGTATCCAATATTGGCCCCAATATCGACAACCGCGCTCCCTTCGGGAATTTCACCGACCAACACCCCGGTTTCAAACGGCTCGTAGACTTTGAAAATCGAAAGCTCCAAGGAATCCTTCTCGTCCAAAAACATTTTGTGCCCCAAAATATTATCCTCATATTGGCTCTTTGCCAGCCGCGTCAGAAAAATGTAGATGCGGTCCCAAAACGGAAAATAGCGGTTCAGCCGGAAATCCGGGCAGAGACGGCCTTTTACGGTTACAAGGAGGAAACGCAGGATCTTTCCCAGGATTGATTTCATAAACAGTATTACGGAGGCAACTCCGAAACAAAGGCCGTTATTTCTGCGTCTCGCACCGGAAGAACTTTTAATCGCGGGGCCCAAGTTGCCTGAGACGCCAGAATATGCAAGGACTTTTGCCGTCAAACCTTGACACCGTTGGAAGGTGCGCGCCGCCCCAACGCCCGCCGCATACCGGGTCAGCTTCGCGCGTGTTGCGTTTGAGCAATGGTTGAACATTTTTGAGTCCCGCCACCTGCCGGTTGTAACCGAATCATTCTCCGGTTCATCAGTGCGGACTTGACGTAAACCGCGGATAAAACTAAGAGTAAGCGCACGTTTCGCCGGCGACATGTTCAATGAAAACTGCTAGCTCGACTCAAAAGCCAAAACCACTCGTGTTTTGGGTGCCGGTCCTGCTGGTGATCGTTTTGGGATTGCTCTTCTGGAAAAGTTTTTTACCGGACTATGTTTTCTTTTCCAACGATAACCCATTGGGCCAGGAAATGGCGGCGTGGCACTCGCTTCCTGCCGACTATACGGGATGCTGGTATGATCTGAATGTCATCGGCAGCAATGACAACGCACTCCCGCCAACTCCATCCACGTTGATTTTCTGGGTTTTGGGACCGGTTGGTTTTGCAAAATTTTTCGCGCCCATCGCCCTGTTTATTCTCGGAATCGGCGCGTGGGCCTTTTTCAGGCAATTAAAACTGGCTCCGCTGGCGGCGATCCTGGGTGCGTTGGCGGCCGCACTGATCTCCCTCTTTTTTTCGGACGCCTGCTGGGGCGTGGCCTCGCATCAAATCGCCTTTGGCATGGACTTCCTGGCGTTGGCCTTGATTGTCTCCAACTCACCGGCAACCCCCTGGTTTCTCCGCTGGAGCCGGGTGGCCTTGGCGGGCTTGGCCGTGGGCATGAACGTGATGGAAGCCGCAGACATTGGTGCAATTTTCAGCCTCTTTGTCGCCGCTTTTACACTGTTTCACTCGCTGGTGGCCGAAGAACCGGGACCGGCGGTGAAAAAATTCGGGCGCGGCATCGGACGAATCGCGGTCATCGCGATCTTCGCGGGTTTCATTGCCACCGAAGGCATTATTTTGTTGGTCGGCACCCAGATTCAAGGCATCGTTGGCACCCAACAGAACACGGAAACCAAGGCGGAACACTGGGACTGGGCCACCGAGTGGAGTCTTCCCAAAATTGAGACCTTGGGAATCGCAGTGCCCGGACTGTTCGGTTATCGGATGGACACCCCGAATGGCGGCAACTACTGGGGTGCCGTAGGGCGCAGCCCGGCATGGGATCGCTACTTCGCCGGTAATGGTCAAGGTCCGGCTCCCGACTCCCAATACCAATATCTCCGCTTCAGCGGCACCGGCAACTACGCCGGAGTCCTCGTCATTTTAGTGGCTTTGTGGGCCATTGCCCAATCACTGCGCCGCCAAAATTCCGTGTTTTCCACAACCCATCGGCGGTTTCTTTGGTTCTGGACGGGGGTGTTGATTGTTTCCCTGCTTCTGGCCTTCGGCCGGTTTGCTCCGTTTTACCAACTCGTCTATGCGTTGCCTTATTTCTCAACCATTCGCAATCCCATCAAATTCCTTTTTGTCTTTTCGTGGGCACTCGTCGTCATTTTTGGCTACGGCATCCATGGCTTGAGCCGGCGTTATCTGGAAGTCCCGGCCGCGGGCCCCGCTTCGCTGTCTGTCCAATTCAGGACGTGGTGGACCAAAGCCCGTGGCTTCGACCGAAATTGGGTTTCTCTTTGCGTCGTGCTTTTTATCGGCAGTTTGTTGGCATGGCTGATTTATGCGGTGCAAAAGCCCAGTCTGGTTGCCTATTTGAAAACAGTCGGTTTTTCCGACGAGAATATGGCCGGCCAGATCGCCGCGTTTAGTGTCAGGCAGGCTGGCTGGTTTTGCCTTTTCTTCGCACTTGCCCTGGGATTGTTCACGTTGATGCTGAGCGGCGCGTTGGCAGGACGCCGGGCCAAATGGGGTGGCATTCTGTTAAGCGTGCTGTTGGTCCTGGATTTGGGGCGCGCCAATTTGCCCTGGCTGGTCTTTTGGAATTATCCGCAAAAATATGCCGGCAATCCCATCATCCGTTTGCTTCAGGACAAACCTTATGAGCATCGGGTGGCCGTCTTGCACTCCAAGTCGCTTTTTGAAGAGCTCTACAACATCGAATGGTCCCAGCAACTTTTTACTTATTACAACATTCAATCGCTGGACGTCATTCAGATGTCACGCTTGCCGGAGGATTTGGCGGCCTATCAAACGGCGCTTTCACCGCTGGGAACACCGGATACGGCGTATCTCGTCGCCCGCCATTGGGAACTGACCAACACCCGCTATCTGCTCGGCCCGGCGGGTTTCCTCGACGAGTTAAATCAACAGCTCGATCCGGTGCAGCACCGCTTCCGCATCGTCCAGCGATTTAGCGTGGTGCCCAAGCCGGGGATTGAAAATCCCACCCAGTATTCGGAACTGACGGCGGTTCCGGCCGAAGATGGTGACTATGCCCTCTTCGAATTCACCGGCGCATTGCCGCGGGCCAGGTTGTATTCCGATTGGCAGGTCAGCACGAATGACAACACCACGTTGGAAACACTGGCGGGCACAAATTTCGATGCCTGGAATACCGTTCTGGTTTCCACCAACCTGCCGACGACACCCGCAGCCGCCACCAACGCAAACCCCGGCACGGTTGAGTTTAAAAGTTATGCCCCGACGGATATTCAATTCACAACCCAGGCCGGGGCGCCATCGGTGCTGTTGCTCAACGACAAGTTTGACCCGAATTGGCACGTGTTCGTAGATGGCCGGGCCGAACCATTGCTGCGTTGCAACTTCATCATGCGCGGTGTTTATCTGACGCCCGGTGCACACACGGTGGAATTCAAATTCTCACTTCCACTTGGCCCGCTCTCCGTCACCCTCGCGGCCGTCGGTGTGGGCATGCTTTTGTGTGGAGTTTTGTTTTTTTCAACGCGGCGAACAGCCGCCCGTTGAAACCGACCGCGCCCGCCTGAATTTCACAAACCGGTCGGATAATCAATAAACGTCCAGGGCAGGTGAAATCGCCGCGAAAGTGCCGTCGCCAGCGCCTTGACGCCGAATGTCTCCGTCGCGTAATGGCCGCCGTAAAGAACGTTGATGCCGAGTTCCTCCGCCAGGGCATATGTCCAATGCGGCCCTTCGCCGGTGATGAATGTGTCCACTCCTTCCCCGGCCGCGTTTCGCAAAAAATCTCCCGCCCCGCCGGTGATCACCCCGATGCGTTCGCACGTTTCGCTTCCGCCCGGAATGATCAATGGTTCTTCTCCCGTTGCGCGATGTAAACGGGACGCCAGCACCGAGCGCAAAATCCCGGCCCGTGACTGCAGACCATAATATTGTCCTTCCTTCAACAGAAAGGGATGAAGATTTTTCAGACCGAGCGCGACGCAGAGGATCACATTGTTGCCAAGTTTCGGGTGAAAATCCAGCGGCAGGTGTGAGCTGTAAACCGCGAGATTATTTTCGACGAGCAACCGGAACAGTTCGTAGTGCTTTCCGGTCCATGGCTGGCGCACGCTCCAAAACAGGCCGTGATGGACGATGAGCAAGTCCGCCCGGGCGGCGATGGCGCGTTTGACCGTGGCCAGGCTCGCGTCCACGGTGGCGGCGATGCGGCTGACCGTGCCCCGATTCTCCGCCTGCAAACCGTTGGCCGCACCGTCGAAATCCTTGATTTTCGCAGTACGAAGAATTTTGTCGCAATGGGCGACGAGGGTTTTGAGTAAAACTTTCGGCATGGCGCGATGGAAACAGTTTTTTGAAGGGTTGCAAAGCGCGAAGGTGACGAAAAATCCAAACTGTTTCTTGAATTCTGCACGCCGGATTCGATAGTATCCCCCCGTTCTCTATGATTAAGACCCTTGCCCATATTTGCATCTTTTCAAAGGATTTGACCCGAAGTCTGGATTTTTATTGCGGTGCGCTCGGATTAAAAAGGCATTTCGATTTTTTCAAGGACGGCGCGTTGTTTGGGTTCTATCTCCAGGTCGGCCCGGGTCAATTCATCGAATTTTTCAAGGCCGATCCGGCTGTGGAAATCCGCAACCAGCGAATCCACCATTTCTGCCTGGAAGTGGAGGACATCGACGCGATGCGCGACACATTGATCCGGCGCGGCGTGGAGGTGACGGCGAAAAAACTGGGTTGCGACCAAACCTGGCAATTCTGGTGCAAGGACCCCGACGGGACGGATTTGGAATTTCAACAGTACACGGCCCAAAGTTCACAGCTCATTCGTAAAAATTGCATCGTGGATTGGTAGCCGGAAATCCGCCCGCGTGTTTTTCTGCCTCCAAAATTTTTCATTCCGCGTATTGAATTCCCTGCACAGCGTTCTATAGTTCGCATGAATTCATGAGATGAGCAATTCAACCGAGGCCAGCCCGCCGTGGGATATTGACGCCGCGCGCGCGCTTTACAACATCCGCCGCTGGGGCGCCAAGTATTACGACATCAACGAGGCCGGGCACGTTGTGGCGCGTCCGTTGCAGGACGCGGGCGTGGCGGTGGATTTGACCGACGTGACCGAGGAGGCCAAGGCGCGAGGGTTGAAATTTCCGCTGCTCATCCGATTTCAGGACATTTTACGCCACCGGGTTGAGTCCTTGAACCAGGCATTTCGCAACGCCATCACGGAATACAATTATCAGGGCCGGTATCGCGGCGTGTTTCCCATCAAGGTCAATCAACTGCGTGAAGTCGTGGAGGAGATCCTCGACGCCGGCAAGCCGTTCGAGTTTGGCCTGGAAGTCGGCAGCAAGCCGGAGTTGTTCGCCGGCCTCGCGCTGCAAAACCAGATGGGCTGTCTCATCATCTGCAACGGTTACAAGGACGCGGAATTCATCAAGATGGCCATGCTCGGCATCAAGCTGGGCAAAACGGTCATCATGGTCGTTGAAAAGCTCGAGGAACTGCGGCAAATCATTACGATTTCAAAACAGGCCGGCGTCGAACCGTTCATCGGCATCCGCGCCCGGTTGTTGAGCAAGGGCGCCGGGCGCTGGGCGGAAAGCGGTGGTGAAAATGCGAAGTTCGGCCTAAGCACGGCGGAGATTCTGGAGGCGACCGAAATGTTGAAGGCCGAGAACCTCGGTCATTGTCTCAAGCTGTTGCATTTCCACATCGGCTCGCAGGTGCCGGACATTCTGACGGTGAAAAAGGCCGTGCAGGAGGCCGCCCGGTTTTACGCCAAGCTCCATAAGATGGGTTTTCCAATTTCGTATCTTGATGTCGGCGGCGGGTTGGGGGTGGATTACGATGGCAGCCGCTCGGCGTTCGACAGCTCGACAAATTACAGCTTGCAGGAATACACCAACGACGTGGTTTTTTACATCGCCGACGTGTGCAATGCGGAAAACGTTCCCCACCCGGACATCATCAGTGAAAGCGGACGCGCCATCGTGGCGCATCACAGCGTTTTGATTGTCGAAGTGTTCGGCGCGATTGAAAAGATCCGGCCCGGCGAATTTTTGAAATACGGCGACCGCGAACACGCGCTCGTGAAGGAACTGCTCGACATCAAACAGAATCTGCCGAAGCTCAACAAACTTGAAGCTTATCACGACGCCCTCGAACGCCGGGATGACGCGCAGCACATGTTCACGCTGGGAGTGCTGGATTTGCCAGACAAGGCGAAGATTGAAGACCTTTACTGGCAGATCAGCCGGGCCGTGGTCGAGCATTACAAGGGCCAGCCTTTTGTGCCGGAGGATATCCGCCAGTTGGAAGACAGCCTCGGTGATCAATATCTCTGCAATTTCTCCGTCTTCCAGTCCCTGCTCGATCACTGGGCGCTCGACCAGCTTTTCCCGATCATGCCCATCACGCGTCTGAACGAACGCCCGACGCGGGAAGGCACCCTCGTGGACATCACGTGCGATTCCGACGGGCAGGTCAACAAGTTCATTGATTTCCGCGATGTGCGCGACACCCTGCCGTTGCACAAACTCAATACCAACGGCAACGGCCTGCCCGAGCCGTATTACATCGGTTTCTTCCTCATGGGCGCGTATCAGGACATCATGGGCGACCTGCACAACCTGTTCGGCCGCGTCAACGAGGTTCACGTTTTCCTCGAACCCGACGAACCAACCGGTTATTACATCGAGGAAATCATCGAAGGCAACACCATCATCCAATCGCTCGCGGCGGTGCAATACGACGAAAATGAACTCAAACGCCAGATGAAAGCCCAGGTGGACGATGCCATCAAATCGGACCGCATGAAACCGTCCGAAGCCATGAGGTTGCTCGATGATTATGAACGCGGTTTGAAGGCTTACACTTATCTTTCGTTTTGACCGAAACTCTCAATCCTGAGACCGAGACCCGGAACAAAGCTCAATTGCTTCGCTCGCTCGGGCATCTGGCCCGCGGTTTGTCCGCCTTGTTCTGGGGTTTGCCGGCATCTTTGATGGTCTGCGCGGAAACCACGAAAACCGACTGGCTGAAATCCTTTGGCTTCATCCCGGCATTGGCCGCCACCGGCCTGCTGATTTTTGGACTCTGGCAAATGAGCGATTTCCAAAAACAGGAACGTCCCTGGCGCCAGGCGTTGGACCGCGCGAAACTCCTCGGCCTGGTCAACTTCGGGCTTTGTCCGTTTCTGTATTGGCACAATGAAATGCCACGGGAAACCTTCTTCAGCGCCGCGGTCTTCATCCTGGTCCTTTCCGCGGTGCTTTTTCTGTTCAACTTGAATGTGGTCCTCAAACAACTCGTCGCCATGCTGCCGGACGAGACCCTGCGGCACGAGACGTCCCTGTTCACCGCGCTCAACCGCTGGTTGCTGGGTTTTCTTTTGTTGCTTGCGGTGGCGTACGTGGTTTTGCTCCACGTATCGCAAATTCCTTTGGCCTTCGGCATTGTCGCCGTCTGGTTCAACCGCCTCGGCCTGTGGCTGTTGACCTTTCTTGCCTTGTTGCCCCTGGCCATGACCATGGCGCTGATCTGGAAAACCAAGGAAACCATCCTCGACAGCGTGTTCGGCGAGCGTCAGTGATCTTGAGTATTACCATCGCGCTTTTTGTATGAAAACATCGGCTTTATCCGTGCTGGGCCGCCGCACCGGGCCCCCGCCCATCTCCTGGCTCATGCAAACCGCGTTATCCCGGCCCAAACTGATTTCACTCGCCGCCGGTTTTACCGACAGCCCCACCCTGCCCATCGACATCTCGCGCGGCGTGCTCAACCGGATCCTGCGTTCGCCCAAAACCGGCCGGCCCGCGCTGCAATACGGCATCACTACTGGCGAAACCAATCTCCGCCGGCTCACAGCACGCCATTTGCAGAAACTCGACGCCGCCGGCGTGACGAGCCAGAGTCACTCCTGGAAACAGGTGATGATCACCGGCGGTTCGCAACAATTGCTTTATATGGCCCTCGAGGCGCTTTGTGACGAAGGCGATCTCGTCCTCGTCGAAGATCCGACCTATTTTGTATTCCTGAGCATTCTCCAAAGCCGCGGCATCCGCGCGCGCGGTGTCCGGCTCGAACGCGACGGCCCCGACCTCGCGCACCTCGAAACCGTTTTGCAACGCCTGAAAAAATCCGGCGAACTCCCCCGTCTCAAGGCCTTTTATCTCATCAGTTATTTTCAAAACCCGACCGGCGTCACCACCCGCTTCGAGAAAAAGCGTGGCATTTTAAAATTGCTGAAACAATTCGAGCGCGCGGCGGGTCATCCAATTTACCTGATGGAAGACGCCGCGTATCGCGAATTGCGATTCAATGGTCCCGACATTCCGTCCGCACTCATGGTGCCCGGCGGGGCTGGCCGTGTGATTTACACCGGCACTTACAGCAAACCCTACGCGCCCGGCACGCGCGTGGGCTTTGGCCTTTTGCCCGAACCGCTCTTTACGAGCGTCCAGCGCATCAAAGGCAACCACGATTTCGGCACGGCGAACCTGTTGCAACAGCTTCTCGCCGGCGTGCTGGAAACCGGCCTTTACGACCGGCACGTGGCAAAAATCGAAAGACGTTACGGCCGAAAGGCGCGCGTAATGAAGCAGGCACTCACAAAACACTTTCCGCCGAACGTCGAAATCTGGGAATCCGGCGGCGGACTTTATTTCTGGGCACGCCTGCCCAGGAACATCTCCACCGGTGTAAAATCAAAAGTCTTCCAGGCCGCGTTGAAAAACAACGTGCTTTATGTGCCGGGCGAACTTTGCTACGCCGATGACCCGGCGCGCCGGAAACCGGACCACGAAATGCGCATCAGTTTCGGCAGCGCGAGCGAGGAAAACATCCGTGAAGGCATCAAGCGGCTTGGCGCCGTGTTGCGGAAATTTTTATTGTAGCGGCCGTCGATGACGCCGCTGTCTTGAACCAGCGCCACGCACAGAGCGCCAATATAATCATCAACCCGGCGGCCACTTCAGGTAGCGGCCACCAAGAATGTGGACATGCAGGTGCGGCACGGTTTCGCCGCCGTCCGCGCCGTTGTTGATGACCAGCCGGAATCCATCCTTGCCCAAACCCAGTTTCCCGGCCACTTCCGCGGCCTTGAACAACAAATAACCCAGCAGCGGCTGATCATCGGCCTTTGCCTCGGCCACGCGCGGAATCGGCCGCTTCGGCACAATCAAGGCATGGGTTGGCGCCTGGGGGTTGATATCGCGGAACGCGAGCACCAAATCATCCTCATAGACGATTTGGGCCGGAATTTCGCGGGCAATGATTTTTTCGAAAAGCGTCTTCATCAAGTCGTGAGTTTTGAATTCTAAATTAAGAACCGCCGTGTCCCGCCAGCGCTTCAACTTAAAACTAAAAATTTAAAATTAACAACTCCCGTTATTCCACCACCAGCGCACAATCGGTGGACTCGGGTTCGGCGGTAAGGCATTGGCGCAAATAATCGACGATGTGGTCACGCAATCTTTCGCAACGGCCGCTCCAGCGGCGCGCCCCGGCCAGCTGCTTGACGCAGCCGCGCAGGCCGCGAAAACGCAGCACCCGGGGGGAATGGCGGAGCTGGGTGCGGAGTTCGTCGCGCAGGCGCGGGAAGAAAAGGAGTTCGAAGCTGCCACCGGATTCCTTCGCCATCAACCCCAGATCGGTTTCGATGGTTTCCCGTGAGCGCGATTCCACGGCGCCGGCGCGGATGGTAAAACCGAGATTGCGCAGCACCTTTTCCAGGGCACCCGCAAATTCGCCCACCGTGACACTCTCGCGACATAGTTCAGCTTTAAAATAATGAAAAACGGACGCGGCCGCGTGGCGCAACACCTCGGGGTCAAGCAGACCGTCGCTGCCGCCGACCAGCTCAACCGAAATCATCTCCGCCGAGCAGGGCACGCTTTCACCATTGGTGAGTTGGAACAGCAGGCAATCGGATAACAGGGCGATCATTTGGCAGCCTCCAGTTTTTTGACTTCATGGACGAAATCGGTGGCTTCCTGAAACCGGCGATAGACGCTGGCGAACCGCACGTAGGCGACCTCGTCGATGTTCCGCAGACCATCCATGACCGATTTGCCGATGAATTCGGCGGGCACCTCATTTTCAAATTTGTCGGTCACGGCGGCCACGATGTGGTCAGTCAAATCCTCCATGGTTTGCGGACTGACCGGACGCTTTTGGCAGGCTTTCTTGATACCGGACAGGAGTTTCTCGCGCGAAAACTCCTCATGCCGCCCGTCGCGCTTGAGCACCATCAACCCTTCACGCTCAACTTCTTCGTAGGTCGTGAACCGGTGTTTGCACTGGGTACATTCGCGGCGGCGGCGAATCGTGGCTCCTTCGCGCGAGGCACGCGAGTCAATGACTTTGTCTTCCTGACAGCCGCACTTGGGACAACGCATAAAGCCACTGCTAATTGTGGCTGCTCCTTTGTAGCACACAAAGTTTTGTGGTGTCAAGCGATGGTCAGGTCAAGTGCGATAAAAGTTATTCACCGGAAACCACGCTTGCACTCAGTGGATTTTTGACTATACTCGGCGGCTCTTGTTCTACAAAAACAGCGATACGTCGGTTTAAACGATTGATTTTATGGCAACAGCAAACGATCTCCGCCGCGGCATGGCGATCAGTTACAACGGCGACATTTGCGTGGTGCTGGACATGCAGCACCGCACTCCGGGCAATCTGCGCGCGTTCGTGCAGGCGACGCTCCGCAGCATCCGCACCGGCAAATCGTCCGACGTGCGGTTCAGCTCCACCGAGCGCATCGAGCCGGTGCCGATGATCACCAAAAAAATGGAATACAGCTACAAGGACGGCGACGACTACGTTTTCACCGACCCGGAAACCTATGAAACGGTCACCCTCGCGGCGGAACTGGTCGGGGACACGAAAAATTATCTCGTGGAAAACGCCCAGGTGACGGTGACGTTCGTCGAAGAGAAAGCCGTGACCATCGAATTGCCGTCGAGCGTGGTATTGAAGGTGTCCGACGCGCCGGAAGGCGTCCGGGGCGACTCGTCGAACAACGTGCAAAAGCCGGTAACGCTCGAAACCGGCATCACGGTGCAGGTGCCCCTGTTCATCAAGACCGGCGAGCAGATTAAAGTGGACACCCGCACCGGCAAATACATGGAACGCGCCTGAACGCCGCTGCGTTTGCGGGCAAAAGCCCGCCGGGCGCCGGCTTTCATTTTTACGGGAATTGCTTTTCAAGGCGGACAACTTGGGCTATTTCTGGTCTGACACGTATGTCGGGGCAACCCAAAGGAGAAAAGGTGTTTCGCGGCATCGCCGTTTCCGCCGGCATTTGCCGCGGCAAAATTCTTGTCCTGCATCGCGCCCGCCACATCATCGCCCGACGCGGACTGGCGGACCATGAAGTCAATGAGGAGGTTGGCCGTTTCGAAAAAGCCCTAGTGCAAACCCGCCAGCAAATCCTGGAAATCCAGGACAAGGTGCTGAAAACGTTGAGTGCGAAGGAGGCGGATATTTTTGAAGCGCACCTGCTGATGCTGGAAGACCAGGTGCTCGTGGACGAAGTCATCCGGATGATCCGGGACCAACAAGTCAATGCCGACTTCGCCTTCCATACGGTGGCGGAACGTTATGTGACGGCGCTGGTGGCTGCCGATGACGAATATCTCCGTGAACGCGCCAACGACATGCGCGATTTGACGGCGCGGGTGCTGGACAATCTGCTCGAGGTCAGGGACGAATTCGACCTGCGCCACCTCGCCGAACCCTGCATTCTGGTCAGCCACGACCTCAGCCCGTCCACCACCGCCCAACTGGACAAAAAATTCGTGCTGGGGTTTGCCACCGATATCGGCGGACAGACTTCGCACACGGCCATCATGGCGCGGTCGCTGGGCATTCCGGCCGTCGTCGGCCTCCTGACCGTCAGCCAGGAATTGGAAAGCGGCGATTATGCGTTGCTCGACGGCTACAACGGCACGATTGTTGTCAACCCCACCGACCAGACGCTGTTTGAATACGGCCAGTTGGCCAAAATCAAGGCGTCCCTGGACGAAAAACTCCGGGAAATCCGGCAGCAACCCGCCGTCACCCTCGACGGCAAATTCATTCACCTCTCGGCGAACATTGAAGACCAGCACGACATTGAAGCCGTTTTGGCGCATGGCGCGGAAGGCGTCGGATTGTTCCGGACGGAATACCTGTTCATCAGCCGTGACAGCCTGCCGACCGAGGAGGAGCAATATCAGTCCTACCGCAAGGTCGCCGCGGCGTTGAAACCGAATCCGGTCATCATCCGCACGCTCGATCTGGGCGGCGACAAATTTGCCTCGCACCTGCAACTGGCCCAGGAGGTGAATCCCTTCCTGGGTTGGCGCGCCATCCGGTTCTGCCTCGCACAACCGGAACTGTTCCGCGCCCAGCTCCGTGCCATTCTGCGGGCCAGCGCCGAAGGCAACGTGAAAATGATGTACCCCATGATTTCCGGCCTGGACGAATTGATCCGGGCCAACGCACTCGTGGACCAATGCCGGGCCGAGTTGCGCGCCGAAGGACTGCCCTTCGACGAAAAAATGGACATCGGCGCGATGATTGAAATTCCGTCCGCCGCGCTCATTGCGGACACGCTGGCCTCCCGGGTCAAATTTTTCAGCATCGGCAGCAATGACCTCATCCAATACACGCTCGCCGCCGACCGCACGAACGAGAAGGTTTCGCACCTTTACGAACCGACGCACCCCGCAATCATCCGCCTGATCAAGACGACGGTGGACGCGGCGCATCAGCATGGCATTTGGGTGGGGGTGTGCGGCGAAATTGCCGGTGATCCCGTGCTCGCGCCGCTGTTGATCGGCCTCGGCGTGGACGAATTGAGCGCCGCGCCGACCGTGGTGGCCCAGGTCAAATACATCGTTCGCCGGCTCCGATTGACCGAGGCCCAGGCGTTGGCCGAATTTGCGTTCCACTGTGAATCGCCCGTGGAAATTCACGCACGCTGCCGGGAACTGGCCCGGCAAACCGCGCCGAGCCTTTTTGAAAGCAAAACATGAAAGTCATCATCCTGGCCGCCGGCTACGCCACCCGGTTGTACCCGCTTACCCTGAACCAGCCCAAGCCGTTGTTGCCCGTCGCGGGCAAGCCCATGATCGAGCATGTGCTCGACAACCTGGCGCCCATCGGCGGCATTGACCGCATTTATGTCGTGACCAACGCCAAATTTGCCGGTCATTTCCAAAAATGGTCGGAATCGTATCGCGCCACCAAATCGAAGCTCGATTTCAACGTGGTCAGTGACGGCACCACCAGCGACGCCGACAAACTCGGCGCCATTGGCGACGTCCATTTTGTCCTCCAGACCCAGAACGTGGAGGACGATGTGATCGTCGTGGCCGGCGATAATCTGTTCAGCGAAAAGTTGAGCGACTTTGGAAAATTCTGCCGCGAGAAAAGCGCACCCGTGCTGGCGCTCTACGACGTGGGTGACCTGGAACTGGTCAAAAAATACAGTTCCATTTCCGTGGCGGCTGACAGTCGCATCACTGCCTTCGAGGAAAAGCCGAAGAACCCGACGAGCACCCTCACCGGCATCGCACTCTACTTTTACTCCAAAAGCACCATACCGCTGATTAAACAGTATATCGCCGAAGGCAACAACCCCGACCAGCCCGGGCGACTCGTGCAATGGCTTTTTCCCCGCACGCCGGTCTATACCTGGCATGTGCCGGGACTCTGGTTTGATATTGGCTCGAAGGAAACGCTGGAAGAAGCCAATGAAATTTTCGCAAAACTTCCGGCAAAGTAAAAATAGTTTCCCAGGAACGGGAATTGGGCTACAAGCAGACCCAGCCCTATGGATTTTTTTGACCAGGAAGCCCACGCCAAAAGGCAAACCCGCCTGTTGCTGTGCCTGTTTGGACTGGCGGTATCGGGCTTCGTGGTCCTGACCTACCTGATTCTGGCCGCGCCCATCCGCTTTTTTTCTCCGGCGACGGCGACCAGCACGACCTTTCTCCAATGGATTTGGGATCCGCAACTGGCCTGCTGGGTGACCGTCGGGACCTTGATTTCCGTCGCCCTCGGCTGCTTCTACAAACTGCACCTGCTGGCCAGCGGCGGCCCGGCCGTCGCGGAACTGCTCGGGGGACGAAAAATCGGCGAAAACTGCCCCGACCCGGATGAACAACGCCTGCGCGACGTGGTCGAGGAAATGGCCGTCGCCTCCGGCCTGCCGGCCCCGGGGGTTTATGTGCTCGACCGCGAGCGCGGCATCAATGCCTTCGCGGCGGGCCACACGCGAAACGACGTGGCCATTGGCATCACACTGGGCGCGCTGAAATTGCTGACGCGTGATGAATTGCAGGGCGTGGTTGCCCACGAATTCAGCCATGTGCTGAACGGGGACACGCGGTCGAACATGAAATTGATGGCGCTGGCGCACGGATTGTTCTGGCCGACGATTGTTGGCCGTATTCTGGTACGCGGGACTACGCGCGCGCCGGAAATCGGTGAATCCATTTTTGATGAAGGCACGCCTCCGGTTTTTCTCCCGACCGCGCCGCTGGGCGCCCTGTTTTTAATCATCGGCGGCATCAGCTCGCCGCTGGTGCGCCTGCTTAAATGCCTGATTTGTCGCGAACGCGAATGGCTGGCGGATGCCGCGGCGGTGCAGTTCACGCGCAATCCGGCGGGTATCGAAGGCGCCCTCACAAAAATTGGCGGGCTGTTCAAGCAGGGCCGGCTCGACACGCCCACCGCCGAAACGGCGAGCCATCTGTGTTTTGTCAATTCCGCTTACGACCCGTGGCTCGGCTTTCTTTCCACGCACCCGCCGCTGTCGAAACGGATTCTGGCGATCGACCCTGCGTTCGACGGCCAGTTTCCACACCTCCAATCACTGCCACCACCAACGCCGGACATTTCCGGGGAAGCCCAATACGATCAAAAGTATGACGAAACCCTCCGCCGGGCGCGGGAGGAAGCCAAAGAACGCGGGGACTTGGAATGAAAATTACTTCGCCGTCACGACGACGTAATTCTTTTTGCCCTTGCGCAGCAGGATGTGTTTGCCGAAAAGCAAATCTTTTGAATTAACGGCGCGCGTAGTGGCGGTCTCACGGACGTTATTCACGTTTACTCCACCACCTTCAACGTCCTTCCGCGCTTGACCTTTGGACGAACACAAGCCGGCGTGAACCAAAAGTTCCACTAGTGGCATCCCTGCGCCATCGAGTTTGTTCCTCGGAACTGTAACATGTGGCAAATCCTCTACAATTGAATCGAGTAATAATTCTGCCCCAAAAGTTTTTGCCGAGGCTCTCAAAGTGTCTTCTATATTTGGAATGGATTCTGAAGTTAAAACTTGCCCTTGAACGCGAACTTGAATCGTCCCGAAAAGTGCTGCGCTGGCAATTTCCACGGCTCCCCGTGCTTCTTGGCCGTGAATAAGGTCTGTCGTGGCTATCGCCAGAGCTTTGTGCGCGACACGTGCTCCAGGATTTTCACCATGCTTCTTTTCCAATGCTTCAATTTCCTCTTTTGGCAGAAAGGTAAAGTATTTCAGATAACGGATGACGTCGCGGTCGTCGGTGTTGACCCAAAACTGGTAAAATTTATAAACACTCGTGCGTTTCGGATCGAGCCAGATGGCGCCGGCTTCGGTCTTGCCGAATTTGGTCCCGTCGGCGTTGGTGATGAGCGGCAAAGTGAGACCATAAGCCGTCTTGCCCGCTTTTTTCCGGATGAGGTCAATGCCGGCGGTGATGTTACCCCATTGATCGCTGCCGCCGATTTGCAGTTCGCAGCCGTTTTTCCCGTAAAGCACCAGGAAATCGAACGCCTGCAGCAGCATGTAACTGAATTCGGTGTAGCTGATGCCGACTTCGCGATCTTCCATCCGGGCGCGGATGCTTTCCTTGGCCACCATCTGATTGACCGAAAAATGTTTTCCAATGTCGCGCAAAAAATCGAGAAACGAAACGCTCGCCGTCCACGAGGCATTGTCCACCAGCCGCGCGGGATTGGTTTTGGTTTCGAAATCGAGCAATCGCTTGAGTTGTTCCTTCACACTGGCGATGTTGCGCTCCAGCACCTCCTGCGTGAGCAACTGCCGCTCCTGGGTCTTGCCACTGGGATCACCGATGGAACCGGTCGCACCGCCGGCCACGGCAATGGGATGATGGCCGAGCAACTGGAACCGTCGCAGCGCGAGCAACGGTACAAGGTTGCCCACGTGCAGGCTGTCCGCCGTCGGATCAAAGCCGCAATACAGTGTAACCGGTGACACCATCCGCCGGGCGAGTTCCGCCGCGTCGGTGCAATCGGCGATCAGACCGCGCCACGTCAGTTCTTCCAGAATGCTCACAGCGGCAGGTTAAATCGCCGATTGCCGAATGCCAATTTCCAATTGGAACAAAACAATCTCACGCCAGGCCGCCAGGCCGCGAAGCAATTTAACTTTGCGCCTTGGCGTCTTTGCGTGAGAATCCCGCGCGATGTCACAAATGCTCAAGTCGTCCGGCGCGATGGCCGTCGCCACGCTGACCAGCCGTCTGCTCGGCATGGTGCGTGAGATGGTCTATGCACGGTTCATGGGCGATGGCTGGGTGGCCGGCGCGTTCCAGTTTGCATTCACGATGCCCAATTTGTTCCGCCGTCTGCTCGGCGAAGGCGCGTTGACGGCGGCGTTCATTCCCATCTTCAAGGAAAAGGAAAAAACGCACGGCGAGATCGAGATGTGGCGCGCCGCCAACGCGGTGATTTCCGGCCTGATCATCGCCGCGAGCGCGGTCGTGGCGTTGGCTCTGCTCGGCCTTTCGTTTGCGCTGGCGGTGCATCAATTCAGCGCGGAAACCGAGCTCATGCTGCGGCTGCTGCGCGTCATGTTTCCCTATATGCTGCTCGTCTGTATTGCGGCGGCGTTCATGGGCATGCTGAACGCGCGCGGCCACTTTTTCATCCCAGCCATGGGCGCCACGATGCTCAACGTGGTGATGATCGCGTCCGTGCTCTGGCTCGCGCCCCGGATCGGGCTGTCATTCCCGAAAGGCGAACGGTTGCCGCACCAGATTTTTGCACTGGCCATTGGCGTGCTGGCGGCGGGCGCGGCCCAGGCGGCATTTCAACTGCCAACCCTCTGGCACGACGGCTTCCGGTATCGCTGGGTTTCGCCGTGGCGCGATGAGACGGTGCGCCGGGTCATTTACAAAATGATTCCGGGCACCATTGGCGTGGCGGCATTTCAGATCAACGTGACCCTGGTGCTGGCCGTCGCATTCTGGGTCAACCCGCAAATAGTCGCCTCCTTCAACTACGCCGTGCGCCTGATGGAACTACCCCAGGGCATGTTCGGCATTTCGCTCGCGACTTATCTGCTGCCGACGCTTTCCGGATTGGCCGCGGAAAAGAATTACACGGAATTCCGCGCGACGCTGCGGCACGGCATGGGTACATTGTTTTTTCTGAACCTGATTGCGGCCATTTTGCTGGTAGTGCTGGCCGAACCGATTGTCCGCCTGATTTTCCAGCATGGCAAATTTACCGATGCTTCCACCACGCGCGCAGCGTTTGCGCTCATGTGCCTCGCCCCGGGACTGGTGGCCTTTTCCACCGTCAACATCCTGGCCCGCGCCTTCTACGCGCTCGGCGACACACAAACGCCGATGAAAATCAGCATCGCGTGTCTGGCGGTCAATCTCGTCCTGGCCACCGCGCTGGTCGTGCCGTTGCGGCAGGGCGGACTCGGCCTGGCGAACACGGCGACCTCGGTCTGCAACGTCTGCCTGCTGGTTTACTGGTTGCGCCGGAAACTCACCACGCTCGAGATGGAACCGCTGCGCGCAACCCTTTTGCCGCTCGCCGTAGCCGGGACGCTTGCCGGCCTGCTGGCGTGGTTTGGCTGGCAGTTCTGGGAAAACTCGCTCGGCCACAACACGGTCGCACTGCAAATCGGCGAAGTGTTCGTCCCGGCGGGAATGGCCGGCCTGGTTTACTGGCTGACGGCGCTGGCGTTCAAAATTCCAGCAGCGAGGGAAATGGTCGAGTTCGCGCTGGTGAAATTCAAAAAATAAATCACGGGAGGGATGGCATGCCGCCGTCCCTGATTTTGGGGACGCCGACACGGCGTCCGTCCCCGATCAAACCGGCGCCACCGCCGTCCAGCAGGTTTCACCGAACCTCGCCTTGAATTGATCCAACAGCGCCCCGGCGGCGGAAACGTTTTCAAAGAGCGCGAACGTCGTCGAACCGCTGCCGGACATGAGCGTGGCGAGCGCGCCATGGGCACGCAGAAACTCCTGGAACAGCCCGAGGATCGGGTACTTTTCCAGCGCGGGCGCCTCGAGTGAGTTGTAAAAGCCGTCAGCGACGGCAGGCCAATTATTGGTTTGAAGATTTGAAATCAATTCCTGGGCGCGGCCGGGCCGGCCATTCAACGCGGCCGGAAATCGCGCCAACGCCTGATAAGCCCACGCGGTTGAAATGCCAAATCCGGGATGAATCAGCAGGAGTGCCTTGCCGCGCAGCGCCGGAAAAAAGTCAAGCGACCGGATTTTCTCGCCGCGCCCGGTCGCCAGCGCCGGCCGGTCCTGCAAAAAGAACGGCACGTCCGACCCCAGCGCCGCGGCCAGTTCGTTCAATTTCACGGCCGCCAGCGGCTGGTCAAACAGCTCATTCAACGCGATCAGCGTTGCCGCGGCGTTGCCACTGCCGCCACCAAGACCGGCCGCCAGCGGGATTTTTTTCTCCAGACGGATGGCCACCCCTTCATTGATCCCTGCCGCCTGCAAAAACGCGGTGGCCGCGCGGTGGACAAGATTCTGCGCATCCGCGGGCAGGTTCGCGTCCGAGCACGAAAGCTCAACTCCGGCGCTGCGCCGCCTAAAGGTCAACTGGTCGTAGAGCTTGACCGGGTGCAGGACGGATTCGAGCTCGTGAAAGCCGTCGGCGCGCCGGCCGAGAATGTTCAGCAGCAGATTGACTTTGCAGGGCGATTTCTTTTCCAGGCGCATTGGGGCCTTCACCAAAACAAAACGCGCCAACGCAAAGCGGTTGGCGCGGCGGACAAAACGATTCCGGCCACGGTCAGTTGTCGAACACCTTGAACCGGCTGCCGGGGACAAACGGAGCCACGTCACCGCCGCCAAGACCGACATACGTGTCGGTGTCAAACAACGAGTCGGAGATCAGGCCCGGCGAATAGTTGTCAGGATAGGCGGGATCCGGCGAGAGGTATTTGGTGAAAAGGGGATGATACGGCGGGAACGGAAAAGTGATGACTTCATAGAGCCCCACCCCGGTACGGGCCACGGAACGATCGAATCCGCGGACAAACCCGACGGTGTAACCGGCTTCCGGCGACTCAAACACGGCGGTTTGCTCCACGGACCGGCGCCATTCCCCGCCGCGGGCAACTTCGCCAAAATTACTCATGCCCCGACCGAGTTTGGCCTCCGGCCCCGCGCAGCCGGAAGTAAACAACGCAGTCAGAGCGACCACGCTGAGAAAGAAAAGTGCGTTGCGCATAAAATTCTCAAATTGACCAGGCCAGCTTACGGCAAATCCACCGGATGTAAAGCGCGTTTTATTTTAATTCACGCGCCTTTCCTCTTTTCCTGGCGGTCCCAGTACCAGGCAATCCAGACGGTGACTTCGTAAAGCATATAGAGCGGAACCGCCATCAAAATTTGGGTAACCACTTCCGGCGT
>Ga0209579_10001432_pt1 | contig 19766 bp, 13 predicted proteins | sample Coa_R1_2_FD_187152 | JGI IMG/M metagenome (GOLD analysis project Ga0209579, IMG submission 187152) | Surface soil microbial communities from Centralia Pennsylvania, which are recovering from an underground coalmine fire - Coalmine... | ecosystem: Environmental > Terrestrial > Soil >... | reverse complement strand
ACCGGACCTGCGAGCTTCAGCAAAGTCCAGATCGCGGCGACGCCGATAGTCCCCGCGCCGATGAAGCGCACGTCGTGCGTCCAGACATGCGTTGCACGATCGGCAACGGCAGCCGCAGAGGGTGCAAGCGAAGTGAGAAGAGGAACCGCGGCCGCCCAGGCGATCAAAAGCCCGAGTAGCATCGCCATGCCGACCGACAGGCCGACGAGATAACCCGCGCCGAGCAGTGCCAGCGAGAATGCCATGTCGTAGCCGCTGACCGCATTCGTGCCCACTCGGAAGAATTGCGTGACTTCACCGGCAGCGATGCGCGTTGCGGTGAACGCGGCGAGCCCGGCCGACGCGAGCGTGCCCCAGACCACGGCGAGGAGACCCTCCCGCGCTTCGCCCGACGCGCTGTGGCCGATCGCCTCGCGGGCGCGCGAACCCACTTCGAGCACTTCTGCCGCCGCGACGCCTTCCGGATAGGGAAGGTTCGACGTCGTCACCATCGCGCGGCGAAGCGGTATCGTGAACAGGACACCAAGGATGCCGCCGGAGGCGCAGACGAGGAACGACGTCCAGAACGGAAATCCCGTCCACCAGCCGACGATGACAAGGCCCGGCAGCACGAAAATGATGGCGGACAGCGTGCCCGCCGCCGAAGCGACAGTCTGCACGATGTTGTTTTCGAGAATGCTCGAATCGCGAAACGCCGACAGCACCGCCATGGAGATCACCGCCGCCGGAATCGAGGTGGCAAAGGTCAAGCCCACCTTCAGGCCCAGATAGACGTTCGCCGCGGTGAAGACCGTCGTGATGAGCACACCCAGAATGAGCCCGCGGATCGTCAGTTCACGGACTGAGCTCGTGGGAGCGGCGGCAGTTGCAGCAGTGGTGGCCATGAAATCCGATCCGGGGGGAGTGCGGGCCACTCCTTAGCACGCTTCGGCGAAATGGCAGGCGCAAGGCGGCGGGCGAGGGAGAGGGCGATGGCAAGACGTGAAATGACCTCTCCCCTGAGAGAGGTCGAAATTTGTGGACCCCGCACTTGATGCGGGGACGCAAATTTCGGGTGAGGGGCGCCTCCGCGGCCTCGCGCGCGGCTTTCCGTACAAACGAAAAAGGAGGGCCTGCGTGCCCTCCTTTTTCGCGTGCCCCCGGGTGTCGAACGGAGTGTGGTTCGTCGGGACAGGATATGTCCGAGTCGCGGCGCCGCCGGTCGTGAACGCGACAGGCGATGGAGCAACGGTCGTGCCAGGTGGCCGAGCGGCCGGCAGGGACCGCATTGTTCCAATAAAGAACGTTGGCCGCTAACGTCCGCCCGATTCGGGGGGTGGAAGGCGTTGCACATGCCGGTGTCGGGTTAGAGCAATGGCGTTGTCCGGCCAATCAGGACCCAGGCAGCCTTTTCTTCGGGCACCGGGGGTGGTCATCGGACTGATCGTCGTGCTCCTGGGCGCGCACGCCGCCCGTGTGCTTGTCTGGCCCGATTCAAGCGCCGTTTTGATCAGGCTCTACGCGCTCTTTCCCTCCCGCTATTCGCGCACCTTTCTGGAAGGACATTTTCCGCCGGCCGACCCCGGCAATATTTTCGACCGGGCCGTACCCTTCGTCAGCTACCAGTTTCTGCACGCAAACTGGAGCCATGTGCTCATAAACAGCGTCTGGCTGCTGGCATTCGGTCCGGTGGTGGCGCGCCGCTTCGGGCCGCTGCTGTTTTTGGCGTTCTTTCTGATTTGCGGCGTGGCAGGCGGGATCGCCCATCTGATTCTGTATTGGGGGAACGATGTGCCGGTGATCGGTGCGTCCGGAGCGATTGCCGGACTGATGGCGGCCGCCTTCCGGATGCTGCTGCCCTCGGCAGATCAGCGATTGGCGCCGATTCTCTCCCCCAGAATATTGCTGTGGAGCGGTCTCTGGATCGGTCTGAACGCGGTCGCGGCTCTCACCGGGTTCGGCACCGGCGGTGAGGTGCAGCTCGTCGCCTGGGATGTCCATCTGGGAGGGTATCTGGCCGGTTTGCTGCTGGCGGGCCCCTTCGATTTTATGGGCCGACGGAGAGCAACGGCGGGGCTGCCAACTTGAATGCCGCGTGCCAGCACATAGGTGAGTGTGGGATACGCTTTTTCGCGTCAGACCACCGAGAGAGGGATTTCGACCATGACCGACGTCCATGCCGCAAACGGCTCTCTTCCCAAGCCCGTAAAGGCACCCTTTCCCTTTGTCAGGCTGCTCTACTCGCTGGCATTTGCCGTGCTCGGATGGCTCGCGTTCTGGCTCCTGCTCGTGCTCGCCACGATACAGTTCGTCGTGCTGCTGGTTACCGGCCGCGTGAACGAGGAATTGAAAACGTTCAACCTCAACCTCCTGCAGCATCTTTGGGAAGTGTGCGCCTTCATAATCTTCGTTCGCGATGAGCAGCCCTTCCCCCTTGGACCATTCCCGAAATCGCATGGAGCCTGAGAGCGCGCTTCGCGCTTTCGACCTCGATCCGGACTTCCTGCACCTGAACCACGGCTCCTATGGGGCCGTGCCGCGCGATGTACGCCTCGAGCAGGACCGCTGGCGCGCAAGGATCGAGAAGAATCCCACCGGCTTCTTCCAGGACGAATATCCGCCGCTGATGCGCGCGACCGCCGAACAGGTTGCGCGCCGGCTGGGCGGCAAGGCCGCGGATTGGGTTCTATGCGAAAACGCGACCTCGGCCGTGAACGGCATTCTTCAGTCGCTCGATCTTGGACCCGGCGATGAGATCCTGACCACTTCGCATGCCTATGGCGCGGTCGCGAAGACGATGGAGCTTGTCGCAGACCGGCGCGGCGCAAAACTGTCCGTTGCCGATGTCGCGCCCCTGCCGGCGGACGATGCGGAAGTGGCGGACGCGGTCGCTGCCCATCTCGGACCGCGCACGCGCCTTCTCGTCATTGACCACATCACCTCGGCGACGGCGCTGATTTTTCCCGTCCGGCAGATTGCCGAACGCGCGCGCGCCGCCGGCGTACCGGTGCTCGTCGACGGTGCACATGTGCCCGGACAGATTGCTCTCGACGTACCGTCTCTCGGCGTCGACTGGTACACCGGGAATGCCCATAAATGGCTCTTTGCGCCCCGGGGCTGCGGCGTCCTGTGGACCGATCCGAAACGCCAAAGGATCACCCGTCCGGCGGTTCTGTCCCACGGGACGGATCAAACCTATACGGCCGCGTTTGACTGGATCGGCACGCGCGATCCGAGCCCATGGTTCTGTTTCGAGGCCGCGACGCTTGCCCATGACGGCTTCGGCGGCGCGGGACTCATGGCCGAGAATCGCATCCTGGCGGCCGAAGCCGCGGAGGAAGTCGCATCGATCCTGGGCGCGGCGATCGCCGGGCCGGCCTCCATGCGGGGCAGCATGGCGGCGCTTCTCCTCAAACCCGGCTATCACGACGCGGAGGGAGCAGCCGCGTACCGCCGTACGCTTGCCCACGAACATCGGATCATGGTCCCGGTCTATGTGTTCGCTGGCGCGCTATGGCTCAGGATTTCGGCGCAGATTTACAATTCGCCGGACGATTACCGCCGCCTCGCGCAGGTGTGCCGCGAAATGCTGGCCTAGCTCGCCTCCCCTTGCGGGAGGCAGGTCCGTAGCTTTGTGTGGCATTCGGGGTACAACCGGCACGAATCGACCGCAGCGCCGCCCCTCCGGGCCTTAATTGTTGCTCGCCCGCGGAAGCTGTTCTTATCCTTTGCAACAATAATGAATCACCCGTGGGGCTGTTCGGGGTGCGGATGGCCGTGCGGTTTGCGCGAATCCAAGACGCAAGGACGGGGAGCCAGAGATGTCGAAGCGCGGTTTCGGGGCCGGACGGTCCCTGCTTTTCCTGAATGCAGCACTGCTTGCAAGCGCGATTGCCGCGCCCGCTTTCGCACAGATCGAAACGGTCGTCGTCACCGCGCAGAAACGCTCGGAGGACATCCAGACCGTCCCCATAGCGATTACCGCCTTTTCGGCGCAGGACCTGGCCGCGCGCCAGATCTACCAGTTCAAGGACCTCCAGTTCAGCACGCCGAGCGTGACGTACAGCAAGGGCAATTTCACCAGCTCCGATTTCTCCATCCGCGGCATCGGGCAGTCGGTGGTCAGCGGCGACGAGGAATCCGGCGTCGCCACCGACGTCAACGATGTGTACCTGCTTTCGCCCCTGCTGTCAGAATCCACATTCTACGACCTGCAGCGCGTGGAAGTCCTGCGCGGCCCGCAGAGCACATTGTACGGACGTGGCGCTACCGGCGGCGTGGTCAACCTCATTACCCAGCCCCCCGATCTGTCGAGCGGCTATGGCGACATCTACGCGAGCTACGGCAACTACAACGCCATCGAGGTCCGCGGCGATGTGAATGCCCCCATTATCGACGACCAACTGGCCTTCCGGCTTGCCGGCGACTGGCAAAAGCACGACGGCTTCATCGACAACACCTTCAACAATTCGCATATCGACTCGCAGGATACCTATTCGGTACGCCCGAGCCTGCGCTGGGAACCGAGCAACCGCACGACGGTCGATTTCGTCGCGCAGTTCACGCGCGAAGATGACAGCCACATGCGCAGCACCAGGCAATTGTGCATGACCGATCCGACTGCGATCCTCGGCTGTCTGCCGAACGGGCTCGCCAACGAGCCCGTCAACGCACTGTCCACGGCCGCCTTCATCGAAGGTACAAGGCAGGCGCTGGGAAATCTGGGCTACGCGCTGACCGGAAATCCGGCGCTGATTCCGGTCTTTGCGCAAATGGGGTTGTTTGATCTTGAACACCCGCCCGGCCTGCCCCCGGGGTTCAACGAACCAAGCAATCCGTTCTCCGTCTATTCGGACTTCAATCCGATCTACCGCGCGCAAGACAGCTTCATGAATCTCACCGTGAAGCAGAATGTCGTGAACTGGCTCGATGCGACACTGGTGGTCGGCTACGACCATCCCTCCAACTTTTCGCAGGAGAGCTACAACAACGTTCCCGGGCTCACCCTCGACACGCCCAAGGGAATTCAGACGCTTGAAACGGCGGTCGGCACGTTCGCGGCGCTGTTGCCGGCTTTCGGCGAGTCCTTCGCGCCCTACGAGCAGTATTTCGCCAACATCGCGAACGGCGAATTGCCCCTCTCGCAGATCAAACAGCTCGGCCTCGTCAGCGGCAATTACAATTTCACCAAGGATCTGACGGCGTACGATCAGTCGGACTTCGGTGAATCGCAATGGTCGGGCGAACTGCGTTTCAACACCAAGTTCAGCGGACCCCTGAACTTCATGCTGGCCGGGTACAGCCTGCACGCCCACAGCATCACCGATTATTACGTCGCGTCGCCGATGCTGGATTATCCTTCGATCCTGCTCGGCGCCTTCCTTGGCCCGTTCTTCAACCCGCTGCAATGTGGCGCAGCGGCCGGCGCGGCCTGCGTCGACGCGCCGCCCTTCTATCACAATTACGGCGAGGAATCGCTGCAGTCGAACGCCATCTTCGGCGAAGCCTATTACGACGCGATTCCCGACACGCTGCGATTCACCGCCGGCCTGCGCTACACGGAGGACACCAAGTCCGAAGCAAACCGCATCACCTTCGAATCCGTCCCGGCGCCGATCGGTTCGACCAATATCGACGGCTCCATCGACGCGGCCAACACGGTGTCCGAGGCGCTCGGGAACGGTTGCATCTACGACGCCGATCCGACAAAAGCCGGGTGCCAGAACATTCAGTATTCCGACGCCACATGGCGGAAGGTGACGGGCCGGTTTGTCGCCGACTGGACCCCGAAACTCGACTTCACGGATTCGACGCTTGTCTACGCTTCGTATGCCCGCGGCTACAAGGCCGGCGGCTTCAATCCCGGCATTCAGTTCGGGTTGAATGTACCGGTCGCCTACGGGCCGGAACAGGTGGATGCGTTCGAACTCGGCAGCAAGAACATGGTGCTGAACAACACGCTGCAGGCGAACGGCGACGTCTGGTACTACGACTACAAGGACTACCAGGTCTCTTCGATTCTCGGCAACACCTCGGTCAACGAAAACATCAACGATGCGCATCTGTGGGGCCTCGAGGGCGAATTCATCTGGGCGCCGACCGACCAGTGGCAATTCGGCCTGAACCTCTCGCACGAGAACAGCAGCATCGGAAACCAGATGCTTCTCGACACCCGCAATCCGACCGGCGGACGAAGCGACGTCGTCCTGATCAAGGACAGCAACATCTCGGCGGCGGCCGGCCAGAACTGCGTGTTGTACTTCACGCCCACGTCCCTCAACCCCAACGAGCTGACTCCGGGCCAGCTCGGCCTTCCGGGATTCCTGGTGCCGCCGGGCGGTGCGCATGCGCTCGCAGCCTCGGGAATCGCGAATGCGAACTTCGGCTTCTGTCCGGTTGACGTACCCGCGTCGGAGCTGCCGGCGCTCGCGGCTTACGGCTGGTCGTTCACCGATCCGAAGGGCATCGGCGACGCGAATGGTTCGCCCGTCAATATCGGCGGCAACGAGCTCGAGAACACGCCGGACTTCCAGGTCAATATCAGCGGGCAATACACCCAGCCGCTGGACAACGGCTTTACCCTCGTCGGACGCGTCGATTTCTACTGGCAGTCCCATATGTGGGGCCGCGTATGGCAGGATCCCGCCGACCGCATCGGTTCGTGGAACACGATGAACGCGCTTCTCACGCTCAATTCCCCCGACGGGAAGTGGTACGTACAGGGGTTCGTCAAGAACATCTTCGACAATTCGAACATCACCGGCCTCTATCTCACCAGCTCGTCCTCGGGCCTCTACACCAATGCCTTCCAGGAGGACCCGCGGACCTACGGCATCGCCTTCGGCGCGCATCTGTAGAAAGCCCGGCCGCAAAACCGCCGTGGAAAGGGCGCCCCGACGGCGCCCTTTTTTCGGTATCGCAGCGTACGGTCGGGTAACGCCGCCGCCGTCACCCGCTCAAGCGCTTCCCCTGGGACAGGTTGACTGTGAGGACAGCGAGCCCTATATGCGGCCCGTTCCCGGCCTCGCACGAGGCCCAGATGGGCCGTCATCCGGGACGTTTATCAATAATCTCCGTTGGCTCCAGGTGCGCGTGGAAGGCGGTAACCCGCTCGACAGCGCTTCGCGTGGCACAGGCCCGCATGCGCTCCAGCGCAAAGGAACGAGAACAACACGTATCATGTCAGACAATTTCGCAGCGCTCGGTATTTCCGGGCCGCTCTGTCGCGCGCTTGCGGCAGAAAACTATCTCGACCCGACGCCCATACAGACGCGGTCCATCCCGCGGCTGCTCGAAGGCTGTGACCTGCTCGGCATCGCCCAGACCGGCACCGGCAAGACCGCGGCATTCGCCCTGCCGATCCTTCAGATGCTCGCGAAACCGCAGCATCCCGTCGCGGCATGCTCGGCCCATGCGCTTGTACTCGCCCCGACCCGCGAACTCGCGCTGCAGATCGGCGAAAGCTTTGCCGCCTACGGACGCCATACCGGGCTTCGTCACACCGTCATCCTTGGCGGCGTCGGCCAGTCTCAACAAATCAAAGCCATGTCGCGCGGCGTGGATATTCTCATCGCGACGCCCGGGCGCCTGCTCGACCTCGCGCAGCAGGGACACGTCCGGCTCGACGCGGTCAAGCATTTCGTGCTCGACGAAGCCGATCGCATGCTCGACATGGGATTCATTCGCGACGTACGGAAAATCGTGGCGATGCTGCCCAAAAAGCGGCAGTCCCTGCTCTTCTCCGCCACGATGCCGGATGACGTGGCCGCGCTCGCCGGCGAAATGCTGTACCGTCCCGTCCGCGTGGAAGTCACGCCCGAGGCGGTGACGGTCGAGCGGGTCGAACAGCGAGTGCATTTCGTGGACACGGCGCACAAGCGCGCCCTGCTCACGGATCTGCTCAAGGACCCGGCACTGTCCCGGGTGATCGTCTTCACCCGTACAAAGCACCATGCGAACCGCGTCAGCCAGCATCTGGTGCGCAGCGGGATTTCCAACGACGCCCTCCACGGCAACAAGTCGCAGAACGCACGCCAGCGCGCGCTGGAACGATTCCGCTCCGGCCATGCGCGCGTGCTGGTGGCAACCGATATCGCGGCGCGCGGCATCGATGTCGACAATGTCAGCCACGTAATCAACTTCGAATTGCCGCACGAACCGGAAAGTTATGTCCACCGCATCGGACGCACGGCACGCGCGGGCAATAGCGGAATCGCGGTCGCATTCTGCGATGCCTCCGAGCGCAAGCTCCTGCACGACATCGAACGGTTGACGAAACGGCCGCTCAGGGTTGTCGGTGTACATCCGGCGGCTCCGGAGACCCCCGAGGCAAAGCGGCAGGCGCGACGGCCGGATCCGTCCGTCTACAAACGCAAGCGACGATGGCATCGCGGCAAACCCCGTCGGGCGGCATAGGAGTCCGTGCTCGAGATATTCGTCGACGGCGACGCCTGCCCGGTGAAGGAGGAAGTCGGGCGCGTCGCTGCGCGTCACCGTCTGCCGGTGTACCTCGTCAGCAACGGCGGATTGCGGCCGAGCGCCAATCCGCTGTTCCATCATGTCGCCGTAGCGCGGTCAGCGGATGCGGCGGATGACTGGATCACGGAACGCGCCGGCAAAGGCGACATCGTCATCACGGCAGACATCCCCCTCGCGTCGCGGTGCCTCGCGAAGGGCGCCCGCGTGCTCGGTCCGACGGGCAGGCCCTTTACCGAGCAGAGCATCGGCATGGCTCTCGGCCTGCGGGATTTGCAGCGTCACCTGCGCGAGCTGAGCGGTGGACAGACCTACAATGCCGGATTCGCAAAACAGGATCGCTCGCGATTCCTGAACGCCCTGGAGAACGCGATTCAATCCGTTCGACGTGACGTCGCGAGCACGTAACGAAACGCACCAGGGGCTGGCGTGAAGCAATCGCGGCGCTACACGGCCCGTATCGTGGGCTATTGGAAATACGGATCGGAGGCCATCGCCTTGAAGGCCGCAAGGCCAGGCCCCTCGAGCGTGTAGCCGTCGCCCGTGTAATCCGGTCCCAGCCGCCGCGGCCGGCCCTTCTGGTCCCACCAGACGAAAGCCTTGATGGCCGGATGGTCCTTCAGGAACGTACGCGCGGTCGTCAGCCAGACGGTTTGCGGATCGGGATGCTGCGCGGGATCGGCATTGGCGCCGGTTTCCGAGATCATCAGCGGCTTACCCATTCCCGAAGTCGCACTGTAGAAGGCGTTCATTCCCGGTTCGGCCGCGAATGACTGGGGCGTGTCCGATTTGTTGTAATCATCCACTCCGATCCAATCCACATACGCGCTGCCGGGATAGAACATCTGCCAGAGGCCCTTCAGGTACGCCTTGTGACCGGGCGCCCACACCCACTTTGCGTTCGTGGCGCCCGCGGCACGAAACCTGTCCACCACGTGCTTCCACGCAGCGATATATTTCGCGCCGGCCGGAACAGGATCGCGCTTCACGCGAAAACCGGTGAAGCATGTGTTCTCTTCGTTGTTCGTCATCTCGTAATTGAAGCGGATGAGGATCGGCATACCCAGCGCCTTCACCGCGCGCGCCTGCCGGTCGAGCTGCGCGTCGTACTTTCCGGCGACGATGTCGTCGGCGGTGGCGCAGCCCCTCTCGGGAGCGCGGCGCTCGAAAATGACGCGCCATGAAATCATGGGAAGACGGTGTTGGGCGATATCCCAGCGAATTCGCGCCGTGTCGGGCATCGCCGCCCAGTCTTCGTGATCGTTGTCGATGGCGAGCTTGCGGCCGATCGCATGCTCGAGCGCCAGAAAATCGGCCTGCCTGTACGGATTGTCTTCGGGGCCGATATGCGCGCCCAGCATCACGTTTGCCGAAACACCGCCGGAACCGGCAAACGCGCCAGACGCGGCGAGTGCCGCACCAAACAGCATCGCGCGGATCTTCATGCTCGCTGCTCCATCCACTTGGGTCAGGGGATATTCCCGATCATCCCGCCATCAGGCAGGCATCGCAAGTCCCGGGTCGCAATCGTAATCCCTGGAAAGCGGCGCGGTGATCATCCAAGCGGAAGCACAGAAAGAGAGCGCGCGTCGCGCGACGAGAACAGTGCGACCAGCCTCCAAACGGCGTGCGCAAACGCGCACCCGCAAAAAGACGTGACGCGGCCATTTGAACTTGGTGTCCGTCTGCGTCGATCGCTCCGAGAACGGCCGGTGTGTCTGGACTCGCAAAGAGCGACGTTCTTCAGGGTGGCGACGGGCTTGCGCAAAGCGGACTCAGGGGTTCAGGTCTGACGCCATGACCCGTGCTGTCGCCCGCCCGTCCCCGGCCCGATCCGCCGCAACGAAGGACCGCGTCGCGAGCGCTTTCGAGCGGGCGATGCAGGAGAAGATCAGCACGCTTCAGCTGCCCAGAGGTTATGCAGACGTCGTCCGCACAACCTTCCGGGAAATTGCCGGCGCGCTGCCCGCGCGAAACGCCGCGGCCGGGGGACCGCGTGTCGTCGGCGTGTGCGGCTGCCAGGGCAGCGGGAAATCGACCCTTACCGCCTTCCTGAAGCTGCTGCTCGATGGGGACGCGCAGCCGACGGCCATCCTTTCGCTCGACGACCTCTATCTGACGCGGCACCAGCGCGAAAGGCTGGCGCGCGAGGTTCATCCGCTGCTCGCGACACGCGGCGTTCCCGGCACGCACGATGTCGCTCTCGGGCTGGAGACGCTCCAAAGGTTACAGAACGCGGGTGCGCGTTCGCGCACGCCGTTGCCTGCCTTTGAAAAGGCGCGCGATGACCGCAAACCCCGCAAGGACTGGCAGGTGTACAAGGGACGGCCGGCCTTCATCCTGTTCGAAGGCTGGTGCGTGGACGCACGGCCCCAGGCCCCGGCAGCCCTGCGCAAACCCGTCAACCGGCTGGAACGCGAATGCGATCCGGACGGAACCTGGCGCGCTTACGTCAATGGCCGGCTTGCCGGTCCGTACCGGGACCTGTTCGCGTCCATCGACGTTCTGCTTTTCATGCAGGCGCCGTCGTTCGATTGCGTGTACAAATGGCGCGGCCTGCAGGAGAAGAAGCTCCGCCGCTCCAGCCACGGCGATGCGGCGATGAACAGGAAAGAGCTCGAAACTTTCATCATGCATTACGAGCGGCTGACGCGCTGGATGCTCAAGGAAATGCCGGGACGGGCCGACATCCTGCTGCCGCTCGGTTCCGACCAGGACATTCGCGCGGTCGAAATCCGTTCGCGCGAGAAGGGACACTCATGAATCGTCAGCTCGCCGGCTTGTTTGCCGGCGCCATCGAAACAACTTCACGCGGACGGGCGGTACAGGCGCGGCAGTTTTTCCACCCCGGGGCCAGTGCGAGAATGCCGTCGACTTCAACCAGCATGTCGGACGACTTGTCCATCGCCCGCAGGGCGCGGCCCTTGAGCGACGGATCGAGAATGTAGAGCGTATCGGGAAAGAGTTTCTCGTCGAACTGCTTCGGACGACCGGGAGCCCTCGACCACAGATATTCGAAGTCGTCGGCAAAAGCCTTTCCGCGGGCGGCTTCGCCTACCGATTTGACGAACGCAACGTAAGACCAGCCGGGCGTCGGTTGGGGGACGTCTATTTCTTTGTAGTGATGTGCGGCCTGCAACCAGAAGGGGCTGGGAAGTTGTCGGGGGGGTTCGATCCTTGCGTCGCAAGCATGAAACCATCTTGCTTTGGACGTTTCGTAACTCGCATTGAAGGTGCGGCAGGAGCTCTGCACCACGTAAAGTCCCATATCCTGCAAGGTAGGCAAACGCCAAGTGTCGTCTGGATCCCAGATCACCGTAATCGGTCCGCGATGTTCGCGAATCCGCCGGAGAACTTCGTCGGCCAATCTGAAACCGCGCGCTTCAAACGTAACATCCGTCAGGCCGACGAAGGAGATGCCTTCGTCTCGCGGCGCGAACGGTACAATATATGACATTGTCGCCCCTACAAGGACAACCAGGGACTGCGGACGCACCCAGCTCATGTCCGCGGAAACGACCCGCTCGGCATACCGCGTTCGCCCGAATTGCGGATAGGACGTCGTCAAAAGCAGTGCAGCGGCAATGCCTGCCAGGACTGAAGCCCAAATCGGCGAATGTGTCGTGTAGATTCTGGACCGCAGCACAAGTGCCAAAAGCAGGGGAAGAAGCAGAGCGCATCCTACTTCAATCGGAATTGCGTAGCGGAGAAGGGAAGTGGTACAGAGCCATATCGCGTACGCAATTGCCGTGAAAGCAACCAGAAACGTCTGCGCGCCCGACAGCGCGAATGGCTTGACCGCAAGTCTGCCGGCGAACCCCACGCGTCTGGCCACAAAACCCAAGGCGCAAAGGCATATGGCGAGCAGGCCGAGAAGAAGCGTGATTCCCATTCGCCCGTCACGGAACGGGGGACCGGTGACGGTCGTGAACGTGTCGCCCAGCCAATACAGGGGATAAAACAGAGTTTGCCAGACGCCGCGGGGGAGCGGTGTTCGATCAAAGAAATTGACCGGAGGGTACCACTGGGAGCGAAACACGCCATTGAAGAATGGAAATGTAGGGCTGCCGAATTGTGTGAGCAATCGATACGACCAATAGCCGCCGGCAGTGAGGAACCCCAACGTCCATCCCGTAACGACGAGGGCACACCGGACGAACGCTTCCCGCGGCGGAAGGACCACGATCAGTGCAAGACAAACAGCCGGAAAATATATTCCCGCGGTAAGCTTCAACCCCGGCGCCAGGCCCAGCAACACACCTGCCAGCAACGAAACTATTGCTCCAAATTTCCGCTGATCCTCTTTTTGGTCCAGTGAGCGTAACAACAGGAGAACGCCGGTCAGAACGAGTGTGCTTATTTGGATTTCGTTGAAGGTGGTTCCAACCTGCGAGATGACCGCAGCGCCGCTGGTTCCGACGATTGTGGCGAATGCGATAGCCGCCCATTTTCGCGCGGTTGGCCATGGGTCGTAGAGTGTCCACGCCAAGGCCAGTGCGACCGCAATGAGAAGTCCGTACCAGAGCCCCATAAAGGCGGCGAGCAATCGAGGGCGTTCGGCGAAAGGACCGAGCGCGAGCCACGCATAGGGAATATCGAGCAGCGGATTCATCCATGATTGCAAGCATGCCGCCGCAAGATCGATGGAGAGACGGTCGTGCAGCCCCGAATAGCCGGTATAGAGATGATAATTTCTCAAGTCCCAATTGTCGTCCTGACCGAGAAACAACGAGACAGAGGCGCCAACACCGAGGCACAAGCACAGGACGGCAACGAATAGCCAACGTGGCGGATGAATGCTGTGCCGGATTTTCTCGGGAAGGACGGGCGGCAAATGCAGACCTTTACACCAGCTTTCCTTGTACGTCACCGCGCCATCCGATTCTTGGGGTGTTTCCAGTCGACTCGGCCGCAGAAATAGTTCCCGACAAGAATAGCCCCGACGCAAAAAAGGGACCACCAAAATGTGGACCCGACTGCGTAAGAAATCCGCCGCGACGGCTTGGCAAAGCATCGATGGCAAAGGTACGAAATGGATTCTATACGAGCGAGTACCAACAGCCCAGAGCCTCGGTCGCGGGCAAGATTAGGACGTCTATTCCTTCCGAGTCAGAATCCGCCCATCGGTGAACATATCTGGAAACAATCGGATCGCACGATACTACAATACGGCCGTTGGTAATTCGGCACGGCGCGGCTGCGTTCGAATTCTCTTGCTCCGCTGGCTATTCAGCTAAGAGCCGAAGGCAAAGTATCCTTGGCGGCCTCTTCTCTGGCCGGCGCCCCCGAGGGGACGCTACGGTAACTCGTCCCCGAATAGTCTCCTTTCAAAGAAGCCTCCGATCCCAAACGCATCAAAGCTGTCGTTTCTGTCCGTCTTCGCAAGCGTGAGCTTCTGGCCATTTCTCTCGAGTGCGGGCAGAAGATCAGTGCGCGCAAACTGCATAAAATGCTTCTTTGCGAGATTTCTGCACAAATAAGCCTTGTTCAGACCCACGAGAAAAATACAGAGGTCACTCACCCCAGAAAACACATATTTGTACACAGCGGCCGGTATCTGAGGGAATAGGTCAGTATGGAAGTCATCGACGGAAATAATGCCGAAATTTGCAAGCATCTGCTCACAAATCTGCAAATCTGAGATAACCGCCGAGAACTTGTGCGATCCATCAATATGAGCAAACGCGATTCGCCGTCTATTCTTTGCGTAGAACTCGGTCTGGCACAGTTCCTCCGAGAGCGAATTAACATAATTTACGCGGGGCGAAATCGCATCAAGCGTTTGCCTGGTTTCTGGCAAAATCTTCCGATCGACTACCGTCAGCATATTTCCGTAGATGCGGCTGAAACTGGCGAGCACACTGGCCGACTTTCCCTTCCACACCCCAATTTCCAGGTAGTCCCCACTCGTCGAACGATTCCAGGTCTCATGCTGTGCCTGCAACAACACGCACCAAACTGCGGCGCTTGCTTCCAACATGTAGCCCTCAACGCCACGTTGGATTTCAAGAATAGAACGGAAATCCATCTCTTCCGCCACTCGGATTTTTCCCTCCGCTGCAACCGGCATCCTGTTCTCTCACCCGCACCCTGGGAAAAAGTTAACTGCACCTCGTTGTCACCGATGATGCAAACGCGAGGGCTGTGCATAATAGCGGAGCTATGCGCGCCCGCGGAGGTCGAACTTGCTTCCGCGTAATTGAGGAGCAAGCCCGCATCCAATTCCTTATGTGATGTTTGGGCTCATTATTTTATTGGTCCCAGTAGAGCTGTCGCTGATGGCTAATGCCGTGTAGCCCCGAAGATTGTTGTTGGCTACAATAAAGCGGTCGCCGCTGCCGCTGTCAATCCAAACCGAGTACTTCTGGTACGTCGTGTCGTTAAACCCAATCGTGTTGCCCACGATTGTTACATCCGTCGCATTGGCTTGAATCGCAACGCCAGAATACGTCCCAGGACTCATGAACGAATTCCGTTCAAGCGTACAATTCTCAATTCTCGTCCACTGCGCAGTGGAGTCGATTCGAATCCCGGACTGTGCGTTACCGAGTATTACGCAGTTTACCAGCGATACGTCGCGCGACCCACCATAACCCGAGCCGAGGTTCCAAACACCGTAATCGGTTTTCGCGCCACAAAACCAACAGCTTTCGAAATACGCCCTTAACACGCACTTGATAAGACAGGCACTTCCTTGGTTCGTATCGCAAATGAATTGGGAGAAAAAGAGATTGAACGGAGAGGCGGTGGAGTCCGAAGACGTATTGTCGATTTGAAGACCGACGTTCAAGTCGGTTTCCATTACGCATCCCGATACATAGAACCCTTGCGAATACGCATCAATCATCATCCCGATCGCACTCGCGTTCGTCGTGCCTTGCACGCGGCAATCCCTGACCCAGACGTCAACTGGCGCTATATTCGATGCTACGCCCTTAAATAGGAAGCCGTACGAACCGGTCCCGACGCCGGAGATGCTTATGTTTTGGAGTACGAGATCGAATCCTACTTGAACGTTCATTCCGCCAAACATGTTCCCTGACATTGTAATGTCGCGAAACGTGCATCTGGCCGAATGTCCCCCATTCGTCGACAGGATGCTAATGCCATAGCCCGCGGTCTTTGCACCGGTCGCGTCTAACTGAATATCGCTTATTTCAACACCGTCAAGGAAGATGTTGTTGGAAGTTATTGTTATGTTGTCGTCTGAAAGCGCGGACGTGGTTATGTACGTGTTGAACTGACCTTCGCCTATAATCTTGATGGTTTGCGTAATTTCAAGGGAAGCGGAGATGAGGTAGGTCCCTGCCGGGATCAACAACAATTTGCCTGTCGAAGACCCAGCAGGCGATTGAGCAGCGTTTATCGCGTGCTGGAGGGCGAGGGTATCGTCTAAGGTTCCGCCCCCCGTGGCCCCAAACCACTTCGCATTGTACGGCGCGCCGGATGTATCCCGGACCCATTCGCGACCCATGGCGTCAATTATGATTGTGCCGTAGTCGGTTGTACCTCCCGTGGTCGCGGTGAGGTGAAAATTGCCCTCACCTCCGTCCGCATAACTGGAATAGCCCTGAACAAACAAAACCGTCCCTGTCATCGCAGGCGAGCTATACGCTTCGAGAGCGGCGATGTTCAGGATTGTGCTGATAGTTGCCATTTGGCATCCCCCAATTTGAGCGGCGCCACTTTAGGCGTGATTTAGTGGAACAGCAACAATGATTCTGATTATTCGTTCAATTGTCACAAATTGGCCAGATATTCGACGATGGTCTTCCAAATCCATCGATGGATGCTTATAGGCGGTGCTTTACCCGAGATCACTTTTTTGCGGGCGAGTGCGGCTCTCGGTGCGCTGTTGCGGCGCGCTTTTGGTGCTCTGTTCAACCAACCATATGCGGACACCGACTGCTGTCACGGAAGGATACGACCGTAAAACGTGAGCATCAGGTCTACGGTATTGTAGGGGATAGCCTGACAATCCTGAAACTGGTCCAGTTTTGGAGTTGGAGTTTCGGCCCTATTGCCGATGCATCGCTTCGGGCGCGCGGGTGGCGCGACAGCTCGATCTCGTCATCCCGCAGGCAGCCGGCATCAATCGTAATGCCTATGACTTTCCCACCCGCTTAGTCTGGTCGGGATCCTTCGGCGCAGGTTAGCGCCTGTCTTGCGAGCTTCCGAAAAATCGAACCCAGCATTTGTGCGTTTGTGCGACGGTCCAAACGCCCAAGGTCGAGAAGTCGTAAATGCGACCGAAGCGAACCTAGCCGTGGCGTCGTTGGTGATGCGCACAAACGGATAGTTGGTTGACGTTGTGCATCTTCTCCACAGGCCGCGCCGTGCGGGAACTCGTTGAAGTGGTGCCCAAGATCGAGTTGCCGGTGTTGCCGACTGTGTGTGTGGTGGCCCCGCTGCCCATCATTGACAGCCCTCAAGTCCTTCGCGTGCCCCTCGGCGTAAAACTCGACCGAGTTTAGCTGACCATCGTTGGCCCTCCGGAACTGCCCGCCGGACGATCTAGAAAATGCCCGTTGGCGCGCTGAAGTGGCCGTTCGTGGGTCGGAAGCTGGAACATTCAGGAGACTCGCTGACGGCATGCACGCACACTTTATCTCTCCCAACGCTTCTTGACATCGCCAAAACTCCTGGGTTGCGCGCCAGATAATCTAAAGTCCCACTCTCCATTCACCATCGTCGCGAGGTCGTATCCCGATCGTGTCTTCACCCTCGCCCAACTAGCGTGCATCTTGCCGTCTCCGAACCGCCAATGGACACCACGATGACGACGTCTTCGAATCGATCAGTCAACTTTCTTTTCCTTATCATCGCCGTTATTGCGGGAGTTGTTGATGTCTGGACGATCGTCGGGTGGCGGGAAATTAATCCGCAAAATCTTACGTGGATGCACGGGGACCCAGCGCAATACCAGATAGGTTGGGAGTTCTTGCGACGATCCGGCATTTGGCACCTTCCCCCGACGTGGATATCTGAACTCGGTTATCCGACGGGAGTATCAGCGTCTTACCTCGACATAATTCCGATTGTGGGCGTGCCGCTGGCACTTGCGTCGCCGGTTCTGCCGACCACTTTTCAATATTTAGGTTGCTACGCCCTGCTCTCGTTCATTCTGCAAGCGTATTTTGGTTTCAGGCTTGCTTGGCGATTCTCCCAAAGGGATGTCGTCATTGGCCTTATCGGCGGAAGCTTCTTTCTTCTTTCACCAGTGCTTACAAAGGAGCTTTACGGCCACTTTGCGCTCCTTTCGCAGTGGATGGTGCTTGCTGCCATTGATTTCTACTTTTCTGTTGTACCGGGACGGCCAACACGCGCAAACATAGTTCCACTTATCGTGCTCGCGAGCATCGCCTGCGCGGTACAACCGTACATTGCTTTCATGGTTGATGTCTTGGCCCTTGCGGCTATCGCTCGTACGCGATCGGTTTCCAATGAACAAACCTGGCAGAGTACCATTGCTTGGACTCTTCTGCTTGCGGTCGCCAACTTCACCTCCCTCTTGGTGTTCGGCTTCATTGTGCCCGGAAATTCGCAGTTCGAGGGAAGCGGCTATACACTCTACTCGATGAATCTCCTTGCGCCGATAAATCCGCAATCACCGGGCGCACTCCTACTGCCATCCTACCCGGTGGTTCATGGTTGGACTCTTGCTGGGTACGGCTATCTGGGGGTTGGCATCATTCTGCTTCTCTGCATCGTACTGATACGAAGATTCGATTTGCTGCGCTCCCTGTGGTCTCCATTACTTCGCCCGCTATTGATCATCTCTACGATCTGTACATTCCTCGCGTTATCCGTCGAGGTGTGCTTCGGTAACCGGGTTCTGTTTACGGTTCCCGTTCCCCGCCCGCTGTTCCATTTGTTAGCTGCTTTTCGCGGTTGCGGTCGGTTGTTCTGGCCAGCATACTATCTCATTTTTGTCGCCGCCATCGCAGGCATTTGTGCAACCATCAAAGGGCAGTGGTCGAAGCGAGCGTTGCTCGCTTTCGCACTTGTGCTTCAGTACTTTGACGTGTCGTCAATCCGCGGAGGAGTTGCCGCTACAGCAAGAAAGACTTATCCAATCCAACTCGTCTCACCTGTTTGGAGATCGTTACCGGCAGGTTACAAGCATCTGGTTATTCTACCGGCCCTTCAATGCGGCGGTACGCCCGCTCCTCTAGCCGTGTGGCCGGAATTTGCTCATATTGCGGCGCGAGACGGTATGACGCTTAACAGTGTGTACGTCGCCCGAGTTTCCGAAAAAATGCGATTGGAGGATTGTGTGCGGGCGCCATCTGACTTGATCCGGGTTGGGTTCCACACCGATTCTGTTTATGTCTTAAGCGATGAACTGACAGCACAAATGCGCAGCAATGCCAACTTCGCAGGTGACTGCCGATCGGTCGACGGCTTCAACCTCTGTACGCGCTATCCGTAAGCCCCGGGATTAACGGCTCCGCCCCGGCCAGCCAGCTCCCGGCCGCGGGCGGCAAATTCAGACCTTTACACCAGCTTTCCTTGTACGTCACCGCGCCATCCGATTCTTGGGGTGTTTCCAGTCGACTCGGCCGCAGAAATAGTTCCCGACAAGAATAGCCCCATCGCCAATTCTGCTTCAAATTCCGTGCAACGTGAATCGCTTTGGTGCGCCCCAATTGGCGAAAAACCCGTTGCCGCCTTTCTGGCGTTTGGTTACTGCCGCGATGGCACCGTATAAGAACTTGAGCCAACATACGAAAGCGCGGCCTGCCTTGGGCGCGTTGGAGCATGGGTGGATCGGGCATGACGGACCATGGCGGCCGCTACGGCTACGGGACGGTGTTCTCGCTCCATCCGCGGGACCGGCACGGAGACAGTTCTCTACTCTTTCTGCCGCAGCGCACCGTGCCATGACGGGAAGTATCCCTTCAACAGCCTGGTCAAATGGAAAGGCCGGTTGTACGGCACGACCGCTTTCGGCGGCACGGCGGCTTCTGGAGGCGCCGGCACGATATTTTGGGTGAAAAGACCCTAAGCGCGGCTCCTGCTCGACCCGGCGCGCCGGAGAAGATGGAAGTGGGAACAACTGGCTAGTGGTCCTAAGTTGTCGCCATAAGCGCTGCTGATCTGCACGTTCGCGACCATTTAAGCCCCACCGCGCTACATAAGTGACCTGAAAGCGAGCCGGTTCAAGCAGCGATTGGCGCAAGAGAGTGCGTGCCGACACCATAACGAATCATTGACGTGAGCCCCTTTTCTCATCCAGTCAGAGAGTTACAGTCCGACATCATATGAGCCGGTCTGGCCCGGTTGTGCAACGGGGCGGGGAGCGGAGCCCC